>Ga0163179_10002759_pt1 | contig 12084 bp, 1 predicted proteins | sample AtlANTMetagenome_FD_109643 | JGI IMG/M metagenome (GOLD analysis project Ga0163179, IMG submission 109643) | Marine eukaryotic phytoplankton communities from the Atlantic Ocean - Atlantic ANT 2 Metagenome | ecosystem: Environmental > Aquatic > Marine > Oceanic | place: North Atlantic Ocean...
GCCACCCGGCGCGGCTGCTGCCGGCGACGGTGGTGCGCGTGAGCCTCCCCGCCGACGGGCCGGGCAGCGCCGCGCTGGTGGAGCACCTGGTGGCGCGCCCCGCGGGCGAGATGCTCGTCGCGGCCGTGCCCGCGATCTCGGCGCCCACCATGGAGCGCATGGAGCGGGACCAGGGCGTGGCGCGGGCGGACCTCCCCCTGATGCGCCCCCCGCCCGCGGGTGCGGGAAATCCGCCGCTGCCTGAGGCCCTCTGTCGGGTCGGGACTGTGGCGCGAGTGGTGCAGGTGGGCCGCCTGGGCGGCGACGGAGGGGAGCCCTCGGCCTTCAAGCTCGTCCTCGAGGGCCTCCGCGGCGTGTCTTTTGAGCGCGTGGAGACCCTCGGACGTTTGTGGGTGGCCGTGCCTTCCAAGGGTCCCAATGCCGTGCCCCGCGAGCTGCCCGCGGGGGCCGAAGGCGAGCGCGCCGCCGAGCGGCTGCGGCAGGCCGTCCGTGAGCTCACGGCGCGCCTGCAGCACGTCAGCCCCAGCAGTGACATGGCCCGCCTGGGCCGGGCCCTCCAGTCCACGACGCCTCTGCAGGCCTGCGACATGCTTGTGGCGGGGCTCCTGCCCCCCCGACTGTGGCACCAGCTCCAGTGCCTCTTGCTGACAGACCCCCTCCAGCGGGTGCGCGTGGCCGTCTCGCTGGTTGAGGGTGCGCTGCAAGGGCTTGGTCCCTCGCGCCCGCCCACCTCGGGCGTGCTCGTGCTCTCGGGGAAGGCCGGCCGCGACGACGCGGCCAAGTCCCCGAGCGGGGGGCTGCTTAAGCCCAGCGACTACGTCGCCCTGCGACAGCGCAGCCGGCGCCTTCCGCAGGGTCCGCCGGAGAGCGGCGACGACGAAGACGACGACAGCCTCGGCATGCTGGAGAAGAAAATGAAGGACGCCAAGCCGCCGCGCGCCGTGCTCAAGGCCGGGCTGAAGGAGATTCGGCGCCTGAAACGCAGCAGCGAGCAGCAGCCCGGCTACGCCTCCGCGCGCGCGTACGTGGAGTGTCTGGCGGACCTGCCCTGGAGCCGTACCCAGGACGTCGCACGTGGCAGCCAGCGCACGGCGCTGGCCCTTCGCCGGGCCCGGGAGGAGCTGGACGAGGCCCACTACGGCCTTGACAAAGTCAAGGAGCGTATCATCCAGTACATCGCGGTGCAGCGGCTGCGGCGCGACGTCAAGGGCCCCGTGCTGTGCTTCGTCGGGCCCCCCGGGGTGGGTAAGACGTCGCTGGCCCGCAGCGTCGCTTCCGTCCTGGGTCGGCCCTTGCAGCGGGTTGCACTGGGGGGCGTGCGGGACGAGGCCGAGATCCGCGGCCACCGGCGGACCTACATTGGCTCCATGCCAGGGCGCATTATCCAGGCCCTCCGGCGGGCCCAGGTAAAAGACCCCCTCCTCCTGCTCGACGAGATGGACAAGACGGGCCGGGATGGCATCCGCGGGGACCCCTCTTCGGCCCTGCTCGAGGTCCTGGACCCCGAGCAGAACCACAGCTTCATCGACCACTACGTCGGGCACGCGTTCAACCTCTCCTCCGTGATGTTCGTTGGTACGGCGAACCGGCTGGCCGACATCCCTGGCCCACTGCGCGACCGCCTGGAGGTCATCGAGGTCTCCGGTTACACCCTGGAGGAGAAGGTGCACATCGCCGAACGCCACCTCGTGCCACGGCTCCTGGCTGAGCACGGCCTCTCCCCGGAGCAGCTCGTCTTCCCCCGGAGCGCCCTGGAGAGCATCGTTTCCGGCTATACGCGCGAGGCGGGGGTGCGCGACCTCGAGCGGAACCTCGCCTCCATCTGCCGCACGTGCGCTGTGGACGTTGCCCTGGCGTCCGAGGACCGGGCTGGTCCGGCCCTCCAGGAGGCCGCGGCCGCCCCCCCGGGGGTGGAGGAGGCGCTCGGGCCTGCCTCCCACCTGCAGATGAGCCAGGGGGAGTCAGTGCGGATGGTCGTGGACGAAGAGCTTGTGGAGCAGGTGCTGGGCCTCCAGAGGTTTGAAGGGTCAGAGCAAGCTGAGCAGATCACCATGCCCGGGGTGGTCCTAGGGCTGGTGTGGACGTCGGTGGGGGGCGCTGTGCAGTTCATAGAGTGTTGCCGGGCCTCTGAGCCGGAGCGGCCGGCGAAGGGCCGGGCGACCGGCGGCTCCAGCAGAAACCGGCTCATCCTCACCGGTTCCCTCGGGGAGGTGCTAGAGGAGTCGGTGCAGATCGCTCTGTCGTGGGTGAAGGCAAACGCGGCCAACCTCAAGTTTGAAAACTCGCTGGAAGGCGACATCCACGTCCATCTCCCCTCAGGGGCGGTGCCCAAGGACGGCCCGAGCGCCGGCGTCACGGTTTCGGTGGCGCTGGCTTCGATGTTCATGAACCGGCTCGTGCGGTCCGACACGGCGATGACGGGGGAGGTTACCCTGCAGGGCCTGGTCCTCCCCGTTGGCGGGATCAAGGAGAAGGTCCTGGCAGCGCACCGGGCCGGGGTGAAGCGGGTGCTTCTCCCCTCCCGCAACGTGAAGGACGCTCTTTCGGAGGTGCCTAAAGAGGTCCTGAAGCAAATGACCATAATCCCGTTGGAACGGGTCGAAGACGCCATCCGGGAGGGGTTGGAGGACGGCGCGAACGCCTGGGCGCCGGCAAGCCGGCTGTGACGAGAAGAATAAAATCGCGTGAATGCAAGAATGGATGCAAGAAAATAATTTTGTTTGTCTATTTAGGTTATCACTTTCGTCACTGCGGCCAGGTGCAGCGGGCAGGGGGGGGGGGCGTCAGACCCACGGGCCCCATCCGCAGTACATCTGACAGAGATTGTCTTTACTTTGGGCTTCTCGGAACAGGTGCTGCACTTGCCCCTGCACTTCCAGAATCTGGCCCTTCTCGTTGCCTTCCAGTTTGCGCCTGACGCGCTGCAGCACTCTCTGGGCGTCCGCAGTCTCTCCTAGTGCGCCCAGATCGGAGCCACCCCCGCGTGGAGGGCGCGGCTCCTGGTCGCTCCGTCCTTCCTGGGCCTGCTTTCGCAGGGCCTGGATGGGGCTCAGGGCCCACGCGTAAAGGGGGTCGTGCACGAATACCTCGATGACGGTCATCAGTGAGTCACGGTTCAGCCGCAGCACCCGAAGGGTCTCCTGGCAGCACCGGCGCATGACGCCCTCCAACCCGCACACGCCCATGCCATCTACGATGTTCGGGGTGAGCCGGAAGGGGACTCGCTCGGGGTATTTCAGCACCTGCCCCTGGTCGAAAGCGATCCCGAGGTCGATGTGGACGACCTCTGCAGTGTCGTTCCTTATAAGGATGTTCGACAGGTGGCGGTCACCGAGGCCAACGATATGGCCCACGATGGAGCTCACGGCCACCGAGCGAGTGTAAGCTAGACGGCGCTCAAACCACACGGCGGGTTCCAGGAAGTTTTCGAGGAAGAACCTGTTCATTTTCGGGCGGAACTTTTGCAGGCTCTTCTCATACTCCTTCCGCTGCTTGTCCAGGTCCCTGGAGTCGGCCACGTCCTGCATGGCAAGCGAGCACTCCCGGTAGCACGCACGGGCGCTGCGCCAGCCTGTGCCGCCCGCCTTGCCGTACAGGTACTCGGATATGGGAGTTGTGTCGTTCACCCACTGCACGAGGCCTGAGGACGGGGAGAAGGGCACGACGTTGTACCTGACCATTGAAAGTGTCCGCTTTCGCGTGGCCGGGTCCTGGCGCAAAAGGTCGTTCGCTATGCCGAAGACCTGCTGCATCACGGCGTCCTGCCGCATATCGTCGTTCGACTTGACCAGCTGGGCATGGGATTTCCCCTCCGAGTCGATGGCGACCACCTTCTTCGGGCAGTTGATGCCCCCTACAAGGCAGATTTCGTTCTCAAACCTCACCATGTGAGGTACTACCAGGCCCCCGCTTGATGTCCGGTATCGAGCATCCTGAAACACCGGGACCGAGGTACTGAGAACAGGGATAGCCGAAACCACGGCGCGCTTCCCTATGTCCCGCGCAGTGCGGTGTAGCACGGGAGGGGTCGGGTTTCCCCTGCCGTCCTTCACGACGCTGGTCGCAGCAATAGCCTCGTATGCGTCGATCAAGGTCTTCATTTGTGACCAAACTTGGAAAGTCAGCGCGTCATGGGTGGAGAATTTCTTGAGCAGGGCGTTAGCCGCCTTCACCTTGTCGGTGTCGTGGGCGTACTCGGAAGCTCCCAGCCCCTTCTGGCCCTGGTCGCCCGCGCTGATGGCAAAAATCTTGGGTAGAATGTGGTAGGGGTGGTCGAAGGCTAGCCTCTCCACAAGGCCGCTCAGAACGCCCGAGAACGTGACAGATCCGCGCCTCCCGCTGCCCCGGGGCGGCAGGCTCACCTGTGAGGCGATCTGATAGGCAAGACAGAGGAATTTGTGTGACGGAACGTCCTTGAGAGCAGCACTCACGGCGGTGTTCATCTGCGCGACGTCCCCCTTGTGTGAGAACCAAAGCCGCACCAGCCGGAAGACGGCGTGGAGGTCATGCTTCTCTCCGTTGGCCAGGCATTTCCCGTACGAGCGGATGGCACAGAGTGCGAAGCTGTCCAGGTTGCTGCCTAAATCCTCCACCTCCTCGGCGTCGAGCCGCTGGAACCGCTCCTGCTGATTCAAATACTGTCTTGCCTTCCCCGCCTCGCGGGATTGTCCGATGTGCTCCAAGATATCTTGCCTCGACTTCATCAGCTTGATGTGGGCTTGCCACTCCGGAGATTCCACCTGCTCCTTTATCTGCCGAACTTGCTGGTAAGCGAACTGCGCGAGCTCGAAGTTAGTTTTGCACAGTAAGGCCCCCTGGCGGGAAGGCGCGCATTTCTCGGCCATGTTGGCAGCCCTCTGGAAATATTCGTACACCATTTCCGAGGATTCGGTGGCGGCCGCGTCGAGCCAAGATGCGAGGAGGCAGCTACCTCGCACGTACGTCGCCACCGCCGCGGGGGGCGCTTTCGCGGGATCCCGGATCCCGGCACTCACTTTGGCCAGTACCTGCTGCGCAAGGAACACTGCAGCGTCGTGCAGACCCTTCGCCCACAAGAGCTTTGCATCCTGAAGAGATATCTCGAGGATCTTGGAGGTCTGGAGTGGGGTACGGAGCACCGCATCGTCACTTCCTACGCGAGCTGCCGTGCCGTTCGCATTGTGCATGTTTTTGAGAGCTTGGAGGGCAGCGGAAGCGTCCTGCAGCTCGCCCGCCCGGCGCGAGAGCTTCATACATTTGAACAGGTGCTCTTCCAGAGAGGCTGTGAGCCCGCGCTCCTGGAGAATGATTTGAGAGAGAGTCAGCATCGGCTCCCACTGTGAATATGCGTCTGAATCCCCCTTCAAGCGCGCGAATTCCCGGTCCGGAAGGAGCTGGGGGAGCTGGGCGGGGGCAGTGGCCCCGGCCGCCACGTCTACCATTTGAAGGAGACGGACCTTACACACGTATGCATTCAGGAGGCTGCAGCTTTCGGGTACGCACGAAGCCCACTCCCGGACGACGCCCCGGCGGACGGTGTTGACCAGGGCCTTCGCTCGCTCGTGCTGACCCGCGGATAGTAAAGAGAGACAAGAGAGCAGGCCCTTGTTGAAAGAGCCTCCGCGCCCCTCCGGCCGTGTTTCAATTTGGTCAACCGACTCGAGGTCCCACTTGGACATCCTCCAGGCCGCCTCGTATTGAATGTCGCGGATAGCCCCCGCCCCCCCCGGAGCCGGCGGCAGGCCTGCAAGGCAGACTTCCAGGAGGTTCGGGCAGCCGAGGCCTTGCAGGCAGCGCGCGACCTGTGCGCTGATGTTCCTGTTGGAAGCATCACGACTTTGCTGGAGGATGTCGAGGCTCTGCAGGGCGTCATGCCACCGCCCTTCATGCATCAAGAATTGGATTTGCGTGTGCAGGTCCGCCGAGCCCGTGAGGCAGTAAAGAGTGTCCGGTTCCTTAGCGCTAAGGGAAACTTCTCGCAGCAGGTTCTGCGCCCGGCTCTTCTCCGGGGACTCGGGCAGAACATGAATCTGAGCAACACCCTGGGACCTCACCCACTCTTCAATGTACAGGAACGTGGTGGAGTACGCAGAGCACCTTAGCGCCGCCTCGGCAAAGTCAAGGTAGGATATATCGAGCCAGAAGTGGCTCTCTCCGTCCGAGCTCGGGTGCAGCCACGTGGAAGCGTCCCGGGAGGACTCTTTCACCTGAAGGCCAAATTGCCTGAACTTCCGAAGGGCCTCCAGGGCCTCCACGATGACAATCAGCTGGTTTGGTGGGTACGACTTGTTCCTCAGGACGCGGGCCCCAATTGCTTCCCCTAGCGCCGCCCGGATTTTGCTGATCCTGGGGAGGTCCTCGTGCATCTCGAATAGGGAGAGCGTGATCAGGGTGTGCGGGAGTAATGCCTCGGCAAACTGGTCGCAGCACGCTGTGAGGCCGCAGCAGTCGCTCAAGAGGCTGCACGACACCAGCAGGTTGCGCGGTGCGATATCCTGACACCCCCTAATGTACAGGATGATGTCCTGCACGAGTCCGCTGACCGACATTTCCGGCCCCGCAGACTTGAAAATGGGACTGGCCAGTTGTCGGCGAGCTGCGCTTGAGGACGGGCAGGGAATATCTTCGCGTGACTCCTGGAAGAATGCCTGGAGCTCGGCGATCTCAGTTGGCCGCTTCATGCCGCGGCTGATTGGGTAATCTTCGTCGCCGCTGCCGCCCAGGATCGACCGGGTGGCTCCGTTCGTAAATATGCGTGTAAGAGTGAGGAAGGCCTCCCTCCTAGTGCAGTAATCCCGCCTCTGCACGAAGGTTTGCCACACGCTCCGGGTTACCGAGTCCACCATGAGAGTCAAGCGCCCAGGGTCCGTCGCGGATGGGGAGTAGTGTTCACTCTTTCTTGCGTGCGCTGGTCTGATAGCAGTCACATGCGACCCCCGTAGGCCGACGTGGGCCACCAGAGACATGAGCATGTCCTGGATGGTGGGGTCGCGCTGTTGCTTAAAAGCGTGCAGGAGCTGCCATACGAGCTCGTCGTCCTCTGTGGAGGCGGCGGCCGTGCCCTGCTGCCGCTCCTCCTGAAGAACTCGTGTCCATTCCTTGATGCAGTTCCTCCAAGTTCGCAGCTCCAGGCCGAAGACCGTAGCAAGCGGCAGGATGCGATTCTTCAGGGAAATGGACTGCATGGTCCTTTCCTGCCACTGCCGCAGGTCCTCCAGCCAGCCGTGCCTGGGAAAGGGGGGGATAAATGGCCTCAGTGAGGCGGGACACTCTGCGACAACCTTTCGAAGAATTTTGAAGGCGGGATGGACGGTCTGGTCTTGCGGTTGCTTCTCGAGGCACAGAAGGAGGCTCTCCGTGATGTGGGCAATGACCGGCTTCAGCAAGACCTCGAGCTTCTCCTCCTGCGGAGATGGCCCAAAAAGCTGGCCGATGACGCTTTTTAGGACCGAGCACGCGATGTCCTCGGTAGGACCATCCCTGAGACCCTTCAGGAGAAGCGTGCAAAGGTGGGGGAAGGTGTACACGTTGAGGATGTCTTGAGTGACGGCTGTCTTGACCAGAGCGTCGAGCCCCCAGAAAAGGGCATGTTTGTGTTGCAGAGACTTTCTGCATTCCAATTCCGAATCGACCGCCCATAATACGTGCGCCAGCTGAATTGGCGTCAGGGAGAGCCACTCGCCTGCAGAAAGCCTCTCTTGGGAAGATGAGGAATCTGTGACCTGTGCGCCGAGGAGCCGCAGAGCGTCACAGGCGCAGGCTTTCGAAAGCAGAGGCTCCAGAGGCGCCACAGAAGCACTGACGTTGCACAGGATCTTGCCAACCACGTCCGGCAATTCCATAGCCAAAGCTTCGGCCGAGCTCTGAGGGTCTCTGCCACTGCCAGAAGCGTAGTTCTCCCTGTCATGTTGCCAGTCCTTCCAGTATTTCTCCCAGATTATTGGAAGGTCCCGGTCCACAAGGTTCTGCGGTTGCGTGCCGTGAGAGCTCTGACTTTGGTTGGACTCCTGGGCGGCGACTCTCGAGAACAGAGCTGCCACACACGATGAGAAGGGGTCGTTGGTCTGCGCCCGCTCGGTTATGAACCTTGCCATTGCGTTGTGGTCAAATACTCTGCCGGGATGCATGGCTGCTGCGGACCAGGCTGCAGCCAGCAGGTTCCATCCCGCCCCAGGAACGCGTTCAAGGTTCAGGTCAGAGTAGAGCTGCCGAAGAAGCTCCCACTGCAGCCCCCCGGCGACCCAGTGCCACACTATGAAATCAAGGTGCCGGCTGACATAGACCCCAGGGGACAAATAACCATGGCTCGATGCCACGTCTCTGAGGATGCCCAGGGCCGTATCGAACGCTATATGAGCTCCATCAGGTTTTTGTATCGGCGCATTCCTAGCGAGGTTGACGCAAAATACGAAAAGGGAGAGTGCCTCGAGATCCTCGCTCTGCTGCATGATTCCGGCCAGGCAAAGCATCGAGGTCTCAAAGGTTTGGACTGACATCAACAGGTCTCCTGTTCCACTGTCGACGCTGGCCCCTCCGACCCACACGTAGGCGGGCGTGGTCTGCACCCTGGGTTTGAAGGCCAAGCCCGGCAGGAAGGTCCACAGGGAATGCCCGAGACCCGAACTTTGACTAACCAGCCGGGCAACCCAATCCCCGGCCACTTTCCTTACTGTGTACGATCTGGACCGAAGTTGCCGCAGCAAGTCCTTCTCCAGGCAGGCTTTCTCCGAGCTCTCCAGAAGTTGCGGCACGGCGAGCAGCACGGTACCGACTGCTTCGACGAACTTGGTGAGACAGATGATGGTCTCTGGGAGGTTCTCAGAGGTAAGTTGGAGAGTTTTCAGGACGGAGCTCCCGTAGGAGGCCCAGGAGAGTCCTTCAGATTCGACACTGCACAGATCCACGAGGCGAATCAGGAGGTCCAGCAGCCGGCTCTGACTCTCTTCGTCCTTCATCGCCCCTTTACACATACTGGACAGGTTGCTCCAAGCCATGCGGGCAACCGTCTGTGAGGTATTGGAGGAGGCCAGACAGCAAGCCAGGTCACTCACGTCAATTTGTAGTTCGAGAGGAAGCAGGTCCATGCGCAGGAGCGACTCCAGCGGGCCGCAGCAGGTGGTTGGCGCTGCGGCGATCAAATCCCTGAAGCCCTGTACGCAGTTTCCCCACAGGATGTGGGAGTCACCCGGGCCCTGGGCGCGATCCCCTGCGTTCTTGTCGTCTGCCGCGTCTGCAGCGAAAGGGCCGCTGGAGCTGCGGCGCCCGGTGGGGGCTGTGGGCATGTCTACGTCTAGAAGTGCGTCCAAATCGTCGTCATCCCGCGGAGCGGTTCGGGAGCTCTCTCGCTCGTTCCCTTTCTGTTGCACTGCCAGCGCATGGGCCTCCATCTCTGAAAGAAGTGCTCCGCTGAGTTGGGCAAAAGTGTCCATGAAGAAAGCCTTGCTGGAAACCGATGCCTCAGTTGCCAGCACCCCCCGAGACGTTGCCTCTGCCGCGATCTTCAGAAGTTCGAGGCCGTATAGCGCGGTCGCGCCATCGCCCACAATGTCCAGAAGCTGTGTGCAGAGTCGCTCCGTGAAAGCTTCCATTGGAAGGTCGCGGAAGATGCCATCTACAGCATCGAGGGCGAGGCCCGTGACAGGGAAGGCCTGGCTCAGGCAGAGGTGGATCTGCGCTACCACGGCCATCCACATCGGAAGGAGGCACTCCTTCTTCTCCGTCGACTGCACGCCTGAACCCTCTCCTGCGAGGGCTGCTGCCAGAGGCTGAAAGATGTTTTCCCACAGGTTCTCCAAGAGTCTGATGCTCTCGTCGGGGTCGACGCGCGCAGGCAGGAACGTCGTCGGCGTGCCGACACCGTGGCCCATCTGGGTGGCAGCGTTCGCTGCAGCGATCCCGGGCAGAGCGCGCCCCCGGGGTATACAGGACGCCTGTTGGACCCGGTCGGAGTTGCTGTCCTGGGTGATCCATTTGGCTTCCAGTTCGTCGGACGCCTCGAATACCGCCCTCTGCGAGTCCCTCTGGGACAGCGGGAATCTCACGGCGGCCAGCAGGGCTCTGGGAGCAAGCCTGGCCATCCCTGGCACTCGGTGCGCTGGAGCGCTCCTCAGCGAGGCGAATATGGCCTCCGGCAGAGCATTCTGGCCCCTGCTAGAGGACTCCCCGGCGGTCTGGAACTTCTCCGCCACAGAGCTCGAGGAGCTGGCGACGGCCACCATCAGCATCAGCGGCTCCAGTGACCCCATGTTCTTTCGGAGAGTTTCCAGGCCGAGCAGCTCTGTGGGGACTCGGAAGGGCTGCACCAGGCCCGACGCGAAGAGGTAGGCCACCAGATGCAGTGCATCCCACAGGACCTTTCTGAAATCGGATGAGTGTTTGACGTTCGTGTATTTCGAGGCCTGGGCGTAGTACCGCGGCAGCCACTCCATCAGGTAGTGCGAGAGACGCTTCCAGTGTGCCCGGGAGGGCGCGCTGGCTTGCTGCGAAACGTCTCCCGAAGACGCACCACTGCTCTTGGCCAGAGAGATGAGCACACGTAGGATCCAGATGTAGTGCACGCCCGTTTTCTGCCCAGAGATTGTAGAGCCCCCGAAAATCCCCGCGACGTCGGAGGCCAAGGTGCAGGCCCAGTGCGAGGCCAGGTCCGGAGGCACGACGGCGGGCCCTCCGTTCTGCCGATGCTGCTGCAGAAACGTGCACAGGATTGGGCCCCAGATGTCCGGAGACTTGATTGTGTCCTCAAAAAGGGCCCTTAAGAGCCCGTCTCCGCCGCGAGGGGGCGGCCCGCTCACGCCCAGCCGTGGTCGCTTGGGGGGACGGACGAACGCCCCGCCGCCGCGAACGTCGTCCTCGTCCTCTCCTTCTGACGCACTGACAGCGGACGTGGAAGGCGTACCTCCTTCCAAAGAGGAGGAGAGGACGACTGAAGGACTGTCCGGGAATCCCCGGGCGTAGAGCGCACTCGAAAGCAGGACGGCGCTGCCATGTTTCTCCACGCCACCACAGCGGCTGCTGTACTGTCGGACCCAGTCCCACAGGGAGCCGAGGAACTCCCGTGCGCCCTCCGCCCCAAGGCCGCCGAGGCTGACCTGCAGATGGGAGTACACGATGAGCTCCTCGAAGGTTCTCTGGTTGTAGGAAGCCTTCCACAGACCGGACAGGAAGCTGCGGCACGCCCGGTGGACGTCCGCCGCGAAGGGCGCCGCCCCGGCGCCCTCGCAGGCAAGGAATGCACTCAGCGCCGCCAGTAGCGTGTACGCCAGGCGGGTCTCCTCGACAGGGACCTTCTTCCCCAGAAACTCCGTGAAAAATTCGAGAAGCCCGCAGCGCACTTCGGGGTCCAGGGAACCCTGGAAGCCTTCCAGCGCCAGCTGCAGCACCGAGGAGGCCGGGGAGAAGAAGGCTCGCCCCTCTGCAGAGGGCTCAAGGGACACTAGAAAACCACGGCAGAACCCCAGGAGCTGCCCCATGGTCGCTCCAGGCACACGCGCAGCGTACGCGCGGCAGGAAAGGAGGTGCTGTCGCAGGACTTGCAGGCACTCGAGCTGCAGTGCGACGAGGCCGGAGGCGTACTTGCGGGTCCGGGCCACCTCGGAGAGCAGGGCCACCGCCGCCGCCACCAGGTCCTGGGCATGCCACAGGAGGGGCAGGCTGGCTGAGCCCCGCTCCTGGGAGCCCTCGGCCGCCGCGTGCACAAGACGCAGGAGCCGCGGCACCAGAGGATCCAGCCCCTTTTTCTTATTCCTGAGCGCGCGCGCGAGCGTTCCGGCGCCTCAGCCTAGCGTCCGAGCGCAACGAAACGGTGTGCAAAGTTTCCTTCTTCTTGCACGGGGGAGGGGAGGGTGGGAAGGGGGGGAGAGGGGAAGGGGGGACCTCACCCTGCGGCGCGCGCTTCCTGCTCGGCCCAGTTGAAGACGGTGAGGCAGAGCGGGCCCCAGACCGCGGCTGCGTCTGCCGCCCGCAGAGCCGCGGGCTCCTTCAGGCGCCCCTCTAGCAGGCGGGCGGCCCGCGCCTTCTCTGTCGGGCGGCCCGCGCTCAGCGCCTGCGCCTCGCTCTGCATCCTCCTCCCCCCCCTCCCACCGCCCCGCCTCCGCCGCACCCGCCCGC
>Ga0163179_10002761_pt1 | contig 12079 bp, 21 predicted proteins | sample AtlANTMetagenome_FD_109643 | JGI IMG/M metagenome (GOLD analysis project Ga0163179, IMG submission 109643) | Marine eukaryotic phytoplankton communities from the Atlantic Ocean - Atlantic ANT 2 Metagenome | ecosystem: Environmental > Aquatic > Marine > Oceanic | place: North Atlantic Ocean...
ACTATCCCTGTATCCTCACACTTAGGGCACTTAATTATTTCTTTAGAAATAAAACTTAAGTGTACCGATTGGTTTACTGCTCCTTCGAATATGCAATGCCACGGACATTTCTCTAACCATTTATAGAACTTATTTAGCTCTTTTTCTGGTATCCCTCCGCTTATTATATCCTTCTTTAATTCTATATCATTTATCATTCTTTTTCCTTTTTATTTGCGCTTCTCTAAGAGTCAGCCCCTTGTAGGGACCTGACCCTAGTTTTTTATTGAGTAGTCCTCCTGTTATTATACTACCTTTTTCTTTCTTCTTAATAAATTTACTTATATCAAACTTATTAGCTATAGTCATAGTGTAGTCCTTCTTCTCTTACGATTAAGTAAATACTCAGGGTTTAGTATCTGCCCCATCTTAGGGCCTTGATGATTAAACTCTTTTTTCTTTAAGCTATCTGTCAGTAGCCTATCGAACTTCTCTTTAACAGAATCCTTTTTCTCTTGCATCCCCCAATCGGGTTCATTGTACAAGAAACTCCTAGTCTTATCAACCATAATCCCACTCCTTTTCTTTTTCTTTAATAAACTTTAGTATAGCCTTGTAAGCATGGTGCTGCCCCAGTCTAAATGGGGTATTAGCGTAGTTAGAGTCTAACTCTTTATTACACTTTTTCTCTAGTTCAGCTAACAGGGTCCTAAGACGATAAGCTTCTTCATGATCATCCATTACTACTATCCTCCAAGGTTAACATAGTTATTACTGTCTCCGCTAATTTCTTTCTCCCATAGGCTATATCATCTTTATCCCTCAAGTACAAGTGTTTACTCGTATTACCACAAGCCTTTATCTCCTCCTCACAATAAGTTTTTACTTGTGCTACTACGTAGTCTAACCTAGTATCATTTAAAATAGACAGTAGTAGTGTCATCTCAGTACCATCTAGTTCCTCAAGTTTACTCTTAAGTTTGTCTATAGGACTCATAACCCTAACTTCCTAAGGGCTTCTAAGTACCCATCAGTCTCCTCTAAAGGAGGGTTAAGACTCCTCAACTTCTTTTTCCTCTCCTGCCAACTGGCCCAAGAACTCTGACAGTGTCCACTACCTAAAAGTAAATCAAAGAATAACACCAGGTTAAACTTTTCTTTTATCATTCTATCATAGTGTAAAGCACATACAGATTGATAGAGTTCTCCCCCTAGTATAACGTTAAGTAACAGAGTTAACCCTAGAGCTACCCTCCTAGTATACTTTATCATAGTATTCTCCTTTAAAGTTACTTTAGTACCCTTCAATATATTATTATATCACCCAAGGGCCACCCTCTTATAAGGGATCTTTAGATTTAGGTTTGTTTTTTAGGAATGTAACGTACTGAGGGTATAAGTCTAGGTTCTTCTCTGTAGGCTTCGTAACACTGTCCTTTATCAGCCATTTGATTAGCTATAGAATGAACGTGTTCTACTACTGCCATACAGAGTTCTCTGCTACGGAATCTCATAGTATTCACCTCCATGTTACTCGTAAAGAATACAAACATATAGTAAGTTACAGTTATAGTTACCGTCTCCATCTCGCACGCTCCTCTTCTAGTTCAGTTAAAGTTTTTTCATACTTATCTTTCATCTCAGTAGCTTCCCAGTACAACACTGCTATCAAGGCTCCTGCAGCTACACTGAGGGTTATTATTACTAGGGCTTCCATTAGAAAGTCACCTTAAGCTCAGGCCAAAACAGCCACAAAGAAAATAAGGTTAGTAACATTAGTACGAACAGTGTACTAACGAACCCCTCTCTGAGTCCTCTAGTATAGCCTTCAGCGTAAGCTCTGCTGGTTCTAGTTTTACCTCTAGTTGACAGTAACAGCCTATCAATTTCTGGTTCTACAGTTTTCCATTTTATTCTACTCATAGTAATCTTTCCGTATACTTTTTTAGAATACTTTTAGGTTTTATATATACGTGACCATTGCATACGCATACATAGAAAGAATTATTTATTAGATATCGTTTCATTATTTTCCTTTCTTTAGGGTAGTTTTAGGTTCGGCCTTTGTGGCCACTCAAGAGACACTCGCAGGAAGTTATCCTCGCTAATGTACCTCACTTAAAGATCTTAAAGGGGATCTCTAGACTTAGAATTTTGTGACTCTAAGACTAGAAGTCCCCCAGGGACCTTTCAGGGTCCCGGGGGTTGTTTTACTTAGCTAGCAGCTCTAGCTTTCATTAGGGCTTTTATAGCTTGTTGAGACAAAGAGGCCTCTTTCTCGGACTCGCTCTGTTGCTTCTCATAGGTATTAGCTTCAACTAACACTTGTCTACAAGCTGCAACGTTCTTCGAACGAGTTCCATCTTGATTTCGCCTTGAACTCACTTCCAGCGTCACTGCTACCGGTGTACCCGTAGGGATGGTTGTGCCATCTATAGCGGTGTGTGCCTTAGTCTTAGAATCGTATTCAAAGAACTTAGTCTCCTTAAAACGATTAGCATAAGCTGTCCAGTTAAGTGACTGCGATATAGGCAATCCTTTCTTTTCTAGCTTATCCTTCTCAGCTTGACTTAAGACTATCTGAGTCTGAGATCCAAGAGTTGAGTTAAAGTTAGCGATTACAATAATTTCATTTGAATTAGCCATAGGTTATTCTCCTTGTTGGCGATTAAACTAAGCTTATGCTTAGCTGGTACCGAATAGTACCACCCCAATACCCCGATCTCTCAGGGTACTGGATTGGTATTACCCTTGCAGTCTATAAATTTGACCGATGAAGTAGCTTCTCGCATCACTATCCTTATCAGTCTCACTTATCTTGTTGAGATAATAATACCTTAGCAACCTCCATTCGGTAGTTCCTTCAGGTATCTCTGAAAGATAACGATGACTCTCAGAGCCATCGCTATCCACGAAAGACGGGAGCATACGATACACAGCAGATTCCCACAAGACCTTGATGATATCCTCATCAGTGATCTTGCTCATGGGTTCCCACTCGTATGGCCCATCTTGTTCGCCGTAACACCAGAGGTACACCTGACAGATGTCCTCTCGCATCACAGCTATAGATGGATAATCTCGCATTAGCAAGTCCTTTCAATTTCAGGTTCATTATCATACCACCCTCTGTCTTCGGGTGATTGCTCTGCTTTCTGCCAAGCAGCTAACGCTTGCTTAACAGTAACGGTGTCTCTCTTGGTGACCCATTCCTCAAGCACAGGATTGCGCGTGTGGACAGTGCCATTAGAAAGAATATAGTATCTATCAACCATACATAATCTCCTTTGTTTTTGAGATGCCTCATCGGGCCGTGGTCTCTCACACCACGACGACATAGGCCATTATAGCCTACGTTTCGGCTTATTCTAAAGAACGTGTAAATTTGAACGATGCTTTCCTTCGATTTCTTCTTTTAATGATAAGTCATAAGAGTCTGAAATCGCCTCAAGGACTTTAGGATCCGCAAGATAAGAGTAAACTTTAACCTCATTTTCAGAATTTTCCCTTGCTAAAGAAGAATACTCTGAAGTCGCTCCCAACGATAAAGACACGAACTTTAATTCGTCATTAACGAAAACATGAAAGTACTCAACAATTTTGCACTTAAATTCCATATAAATCACCTCCTTTCAAGGTTGTTGGTTGTAGTACCGCCACGGCTCGTTGAGTTTGGACCTCAACTAGCAACACTTGAAGCTTTTCTGCTTCCCGCACCACACGGTGTGTCCTTGAGCCTATTTGAGTAACGCCTGGCGGAGGCGCAGGTGGCGCGGACGAACCCAACCACCGGGCCGAAGCCCTTCGGTCTCAAGAGACCTTGGAAGCCCACCCCAGGGAGAGAGGGTGAGCCACCAAGGCCCCCGCAGAACGGGGACGAAGGATTAGAACGACGGAGAAAAGGAAGCCGCACCAAAAGGCACCGACTGGATGGCACAGAAGAAGGGAGCACCCGGAAACTCCGACCAACCAGGGACGGAACGACACCAAGACACACCACCGCCCCCAGCAGCAGGAGCACCAGCCAACCAAACCGGACGGAACTCAAGAGAGCACGCACGGGCAAGCTGCCCAAGGAAGAGCCCAGCGGCCTCACCACGAGCACCACCCGGGAAACCCGAAGAGCGAGCCACCGCAAAACCGAAGCGACCGCCGGAAGCAAGCCAACGGACCGCCACGGAGCCAGGGAAACGCAAGAGACCGTCAACCACCGCAGCACCAGCCGGAACAAACGCAGGGTCGTGGGCAAGGTCCCACGGCACCAGCTGAACCGGAGAGCCCAAAGGACCGACGGGAACGAAACCACCGGCCTCCACAACACGACCAAACACACGATAAGACGCAGGACAACCCGCAAGCGGGTCAACAAAGAAAGAAGACATAGCAAAACCTCCAAAAAGAGAGACGGGAAAGCGCCCGCCGCGCACGCGCCAGAAGCGACGCAAAGGGGGGTCACGAAGGAACCGACGAGGGTACCCAAGACCCAACACCAAAACCTCTTTACACACAGAAGAAGAACCCCTTAAAAAGAAAAAGAAGTATAGATCCCCTATAGAACTGATCTCGATGGGTGTAGAAGATGAACTTAACAAAAAGACAAAAGTTAGAGTTACTACGCGAAAAAGCCCGAAGGGATCGCTTAAAGGAACAAGAAGAAAACTTTGCACTTTTTGCTAGCGAGCAAATTAAGATTATTACCAAGGACCCCTCAAAGGGATTCGTACCCTTTGAGTTCAATAAGTCTCAAAGTATAATAAACGATGCGCTAGAAAAACAGCGAAAAGAAACAGGGAAAGTAAGAGCAGTAATACTTAAAGCTAGGCAACAGGGTATTTCTACCTACTGTGCTGCGAGAGTATTCTGGAAGACTTACTTTGTGTCTAATACTAGGTCGGTTGTTATGGCACACGACAGTGCTACATCGGATGCCCTGTTCGATATGTCTAAAAACATTATTGATAGGATGGATGAATCGAAACCTGAAACTCACCGTTCTAATGCAAAAGAAATTAAATTTGCCCACAATGATTCGGGTTACCGACTCTATACTGCGGGAGCTAAAGAGGCTGGTAGGGGAACCACTCCTACAATTGCCCACTTATCCGAAATTGCGTTTTGGAATTTTGATAAGGAAATTTTAGCGGGATTATTCCAGGGAATATCCCAGGCAGATGGTACGGAAGTTATAATGGAGAGCACTGCTAATGGTGCTTCCGGAGAATTTTTTAGATTGTTTACAGATGCACAGAATGAGGAAAATGAATATATTCCTATTTTTATCCCTTGGTTTATTACGGAAGAGTATAGACGTGATTTACCTGCAGGATTTGAGTTGACTGTAGACGAGGAAGATTATAAAGAAAAGTATGATCTTGAAGATGAACAACTTTACTGGCGACGACTTAAGATTGCAGAATCCGGTGAAGATAAGTTTAGACAAGAGTACCCGGCAACCGCTGAAGAAGCTTTTTTAGTGTCGGGTAGTAGTGTATTTAACCAAGAGAAGGTTGGCAAGTTAATCCCGGTTAACCCTGAGAGTGTTAGGATCTTTGACGAGACAACAGGGTTTTTTGAAGAGGCCAGGAAAGGTCCACTAGGAATTTGGGTAGTCCCTAAGTACGACTCCCAGTTTATTATAGGCGCAGACGTAAGCCTAGGGGTGGGTCAAGACTATAGTTGTGCGGTAGTACTCGATATAGAAGGTAATGTTTGTGCTGTGTATAGAGACAACGTTATAGACCCGTCTAATTTCGGTGACGTTTTATTTTACCTCGGAAGGTATTATAATAATGCATTACTAGCAGTAGAGTCTAATTCCATGGGAGTAGCTACTATCACTCGATTACAACAAATGGGATACATAAACTTGTATCATCAGACTAAACGCTTAGTTACTATGACTGATGAAGAAGGAGCACGCCCCGGGTTTAGGATGACGACGGGAACTAAGCCTATGGTAATAGGTTATTTAAAGCGGGCGATAGACGAAGAAGATATCTGGATACCCTCTAGAGAGTTAATCGGAGAATTAAAAACTTATATAGCAAATGAAAGAGGGCAGACCGAAGCGCTGTCAGGGCACCACGACGATTTAATTATGTCCCTGGGTATAGCGTGGGAAGTTAGGCGTACTCATCTCGATAAATTGACTACCAATAGGGTTAACTGGAGAGAGCGTGCACCCTACATACAAAATGAAGATAATTGGTTGTGAGGTTAACCATGATTAAATACTTGAAGTCCCTAGTAACTAGATTGCTAGCTAAACTTAGACCCAATAAAAATAGTAAGCGTGTAGAAAATGAAAGAACAAGCCAAGAAAAACCTGTTAAAAAACCTAGAAAAAGCAAGAAAAAAGTTAGGCGAAATGCCGGGCGGAACAAATCTTAGTTTAATAGATTCTACAGAAAAAGCCAGGGCTATGCAACTCAACTCTGCTAAAGCTAGAAAAGAGAATAATCAAGCTAAAAAAGATGCTCAACGTTTATTGCAAGAGTTTAAAGAGCGTGGCGAAGAGATGGAAGCTCTAAACCTCAGTGGTTTACAGGTTTTAAAACTTATTATGGGTGACGCTATAGTTAAAGGCGATACTCGTACTGCCGCGACTTTAGCCTCTCAAATTGCCGAGTATGAAACCCCAAAGCTTACAAGGCAAGAAGTACACGCTACTACTCGGGATGTGTCGGATTTAAGCGATGACGAACTAAACGAATTATTAGTATTAGAAGGAAACTCAGAAGGGGAGACAGTAAACTAATGGGACAACCTTGGATTGTGCCGCAAGGCGTTAAAAATAAAAAGTCAGGTAAGACTTGGGATCCTACTAAAAAGAATAGTAAAGCTTATAATGAAACAAATAACTTTGAAGTAAAAGAAGATAAAGTTGGTAAACCCACTGAAGGTAGGTTTATTAATCCTAAGGTTAAAACATTTGAATAATTACTATAGAGTGCTCTGAGAAGCTCATGTGTGAGGAAATAGAATGGAAGATAATGCTGGTTATAAAGAAGCGGTTACCGATGAACAGGTAATTAAAGTTATCGATCAAGGTATACAGAACTCTGCTGGTGATTGGCTTAATTCTTCTGAAATGGCTGAAGAACGTAAGAAGGCTACCTATGAATACGCGGGAATGGCCGAACACCATCTAACCCCTAATGGTGTTTCTTCTATTGTGTCAACTGATACGACTGAAACAATTGAAGCTTACCTTGCTATTATAAGCGAATTAATGTTTAATAACAATAAAATAGCTCGTTTTATACCTTATAACGGTTCGCCTGCCGCACAAAAGTCTGCGGAAATGGCCTCTAGAGTAACTAACTACTGTATATTTAAAAAGAACAAAGGCTGGGAACTTTTAAATACTTGGGTTAAGTCTGCTTTACTTTGGAAAAACGCTATAATACGTTGGGACTATATGGAAGATGAGACCCATACGTTTGAAGAGTACGACGAAATAACCCAGGAAGCTTTAGACCTTAAGCTATCAGATTCTTCAATTGAATTAGTTGGAGAAATAACTGTAGACGACGTAGGGAACTACAGCAATGTTAGATTAAAGCGTACTATTAATAATAGTAAAGTTAAAATAGAAAATATTCCCCCAGAGAATTTTAGAATTACAAGACAAGCACAAACAATTCACGACGCTGATTTTGTAGGAATTCAAGTAGAAATGACTCGATCAGAGATTAGAGCGGAGTGGCCTGAAATTTCTAGTAAAGTAGAGAATTGGGCAGATCTTTCTAGCTCCGAAAGTTATGATGATTATAACCCTGAGGCAGCAGCCAGAGCCGATGTGTTAGGTCAAGCCTATTGGAGTGAGGAAGCGGGTACTCCTCTCGAAGCTAATTACCCTGTTAATGTTACTGAGTGTTGGGTTAAAGTAGACCGAGACGGTGATGGCATTGCAGAATTAAAACATTTTATTGTTGCGGGAACTACTATATTACATGAGGCGGATGCTAACTCTATTCCACTGTGTTCTATTTGCCCATTTGAAATACCCTACGAGTTTTATGGTTTGTCCGTAGCAGATATGACTAGGAGTTCTACCTTAGCTTCTACGGCAATACTAAGAGGTTTTGTTGAAAACACTTACCTCACCAACTATAGTCCTAAGTTGGCAGACCCCAACGTAGTAGACTTTAGTGCTCTACAAAATATGAAACCTAAAGATCTTATACCTACTAACGGAAACCCTACTGCAGCAGTATCTGCTTTACCGCCTGAAACTATTTCTTCTGGCACTGTACCTATACTAGAGTATTTACAACAAGCCAAAGAACAAGCTACAGGTGTTACCAAGGCAGCACAGGGAATTCAAGACGAGTTATACGTTTCAGGTAACTCGGAGGTTAAGTTAAAAGCTGTAATGGATGCGTCTCAAAAGCGTATACAACATATGGCTAGGCGCTTTGCAGAAACAGGATTTAAACAGCTTTGTGAAGGTGTTTATAAAACTATGAAAGAAAATATGGAAAGCACTAGTATTACCGGACCTGAGTACGGTGTACTAGACGTGGACTTTGCTTCTCTACCTGAGGCGATGGAAGTAGAGGTAGACGTGGATTTAGGAGAAAACTCTAATGCCAATACGAGAGATAAATTAACCCTGCTCGCAAAAGAATTTATCCCGTTGCTTAAACAAGCAGGCGCTGGAGATCTTGTAAAACCCGATGCCTTTGCTACTATTGCACATCAGATGTTAACTTCAATGGATTTATCTCCTTCTGATTATTTAAAAGACCATAAGTCAGCTGAATTTATGCAATCAGCTCAAAAGACTATGGAACAACAAAAGAAGGAAGCAGAAGAAGTTAAAAAGTTGGCTAAAGAAAAACAACAATCAGAAATTGATCAAGGTAAAGCTAATGTGCGTTATACTAATGTACAAGCTGATAATGCGTTACAAGATAACGCAAGACAACTTGCTATTGCTATAGACACTCACTTTCAAAAGTGGTCTGACATGACTACCAAAGCACAGAAGGATGGTATAGAACCGCCTGAGATGCCTAAGTTTGAAGAGATAATTGAAATGTCTAAGCGTTTATTAACCAATATGAGTCCCGCAAGACCATTACAACAAGAGTTAAGGCAAGTAGAAAGTTATGAAACTGAAGGTAATCAACCTCCAGCTCCCAAGCCCGTAGCTACAGGAGCAACACCAAACCTACCAATCTAGGATAACGTATGAAACAATATCGTGAAAATGCCGAGAAGAGGCTGACAAATAAAATGCACCCAGATAGAGCCGCCCAGGTAGCTTTATCCAATGCGAAGTTCTCTCAACAACAGAGAGAATCTTTTTTTACAGATGCTTATGGAGAAATCCTCGTAGATTTATTTCTTCAATGGCTAGCCACAGAACCTCATGAAAATAAATCAAGAGATCATCTGTACCACTGTGCTATGGCACTTGGTTCGATTAAAGAAAAGTTACTTCAATTTGAAACATACGGTAAAAATATCCAAAACCTTCAAACCACGAAAGGGAATGAGAATGGTAGTTGATGAAGAAAAAAGAGATGCAATAATAAAAAATATAGATACTATGGTAGGCACACAGCTTAACGTAGAATTTGCTGGACCACAGGGTCCATTTAGAATTAAACAAGCGGCAGTTGACGTAGCTGCTGCTTTATTTATTAGAGATTTTGTCGAGAAAAGTTTTCCCGACAGAAAAGTTCCTTCTGTAGAAAGGAAGGTAAGCAATGGCTGAACAACAAACCTCTACCCAAACGGATGATGTTAGTGTTACAGGCGGTAACGAAGATGCACAACTCAGCGACATTCTTAGGAATTCACCTCTGGCTCAACAAGCCGGAATTGTACCCATGCCTGAAGAATCTCAACCTGAGGCAGACGCGGACCCAGCGGAAGAAACCGAGGCTGAACAAGACCTTGCCCCGGAAAATGAAGCTGATACAAATGAAACAGATGAGATTGTTGAAGAAGAAGCTACAACGGAAGAATCAACTGAAGAAACGGAAAGCGAAGATGACGAGTCTACCGAAGCTGATACGTACTCTTTAGCGGATTTAGAAGATGTAATGGTAACCCACAAGATTAACGGTGAAGAGGTAACTCTACCTTTGTCGGAATGGATTGCTTCTTCTGCTACCAAACAACACTTATCAAAACAAGGTCGTGAAATCGGTGAGCAAAAGAAAGCTTTAGAAAAAGAGCGAAGTGAAAAACTTCAAGAACTTGACCAACTTGGACAAGTATTAGCTAATTCTTTATATGGTAACGAAGCAAAAGCTCAACAAGAGTATAATGAGTTATCAGAAAAAATAGTTAAAGCTGAAGAAGCAGATGACACCTATCAGATAGGTGAGCTAACCAAACAACGTAATAAGTCACAAAGAGAATACTGGGAAGCTAGAAATAGCAGAGAAAGTGTTTTAAAAGGTGTTCAAGAAAAACAGAAAGAAGCTCAACAAAGTGCCTTTCAAGATAGCGTTAAAAAATTCAATGAGGAAATACCTACTTTAATTCCTAATTGGAACGATAACGTAGCGAAAGAAGTACGTGAGTTTGCTATTGAAGAGGGACTACCTGAAGCATTGGTAAATGTTATTACAGATACTAGTATAATAAAATTTGTGTACGATTATAAGAACCTTAAAAAAGGTGTTACTAAGGGCGCTGAAAAGCGTAAAAACATTAAAAAACTTAAGACACCAGTTAAACGATCTAGACCTGCAGAAAAAGTCCAGTTAGATCGTGAGGCAATGATTAAGGCTCGTGCGTTTAAGGAAGGCGCTTCCAAGGAAGATCAAGACTCTTTTATGAAGCAGTATGCTCGTAAATCATTAGGAGGCTAAAATGGCGATTAATACTTACGCTACCCAAGGAGCTTCAGACAATAGGTTTGACTCCGGAACTTCTAGTGCGGCTGTTTCAGAGAATGAGGATCTTGCGAACTTCATTAGTATGATTACCCGCGCTGAAACCCCGTTTATGGCGGCTATCGGTAAAACAAAGGCTACCGGTATATTCCATGAATGGCAAACAGACGAACTAAATGATCCAACTAGTTCAGCTATGGTACAAGGTGCCACATTTGACAACGTTGGACCAGATGGTGCGACTAACCAAAACGATGGTGGAAACACTATTTCTAAGCGTAACAGAACACGTTTAGGTAACTATACACAAATTAACGGTAAAACCGTTGCTGTGTCCGGTACTAAGCGAGCAGTTGATCAAACTGGCGTTGCAGATGAGTATGCTTACCAGCTTAAAAAGCGTGGTACAGAGATGAGACGTGATATTGAACGTGACTTAGTTCATAACATTAACGTTTCTACTGCTGGTGCTCATAACACTAAAGGTTTGTTTGGCGGAGTCTATGCTTGGATTAATAGTCCAGATCATTCTATCAACGCAACTAACGCTCTGTTCAATATGCCTAATGCAGGCGTAGGTGGACAGACTTCTGATAGAGCGCAAAAACCTGCTCAAGGAACACACACTCTAGGTGTTAATGGTGCTACTGCGACTAAAGCACCTCTAGCACTTTCTGACGTGGACCAGGTAATGCAAAACATTTACGAAGGAGGTGGTGTAGCTACTAGAGCTATGATGTCACCAAAGAATAGAAGAAATTTCTCTTCTTTAGCGCAAGCTTCTGGAAGTAATGTTCGTCGAAATATTGACGACTCAGGCGCGTTGCGTGCTTCTGTAGACGTTTATATGTCAGACTTTGGCGATCTTTCTATTGAGCCAAACTACATTATGGGTCTTACTAATAGTGTTGCTCTACCTAACTACGATCACGCTTCTAACAATGTTTCAAGCATTGACTTAGCAAACTTTATGGTTCTTCTCTATGACCCACAGTGGTTTAAGATGGCTGTACTAAGACCGCTAAAAGAAGTTGACGTAGGTCAGCAGGGTGACTCAACTGTTGGAATGATTGTTGAAGAGCAAACAGTTCAATACAATAACCCAAAAGGTTGTGCTGCTATTTACGGTCTAAACGGATCATAATAACTTCCCACTCCCTTAACTTTAGTCCCCGGGTTAACCCCCGGGGCATTTTTTGGAGAAATAAATGTCTTTAATATTAAAAGTTACTAATAACTCT
>Ga0163179_10002762_pt1 | contig 12077 bp, 27 predicted proteins | sample AtlANTMetagenome_FD_109643 | JGI IMG/M metagenome (GOLD analysis project Ga0163179, IMG submission 109643) | Marine eukaryotic phytoplankton communities from the Atlantic Ocean - Atlantic ANT 2 Metagenome | ecosystem: Environmental > Aquatic > Marine > Oceanic | place: North Atlantic Ocean...
GCGGACCCAGCGCGGGAGCAGATCGACCGTCTTAAAGGAATTAGGGATGGATTGGGTCAAGATTTTGTGTTCGGAGATAGAACCAGACCAGAAGATATTGCAAATAGATCTAACACAAGACAAAACTATCATTTAAATTTAAAATATCCATTAACACTTGAGACACAAACTCAAGATACATTAAAAATTGATGTTTTACAATTTAAACCTAGAGGATTAGGGACTACTGCATTTACATTCGCAGAAAGAGATGCTGATGGAACTAGACAAATACGTGGATCAGTTATTCTACCAGTAACAAATGTCGCTGATAAAAATAATGTTGGGTGGGGTGGAGTATCAATGGGTGCAGTTGATGTTGCACTAGCAGGCCTCGCAATGAATACAATAATGAAAGGTGGAGATGGATTCATGGAATCTGCTAAAGCTACATTAGATGCTGCAAGTAATGAAACAAACGGTCTAAAAAAAGCAGTTGCCGCATACTTTACTCAAGCAGCAACAGGAACCAAAGGGATCTTGGCAAGAACTGAGGGTGCAATTATCAATCCCAACTTTGAGTTGTTATTTAACGGACCAAAGTTGAGAACATTTGCATTCACTTACAGAATGAGTGCTAGGAGTGAAGCTGAAACTATTGTAATTAAAAAAATTATTAGAATGTTTAAGCAATCAATGGCAGTTCAAAGATCAGCCAGTCTTTTGTTTTTGAAGGCTCCAAATACATACAAATTAACTTTTAGAAAATCATCCAATGCGGAACATAGTTTTCTACCTAAGGTTAAGGAATGTGCTCTGGTATCATTCAATGTAAATTATGTTCCAGATGGGACTTATGCTACATTTGAAAATTCTTCCATGGTCGCATATGAACTACAATTCCAGTTCAGCGAACTTGACCCCATTTACAATGATGATTATACAGGAATTGATGGCAATACAGACGATTTTATAGGTTTCTAACATGTCAAATTCATACTTCCGTAAGCTACCAAATTTTGAATATGTAAACCGTACTGTTGACGGTAAAAACATATCAGATTATACAACTGTAAAAAATCTTTTCAAGAGAGCAAGAATAAGACCAGACATATTTGAAAATGCAACTTTCTTTAGTAAGTATTTTATTCAGGGAAATGATCGTCCAGACAATATTGCAGATCAAGTCTATGGAGATCCAACATTAGATTGGGTTATTTTACTATCAAATAATATATTAAGCGTTCAAAGTGAATGGCCCATGACTCAGCAAACTTTTGAATCATATTTGTTAGAAAAATATCTTGATATAAGACTTGTTGAAGATACCCATCACTATGAATCAATTGAGGTAAAAGATCCTGAGGGCAAAATTTTATTTCCTGAAGGTTTAGAAGTAGACGAAGATCAATCAATCACCTATTTTGACAGAGGATCTGAATCTTATGTGACCATTAATGATATGGTTACTGAAGTAACCAACTATCAATATGAGGAGAGATTAAATGATGCCAAGAGACAGATATTTTTATTAAAATCAAAATATTTAAACATCGTGCTTGATGATCTTGAGGAAATGATGGAATATAAAAAAGGTTCCACTCAGTATGTGAGTGAAACCTTAAAACGTGCTGATAATATTAGACTTTATGAGTGATCATTCCTCAGCAAGTTTCTGGAAGTAGGACAGAGCATCATCTTCATCACTATCATTGGATGCAGATGACCTAGAACCAAGATTGTTCAGTTCACCCTGAAGATTTTCAGGTAGCTCAGACTTCTGAGAGCGAGAAGAAAACTCAGGAGTGAATGATCCACGATCAGTTTCCTCATTCTCAACCTCTTCATCAAGGCGAGGACGGGAAGAAGACTTCTGTCCCAGAACCATTTGTAGACGATTCTGCAGTTGATCATATGACTTAAACTGATCAGCAGCAGTCAAAGCAGTCAGTGAATACTGCTTCTTCCAAAGTGCTTCCAGAGCATCATCATCTTCAAGGAGAGCACCAGGTGCTGCAAACTCAGAAGAATCATAGTTCCAGTAACCTGCAACCTTCTTCAACTTCAGTCTGAAGTTAGCACCCTGCCAGAAGTCAAAGGGATTGATTGCTTCCTCATCTTCAAACTCAGGTTGCATTGCTTCCATAATCTTGTCAAAGATTTTCTTACCAAACTTATACAGGAAGACTTTGCCTTCGTTCTGTGGATTTGCTTTGTCCTGCACAACATAGATGTTGGCATAGTAGGACAGTTTACGCTTTTGCTTACGAACAGTATCCTTATCAGAATCAATGCCACTGTTCCACAGTTCGCGGTTGTGCTCAGACACAGGATCTTTCTGGCCCATAGTAGTCAGAGAGTTTTCAATGTACCAACCACCAGGGCCTTGGAAGGCATGGGAGTACATCTTTGCCCAAGGAAGTTCTTCTTCATTAGGGGCAGGCAGGAAACGGATCACGGCATAACCATTGCCGGTCTTATCCATTTCAGGTTTCCAGAGACGGTCATCTCCACCGCCACCGTTGTTGTTCATCTTCTCAACTTCCTTGACCAGTTTAGAGGTCAGGGATCCAAGAGAGGATTGCTTTTTAAGATTTGCGAAAGACATAAGATTTGTTGGATTAATTAGATTTGGCTTTTGTGTACCTGCTTATTCTACAGGTCGGAACCTGTCGTGTCAATCTGTTGTTTCATAATATCAAGCATTTTGTTCATTTGTTCAAAGACCGTTGTGATTTCAACATCGGGGGGAAGACCCATCATCTTAGCAGACTCTATAATATTTTTTTTCATCTGCTTTGCTTCAGGATCATCTGATAAGGAGAGCCTTGCAAAAAGAACTTTTTGCTTATTCAAAAGTTTCTCAAGAAGTTTAACATGACGCAGTTTTTCACTGTTGTTCATGAAGGCAAACTTCATCACACTGGAATATACTTCCTCTTGTAATTCAGAAATTTCAACCATCTCTGCCCTTACAATTTCAGAATCAAAAAAACTCATTTGTCTCCAATCACGACTTCTCTCAAAATGTTTTTATAACGAGGTACATCAATATTTAGAAAAGGAGAATATTTTTTCATCCTCATACTGATGGTTTCCCATACCGGATCAATAAGATTTTTATCCCATTGTTTTTGATATCCTAGAATGCCATTAAGGATCACCATCGTCTCAATAGAAACATTTCCACGGAGATATTCTTTGAGTATTTGTGGATGTCGTAATCCATCCATGGCAAACATAGAATCAAAGTTGTTGTCATCAAAGATTGTTTCTACCTCTTGCTTGAAGAGGTATGAAAGGGATTGTGTTCTCTTTTTCCATTCAGTGTATCGGTCTTCACCATCCTTAATCATCTCACCAATCCAGAGTTTACTAGGATCAGTGCATGTGATGAAGTTAGAAACAAAGAAGTCTACAACTTCTTTATCATCTTTATTACGTGCTAGCTTCTCAAACCAGAAACGATCTTTACGCTTATAAAATGATTTGACAGTTGCACGACTCTTTCCATTATATTTGTGGTAGTCGTAAGAATCTTTCGTGAAGTGATTCTTCATCGACAAATAACAACGATATGCATCAAAAGCCATCATAAAAAAAGTAATAGGGTGATTTTTTGGCGAAAAAATTTTCGCCCCCCTTTTGAAATTAGAAGACTAATTTTGCACGGGAAGTTTTCTTAAGAAAATTAAGTTCCATAGCCTCGTACTTAATTTTCTCTTTCAGTGGTTTAGAAATAAGTTTAGGGACAGACTCAAGGTCAATGGAATTCATCTCGCAGAAATAAACTATCGCATCGATGTAACTCATGTCTTCCTGATCTTTTACAAGAGTTTCAATCTCTTGTGCAAAACGAGCCTGACAAAAGAATTTGCTCTCAAATGCTTTTTCTAGTTCATTCTCTACTTTCCGTAGTTGTTTATTAGGTTCCATTATGTCCAATATTGTGAGATACAAATTCTTTAATATACCGAACTAACAATTTAATATAATCCCCTTTGTTCCTTTTGTCAAATACTTCGACCTCACCACCAGGAGTAACCATGATAGTGATTAATTTTTTGACGGGGATACCAGTCAACTCATAGTAAGCAGCAGCATAGAAAGTTTCTTGAACAAAATAGTTCTCTAACCATGCTTCTGGTTTAATTTTTTCGGAAGTTTTAAAATCGATGACTGCAAGTTCGCCTTCGTACTCTCCGATGCAGTCAACTCTACCTGCCAAACCAAGATACTCTGAGTACAGAGTCCTTTCTATAGCGTGTATATTATTTATCTTGTCCAGATATGGTCGTGCATGAATGAACATAAACTTGGTTAGAGGTTTAAAGTCATCCCAGTTTATTTCTTTGTTCAACATGTAGAGTTCAGTTGCTGCGTGAAAGTCTGTTCCACGAGCAGTTGCTTTCTTTGTGATACGATTTGCTTCTTCAATACCAATTCTCTTTCTCCACTTAACAAAGATTTCTCTATTGTAAAATGAAGTCACAGAAGTGATAGAAGGCACCCAGTCTCCATTTGGGAGATTGTAAAGGCGGATGCCCTGAGTTTCTTTTTTGTTTAGTTCAAGATCACCGAGATAATTATGATGAATAAATGTCATAAGCCAAGTTCTAATTTCGCAATTAAGTATTCCTTACACAATCCAGATCTGACAATATCCTCAACACCAAACTCAACCATATCGACTGATGGCATGAGTCGAAGAATTCTCATGAAATCCACAATACCATTTCTCTCATTCTGTTTTAGTAAATCAGATTGAGTTGCGTCACCGCAGAACATGATCTTGGTATTTTCACCAACCCTAGTAATGATACTATCAAGTTCATGATAATTTAAGTTTTGAAATTCGTCAACAATAACAATCGCATTGTCAAGAGTTGTTCCACGAATAAAACTTGTAGACCAGAATGAAATAGTTCCTTGAGTTTTAAGATTGCCATACAGCATCTCAAAATCTGCCTCGGTAGGAAGTTCAAACATATACTTCACCATATTCTTATATGGAATTTGGTAAAGAGAGGACTTATCTTCATGGTCTCCTGGGAGGAAACCGATCTCTCTGGTGGCCACAAGGGACCTGACAAGGTAGATTTTTTCGTATGGTGTCGTTGGATCTAAGACATCGCAGATAGCGTTGTAGAGGGTTATGAATGTTTTACCTGTTCCTGCTGCACCATACGCAACAATGTTTTTACCAGCATCATAAGAATCATATAAGATTTTTTGATTCTCTGTTAATGGTTCAATTTCACGAAGAAAATCGGAGTTGATTGGTTTCTTTCTCTTCATTTGTTTGGCAGTCAAGCCAACTCCGATTGATGTATCAGATACTTTTCTTTTTCTTGGCATAAGTGATTAATTAAACAGGTTTTACTCTGGAGCCAGGCGCTTTCGACGCCTTGTAAAGAACGTCATTCCATCCTGGATGAGACTTTTTGAGTTTGTCATAAACTTCTCCAAGTTCTCCAGAACTAGGCGCTGTTGATGGATCTGACCAATCCCTCTGCCACTCAGGATTGTCATCACACCACGTTGCCCATTCATATACACTGAGAACTACTTCTTTTTGTTCACCAGTTTCTTTATTAATAACAGGGTATGTTGCCATGCGTAAAATTATGTGTAGGAATATTTAGACCCACTCAAGGGCTTCGGAGACTTCAGGAAACTGTTCTATAAAAACTTTCCTGCATGCATTTGCAATGTCCATGTGTTCTTTCTGTGTTCCATGTGCAGACCTGAGATTAATATAATGAATCCATGAACGACAAGAGCCGGTCATGTAGATTTTGGTAGGCGTACAGAGTGGGAGCACCATTCTTGCACATTCCTTTGCCACACCACGCCCAAGCATCTGTTGATACAATGCCATCGACGAATCAAACAGAGTCTTCATCTGCATTTCAAGTTTTTGAACCTCAAATGGATCGAGGTCATCGATAGAGTTTTGACGATTCTTATCATCCTGACGACGAAGTTCAGGCAGCGGAATCTTATTGCTAAGAAGAGAACTATCAGCATACCGCTGAGAAAATTCTTGGAATGTGAAGCTACGGTGCCTCAGGATCTGAGCTGCGATTGCTCTTGTTGTGTCAATCTCCAGAGTCATTGTGGACTGTTCAAAAACAGACCAATGATTATGCTTAATACAATAGCGCAGAAGACCAGCATACTTTTCATTGTCTTGATTCTTTGGATTAGATACTCTGGCAATATATGCCATAGTCTGTTCTGCATCAGGAGTAACAGAAACTAATTTTACTGGTTCAGTCATCGTCATCTTCAAATACTTCGTCATAATCAATTATATAGTTTTGCAGAGGATCATCATAGTTCTCTGCTTTATAAGCACCAACATCAGAGTATACCTCCGACTTTAGACAGTCTATCAAAGACTCAAGATTCCTGACAATCAGTTTTAACCTCTCTTTATCCATGAGTGTGAGTTGTGGTGTAAGCATACTAGCATAAAAAAAGAGGGGCCACAACCCCTCGTATGCGAAATTAGACTTAGCTTAGCATCCTCCTACAAATTCTTTTACATGTCGCCTGGTCATCATCGCATTCTATGAGACAATTATAATAATCATTTATTAGGTCAGACTCCTCCATGGAACGGTCTATGGTTTTTGCTAATCGCTCTACACTTTGCCTCCAACCTGCTAGTTGATTGTATGAAATAAGATTGTGCATAACGTCCTCCATTATACTGCTAAAAGGACATACCAACATACTAAAAAGTTTTGGTTACATAAGTCCTCTCTTCAATGCTATCATATCTATAAGAGTTTGTGTTAATTTACTAACATTTGTTAAATTGTAATATAAAAACAAAAAAAGAGAGGGTTTGTAACCCTCTCTTTACAACTCACTTGGTGTAAGTCTTGCCACGATAGCAAAATGTACCGTGAGTTTCCTTGCTCTCTACACAACGTGTATCATACTCAACACCGCGATATGAAGTGTGAGTAATCTGTGCGTCGTGAACTGCAGATGCTTTGCTGATCTGCTTGCGAATCATGTTTAAGGTGTTCATGAGTTTACTCCTAAAGTAGTTGGATTTTTAGGTCCGTTCCTTTAGTCGTTTGCGTCCCATGGACAATGAGGAGTTGAATCCTCAATTGTTTCAATGAGCTCCACTTTAATATAGTTATCCATGCTCTCATTTTTCTTGATCCTGAGCATAATAGCATCAGCATCTTCACATAAGAGATTTGAATACAATAGAAACTCTACCATGGGATGAACGCTCCGTTCCGCGACTTACTTGCGTCCCTTTCGGGATGAACGACAGGTCTATTATAGACCTCATATATTATATAGTCAAGTAGTTTTGTATACGGAGATACCAAATTAATCATCCCCGTCCCCAACGTATTCATGTTCGTGACCATCACCTCTACTTGACAAGAAATCTGATAGGCTACTTTGGTATGTCTCTTCAAATTCTTCTATAGGATTATTTTCATAATACTCTTCTACCTCTTCATCGTACTCAGTCCAATCAATCTCGGGTTCTTTTCCATCCATACGATTAATTTCATGAATAGAAGAGTTAGCACGTTTTTTAATGCTTCTATATTTTTTTGATAACCTTACGTATTCATCTTGGTCATCAACTTTTTTAGTAGATTTTTTTCCGAATCCTTTCATGACATTCTACTCAAACATTCTAGTATCACTCATATACTTGAGTGTTTCCTTCAAGTTTCCACGATGATCCAATCCAATGGCAACCTGAGGATACTCGGCTTCACTACCAAACTCCGCACGAAACTGTTTGTCGGTGAAGTCAACTCCAAGTAAAAACTCTCTTACATTTTGATCACATGCTTCAAGAACCATCTTAGCCCTATCAGACTCTTGACTACCATTTGAATATACTAATGCTTGCATCAATCTCTCTGCCTCCAATCATCAGGTTTATCTCTTTGAAACCAATCGTTAATATCTTCTGCACTATCAAACCCCGTTCTATAATTGGATGGGTCGGGGTCTCCTAATCCCATCCTATTCATAAAATCATCCATACTACCTTCTTGAATATCCTGAGCCGCTTGGCGTCTTGCCTTCTGCAACCAGTCTTTGGCAGTGGTGTGGGCCTTGGAAAGTTTCTCTGCCCAAATCATATCTTCCAAAGGAACTTCTTCTTTATTAGCAATACATTTACAAATGGACTCTAGTCTAAGTCTGTATTGAGTAGAAAGCATGTTACTTTTTTTTGAGTTTAGATTCTAAGTCTGATGCCCTTCGCAATTCAGCATTGGCATCTTCAGATCGCTCATGAATAATATCCATAATATCTGCGTAAATCACATCAGCCTCAATATAATTGTCAAAGTATAGATCTAGTGATTCTCTTAGAAATCTTTTGCGATGCCACTCTGGTGAGTACGGTTTATACATGATATTAATGATACATGGTTTAGAGCATAGTACTATTTACTTTGGATGTCAAGTTAATGGTTTACCATTTTTATCAACCAATCCAAGTCTTTTAATTTGAGAGAAGTTTGATTTCTCTCTCTTCTTTATTTTTTTGTATTCTTTGATAAGTTTGTTAACTTCCTCATTAGAGATGTTAACCTTGAGTTCTTTTTCATTTTCTTTTGGAACGAATCCAAGGCCACTTTTTTTTACTTCATCTTCAGAATCAACATAGTCATTAATGACATCTTGAATTTCATCTCTAATAAGTTCATTTATTTGTTCTTTAAGAAATTTATCATTCATTTTCTTTTCTTTTCTTTCTTAGGTTTTACTCCCCATAACTTGGGGCTAACTGCTCCAAATCCAAAATCAATTTTTTGTACAGCATCTTTCCCATACATGTCATAGTACAAGTCAAACATTTTTGATACCTTACCACAACGAGTAAGGTCAATATGTTCTTTCCCATCTGCAACATACCAGATTAATCTAGCATCAGTAGGGAAACTTTTATCATTCGCAGTATCTAAAGTAGTCTTTTCTAAGAGAATTTGACATCCATAATCGTAGGGATTCAATTTATTCTCATCCGATCCGAACTCTGCCATTTCTTTTTCTTGAGGTTCTTGATCCTTTTCGACTGTTACTGTCATGAACGACCACCCCACTGAATGTCAGGATATGCTTCCTGCACAACATCAAGAGTAATTTGATATTTGTCAGACAAATTTCCATCTTTGACAAGACAGAGAAGTTCTGATTCTTTTGGATGAAGGCCCTCCAAAAGATTGATGAACATCATTTCTCTACGAATCGTTGAGAGAGTATTGTTGCCTCCCTGAACATAGTGATACAAGTTTTGGTACTCACGGCGCAAAGAAGTTCTTCCTTGCCCTTGCAGGTCTTGCTTAGTGGCAGCCTCACCGCCTGATGCTTCTCTTGCGAGGTTATCAGAAAGGGTGCCAGTGTATACATTCTGATCTTTCACGTCACCATAAGGAACATCACCTTTAGGTAGAAGAGAAACTACAGACTCATCAAAGTTCCACACAAAGATTACTTTGAGAGAATCATGCTCATACTTTTTCAGTGCCTCCACCTTCTTTGCTTTGGTTCGTTGTTTAGAAACAACTTCAAAAATCTCAAAAACAAATGGATTTGTAGGGAGATCCGGGATAGGCGTATTTGTAGTTTTTGGTTTTGCCACTCTCTTTCTTGTAGTAGTGGTCTTAGACTTACTCGTTGTCGTCGTCTTCGTCGGGCTCATAATCGTTTTCAAATCTTACAGCTAAAATTTCATCGGGGAGGACATTGCCATTTTCATCAAACATCTCCGGGTGCATGATTGGTTGCTTTTCTTTGTTTAGGAAAGCATATACCAGGTCGTTTCCAAACCATCCTACCATAAGTCCTATCAAAAAGGAACCAATGATTCCTGCTCCACAAAAGAATAAGATATACGGTGTTGCTGATTCCATGTTACACCTCCTGAGAGTTTGCCTTTTTTACGTCTATGTGAAATTCAAAGTAAAAATGAAACTCTCTTTTTAAAAGGGAGATCATCTTACCAAACTTCACTTGAAAAGTTTTTGGTTTTGGTACTCTCCTCCTATTTCTTATCAATAACTCAAACCCACGATTAATATGGGTGGTCTCTTTATTTAGATTGATTTTTTCTTCGTCCGGGTCTTCGATCATTACTATACCTCCAGGCATCTTCTAAAATGCCATACAAATAATTTTTGATCTTTCGTGCTTGAGGTTTGGGGATGTGACCATAACCCTCACGAATTTGTTTGTGCTCGTTGTCTGCACCACCTTTTAGGTACTCATCAAGTTCTACTGTCAGATCGCTGAGTTCAGCAGCAGTAGAGCTGTCGATGAAAGAATCTACTTCGTGCTTTTTAATTTTACTAGATTTCAAATAATCATAGAACCTAAAGTTCATCTGACCGTCAAATGCATTATCGATTGCATGTTCAACAAGATCATAGATGTCGATGAGGTTTTGTTCCATTAGACTAATTTCTGTTCTCTTAAATATTTTACTGTTTCGGCGCATCCACCGATCATATTTTCATCCTTAAGCACTCTTGGAAAACTAGCATCGTAACCAAACTTTTTAAAGTACTGATCTTTGGTAAAATCTACGCCAAGTTTATAGATAACGTACTTAAGTTCTGCTAACTGTAACACCTGTTCGACTTGTGTGCAATAGGGACATCCTTCTTTAGAATAGACGATAAACATATCCAATCAATTTTAAAATTTATTTAGAGTATTTGTGCTTTGGACTAAACTCATCCATTGGTTTTGATGGTTCAAAAGGAGATCTATTAAGGTTTTTGATTACAATAAATGCGTCTTTATTGTACTTACGTGTGCCTTTAGGCGATTGCCATTTCTTATTGTAAACCTCACCTACATCAATACCAGAGACTTGAGTTCCACCAATTTCTACTACGATGTCATCTCCAACTTCCCATCCTAGTTTGTTCGCTGCTCTAGCAACTTGATCTACGATGGAATTTTCCATAACGTTTTCTTCCGGCTCTAAATTTCCAATCATAAAAAGAGGGCGTTAACCCTCTTAGTATATCACAATTATGCAGTCCAATCAACATCAACATCATCATCACCAAGTCCAAAGTGTTCTTCTAGAACTTCTATCCTCTCCTCTTCATGTGCGATGATATCCAGTTGTTCTTGAATTGCACCAAGAACATCAGGATGTTCTCCAATACCTACAGGGTGATGAAGATAGACTTCAATATTCGCCTTTGCTTTAGCAATGTTGCCTTCTGCATCAGCACGAAGAGCTTCTAAAATTTTAGATCGAAGATTGCAGGACATAATTTACCATGGTTTGTATTATATATTTAATAGTTTTTAGTGTGAATGTCAAGTTCTCCATCATCAATATGTGCATGATCAATATTTTCAATATGACCGTGAATCATATTAATAGTGATGGTTTCATTTTCTAAAATGATTGCTATCCTTTCCAAGGACTCTGCTATTCTATCAAGAGAATTAGACATGAAAAAGGGGGGTTCAATACCCCCCTAGTATAATAGATTTAAAGCATTCCTGCAAGCATAACCAGAAAACAAATGATGGTGAAAGCAAATATTATTATACATCCAATCAATAGTTCTTTGATTGTAGTGCTCTCACCGTTTGGTTCGTGGTGATGGTCTGAATGGACAGTCATAACAACCTGCTCCACAACATCCTCTAGTGTTCATGTTCATCAAATGTATCATCTAATTCTTTAGATGGTGGTCCAAAGGAAAGGTAGATGCCGTATGAGGTCATTACTACCATCGTTATACAGATGATTACAATTAAATTCATTTGTCTTCCTCGTATAGTTGTTCCAATCTTTCTCTTGCGAGATCAACATACATTACTTCTTCTCCTAATGCAGGAGCTTCAGGATGTTTCCGAGGTCTAGCACCCCAGTAAATAGATTTAAGATTGTAGTACATAAGAGCAAAGGCACCTCCTGCTATTGCAGCAAAACAAACAAAATAAACAAATACTGCTATTCCGTTCATTTAATTACCCCATGTGCCTAAAGTTTTCATATAAAACCCTAGACGTTTTGTAGAGGGTAATTACTAATCGGGTAACAAAATACCCGATGAGTAATCCTA
>Ga0163179_10002763_pt1 | contig 12074 bp, 10 predicted proteins | sample AtlANTMetagenome_FD_109643 | JGI IMG/M metagenome (GOLD analysis project Ga0163179, IMG submission 109643) | Marine eukaryotic phytoplankton communities from the Atlantic Ocean - Atlantic ANT 2 Metagenome | ecosystem: Environmental > Aquatic > Marine > Oceanic | place: North Atlantic Ocean...
CCATGATGGAGAAATTCTACAATTTCCGACATAGCAATATCGTGTGACTTAAAAAGTTAAAACTCAAGGATTGATCGTGACTGAAATATCTAAATTAGAAAACAGCAAAAAACCGAAGAGAAGTATCTGGAGATGGATCAGATTTATGTCCAAGTTAACTGCTTTTTCAATTGTGTTACTTTTGATTTTGCGTGAGTTATTTTTTTCTGGATCGTATCTAGTTGTAGAAAAGTCTTATGAAAGGCCTATTTTTGATATGCATTGCCATACTGCTGGTGTTGGAGCAGGTGGAAGTGGCTGTTTTGTGTCTAAAGAACTAAAGAATAATTTCCGTTTTAAAGTATATCTAAAAGCATTCGGAGTAACGTTGCCTGAAATAGAGGCTAAAGGTGATAAAGTTTTATTGAAACGCTTAGCTAGTTATTTAAAAGAGAGTCGTAGAGTTGGAGCAGCTATTATTCTCGCAATGGATGGTGTGATTGATGATCGAGGTAATTTAGATCGAGAAAAAACTGAATTTTTTGTTCCTAATGAATTTGTAGCTAAAGAGACATCAAAATATTCAAACTTGTATTTTGGGGCGAGTGTTAATCCGAATCGTCCTGATGCATTGGATCGTCTACAGTGGGCTAAAGATAATGGAGCGTTACTTATTAAGTGGTTGCCTTCGATTCAATATATCAATCCTGAAGAAAAATCATTCGAGCCCTTTTACAGAAAATTGGTGGAGTTGAAGTTACCTTTGTTGACACATGCTGGGCAAGAACGGTCGTTTACTCATGCTAGAGACGAGCTTGCAGATCCAGTACGGCTTAAATTACCTCTTAGTTTGGGAGTTAAAGTGATTGTTGCGCATGCAGCATCAACGGGGCAAAATGAAGGTGAAAAAGATATTGATCGTTTAATTGGAATGCTTGAATCCTATCCAAATCTTTATTCAGATATTTCTAGCATGACACAAATTAATAAGCCTGGTTATTTACGGCAGGCACTTAAAGAAAAAAGATTTAAAGGGAAATTACTTTATGGTTCAGATTTTCCCCTGATTAATACTGCAGCTGTGTCACCATGGTATTTTCCACTTAACTTGACTCGAGTACAAATGAAGTCCATCAGTGCAATCGAGAATCCATGGGATCGAGATGTAGCATTGAAGGAGGCACTCGGGGTTTCCTCTGAAATCTTCACAAAACCCCAAGAGTTTTTTGGAATCAATTGGTGAAGTTAAAAAACTTCAAAATTTGATTATCTAGAAATTTGCCCTTCAAGGTACCTGACTGCCTGTCTGACATCTGTATCGACTTCCATTCGGTCGCGGACTAGGCGGCAAGCATGAAGAACTGTTCCATGATCTCGTCCCCCAAATGCTTCGCCAATAGAGTTTAACGACTTGCCTGTTAATTCACGTGATAGAAACATTGCTACTTGTCGTGGAAACGCAATGTTCTCTGGGCGTCGACGGCTAGTCATGTCAGCTAATCTAATATCATAATGATCAGCTACTCTTTTTTGTATTTGTTCAATAGAAATGATCGTGCGGCCTTCTTCATGAAGAACATCCTTTAGTAGGCCTTCGACAGTACTGGTTGTCATAGATTTGCCAGTCAAAGATTGATAGGAAGAAACCCTTATCAATGCTCCTTCAAGTCTACGAATATTAGTGCGAATGCGTTTCGCCAAAAAAGTTACAATATCTTCTGGTACTTGAATATTAATTGACGCTGCTTTTTTACGTAATATTGCTAAGCGTGTTTCGTAATCAGGAGGCTGCATGTCAGTAACTAGTCCCCATTCGAAACGAGAAACTAAACGATTTTCAAGATTCTTAATTTCATTAGCTGGACGATCGCAAGTCATTACAATTTGTTTGTGTGCTTCATGAAGCGCATTGAAGGTGTGAAAGAATTCCTCTTGAATTCGCTCTTTACCAGCAAGAAACTGAATATCATCAATTAGTAAAATATCAGTTTTACGATATGTTCGCCTGAACTTGGCTAGTTCGTTGTTTTGTATGGCATCAATATATTTGTTAGTAAATTTTTCAGACGATAGATAGGAAACCTTGAGTCTTGGGTTTTCTTCTAATGCATAATGCCCGATAGCATGTAGAAGATGTGTTTTACCTAAACCAACTCCACCATAAAGAAAAAGGGGATTATAAGAACGGCCAGGAGATTGAGCTACCGCTAAAGCGGCAGCGTGTGCAAAGCTATTGTTATCTCCGACTACAAATGTAGAAAATGTATTTTTTGGGTTGAAAAGTTTTTCCGACGAATCTGCACTTTTAGTTCTAGTTGTAGTTTTTGTCTTAGTTGCTTTTGTATTTTTCTTAAATTTAGATTCTGTATCGGTTGACTCACTGGAACATTGTTTAGAGGCAGTGTCCAAGCCGATTTCAAATTGAACAGTTAACTTTGAACTGGTGATATGAGAAAGAACGTCTTGCAATATTTCTTTGTAATTGTCCTTAAGCCATACAGCACAAAATTCATTGGGCGCTAGCAAGATTGCTGTGGATTTTTTAATGGTAACCAATTTAATTGGATCAAACCAAAGGTTAAACAAGTCTGGATTAACCATGCTTTGCAAAGTTTCCTTTGCTTGTGTCCAGATTGCTTCGGTTGATGCGGTCATTCTGGAAGATAACAGTGAATTTGTTTCAGTTTTATTCACTGACTAATATGGAGTTAAGAACTGTTGAGGTTTCGTTTGAATTAATTAATTGAATTTGGTTATAAAAATCATCGAGAAAAAAGTGAGTTTGTTTATAAAATCGAAGTCTTTTAAAATTCATAAATCTTTGTTTATTAGTGGTTTATATTTAATTTTTCGTCTTACTTGTAAACTTTAGAACTAATTGATCTAAGTAGCACAACACCAAAAAATGTTGAGAAAAAGTATTAACGAAGCTAGATAATTTCCAGCTTAAGCTATTAACTGTTATCAACACATTATTCACAGGCATTATCCAACGGTTTTCTACTTGACCAAAAAATAGTCAAAAAACCCAAAAAAATTAAAAAAAAATCAAAAAACCTTCTTTTTAAAAAGGCTAAAAGTGCACGAACTTAAGAACTAGTCCCGATTTTATTAAATGGCTTCGGGGCCAGTTTCGCCAGTTCGTATTCGCACAACTCTATCAATTGAACTTATGAAAACTTTACCGTCACCAATCTTATTTGTTTTAGCACTTTTAATAATTGCTTCAACAGCGGCATCAACTTGGTCTTCCTCTAGCACAATCTCTAATTTGATTTTAGGTAGAAAATCAACGGTATATTCGCTTCCTCGGTAGATTTCTGTATGACCTTTCTGTCGCCCAAAACCTTTTACCTCAGTTACTGTTAATCCTTCAACGCCAATGGTGGCCAGGGCCTCCTTAACATCTTCCAATTTAAATGGTTTGATGATTGCGTCGATTTTCTTCATGGGTTGCTTATTTAGTTGGTAGCAGAAGAAAGAGCATAGAGTTCGTTAATTTTTTGACAACAGCTTTTTTTAAATTATAAAAAAAACAATTGCCAAAAAAAGATTACTTTTTTTAAAGTAAATAATTAAATTTAATGGATCTTTTTAATTATTCAGTTGTTGAAGAGTTTTTGAAACGCTTCCTTTGCCTTTTTGGAAGAAGAAAGATCACTTTCTTCTCCTGTCCAATCACGAATTATAAAATCGAAGTATTCGCAAAAATTAGATCTATTTTTTTCGATTATTGGTTCTGCTCTTCGCTCTTTGCATTGATGTGCAACTCTGGAATCATAAAATATGCAATTTAAGCAAATACGAATATCTTCATTACAATTATGACAACTTTCACTACGTCCAGGTTGTCCGTCGAGTTTCCATTCTTTTCCACATTGGTAACAGTGTTTAGTCACAAAAAAAGATTAATTGGAATTAGCATTTCCAATTGCTTGAAATTCTTTGTTTGAGTGGCCCATCACTCGTTTGATTTTTTCTACTACTGCTTCCGCTGTAAGACCGTGTTTTTGACGTAAGTAGTCAACTGAAGATGCGTGTTCAATAAATTTGTCAGGCCATCCAATGCGAACGACAGGTGTGTTAATTTGTTGGTCAGCTAAGTGGTCTCGGACGATACTTCCGTAACCGCCTTTTAATACGTGGTCCTCAATTGTTACGATAACATCTGCTGCTTTAGCAAAAAAATCAGTGATTCCAATATCAATTGGTTTGGTGAATCGTGGGTTTATAATAGCTGCATCAATATTTTTAGTTCCAAGATCTTCAATCGCTCGGTCTGCAATAGCGCGTAGTGGCCCTAATACAAAAAATGCGATTTTAGTTTTTCCGCTGTTGGAAAAATTCTGAAGTACTTCTGCTTTACAGATTTCAATGAGTGATGGTTGATCTTTAATAACAACACCTTCTCCATTACCTCTAGGGTATCTAATAAATACCGGCTGATTTTGATGAGTTGCGGTAAACATCATATCTGCTAACTCGTCTTCATCTTTAGGTGCCATTGCAATTATATTTGGCACACAATTTAAGTAGGCAATATCGAATAAGCCATGGTGAGTTGGCCCATCGTTTGCGGAAAGACCAGAGCGGTCCATACAAAAAATGACAGGCAAATTTTGAAGTGCTACATCGTGAATTATCATGTCATAGGAGCGCTGCAGAAAAGTGGAGTAAATTGCGCAAACGGGACGATATCCCATCGTGGCCATGCCTGATGCAAATAGCACAGCATGTTCCTCTGCAATCCCGACATCATAGTATTGCTTAGGGATCGCAGCTTCTAGGGCCTTTAATCCTGTGCCGCTTGGCATAGCAGCAGTAATGCCAATAACTGATTTATCTTTTTGACAAATCTTGACCATTGTTTCACCGAAAACATCCTGATATTTTGGTGGATTATCGGTTTTTTCAGGGCTGCTTTCACCTGATTTAGGGTTGTATGGTCCGGTTCCATGAAACTTTTCCGGATGTTCAACCGCGGCGTTGAAGCCTTTGCCTTTCTTTGTAATTACGTGAAGAACCACAGGCTGATCACAGCTCTTGGCAAATTCGAGAGTTTCTATAAGTAATGGCAAATCATGTCCATCGATGGGTCCGAGATAGCGAATGCCAAATTCCTCAAAGATCATACTGCTGCCGAAACCACCTCGACCATCTGCACCCATTGTTTCTTCGTTATGCTCAAGAACAGCCTGTGTAACGGTTCCTTTTAAGGCTTCTTGGCCTTTCAGTCCTAATCGAACGGCTAGTTTTCCGGTTGGAATTTTTTCGAGAAATTTTTGAAGATCAGTCGTAATTTTATTGTAGCTTGGGTTGGTAATTAGCTTATTTAGATAGTTTGGAATTGCGCCAACATTTTTTGCGATTGACCATTCATTATCATTAAGGATTCCAATGAATTTTTTTGTTGTTTGAGCAATGTTATTTAGTGCTTCAAATGAGCACCCGTTAGTCAGTGCGGCATCTCCAAATACGCATACTACATTCTCTTTGCCCCCTTTTTGATCGCGTGCTGCAGCCATTCCAAGTGCTGCAGATAAGGCAGTGCCGGCATGGCCAGCTCCATAGGAGTCGTGTTCACTTTCAGTTCGTAGTGAAAAACCATTTAGACCACCGGTTGTTCTTATTGTGCGAAACTGTTTTTTTCGTCCTGTTAGTAGTTTATGCACGTAAGATTGATGGCTAACATCCCATACAAATTTATCCTTTGGTGTTTCAAACACTTTATGCATTGCTACCGTTAATTCTACCACACCAAGATTCGGTCCAAGGTGGCCTCCGTTTGTTGCTAAGCCTTCAATTAGTTCATGCCTAAGTTCTTTTGCCAATTGCTCTAGTTGCTTAACTGTTAATTTTTTGACGTGAGCAGGGTGGTCAACCATGTCGAGATAGCTATTGGGTGTTCCAGGTTTAGACATATTATAATTCAGCTGATTTTTTCGTCGGTAAGTTCATCTTCACCATTTGCATTAGGTTGAAGTTTTTTAATCTTCAATTCGGCAGATTGGAGCTTTTTTTGGCATCCTTTAGATAACTGTATGCCTTCTTCGTAGTGCTTAAGTAGATCTTCTAAAGGTAATTCATCTCTTTCCATTTCCTCTACTATTGCTTCGAGCTTTTTTAACCCATCTTCGAAAGGTAGATCTAATGGATTGAGAGGTTTTTGTTTTTTTTCAGCCACGCACAGACAAAGTAAAGCAGCTAGCCCAAGTGGACAAGCGGTTTGGTAGGGGGACAAAGAAAATCTAATTTTTCAAGTTAGATAAGAATTTGTAGGCATTGAAATGCATGCCTTGCTACTTATTAAGCTATTGGACTTGATGCTAATCCTTCATTATACCTTGAGGCTAGTAAATCTATAACTTTTGGATGCATGGCAAAAAGATTACTTTTAAAAGTGCGTAATGTATCACATTCGCTCTCCGCGGATTGGCAAATTTGGTCAATATCGCCTCCATCTCCTGCATGTCTTCCAGGCGAAATAAATAGCATTGCTAATACAACATTTCTTACAAAATCATTATGACCGAGCAAATTTTCTAATAGAGGTTCATTAAATTCATATTCTTTGCCTTCTCTTCTTTCCATTGATGAAGCTATTACTTTGGCTACCCGTCCGTTGAGAGTTTCATTTAATTGTTGGCTAATATGATTTCTCACCTTGTTAACTTCTTTTAGGGGTGTGCCATGATCAACAAGAGTGACATGCGGATTTTTCAATTTTTTTTCATCAATTTTTTCTAGAACAAGATCGCTTATAATATTTGAAACACAATAGTCATTTTTATCTTCTAGTTTTACTAAAGTTGGAGCGAGTTTAACTTCTGTTGTTGGCCATTTAGTGCGAATGTCTTTTATTCTTTTTGGTAAGTAATCGCTAAGAGCAGCACTTTGACCAAAGAAAAATGGAATTATAAAGAATGAATTTTTGCCTTCTTCACATCTTGATCTAATGAAAGGCTCCAGTATTTCTGCCTTTTTAACTTCGAGTTTAGAAGGCTCGACTTTTGTGGAATGAAGTAAAGAGATAGGATTAACTTCTGTATTAATTTTTTGACTGAGCGATTGCGCTATTCGACGCAAGTTCATCGTTGACTCTGCTCTATGTGAGCCATTGTCCATCAAAATTACACACGTTTTTCTTTTCATCCTTTTTTTTAAATCAATTTCTCAACAATTGAATCCTGCTTGAGAAAGCAAGTTGCTTCCAATATAGTATCGTATTGATAAATCTGATCAATAATAACATTTAGATAATATGAAATGGTACAAATTTACTAAATTTGGTATGTTTTCTCTTCGCTCAAAAAATGGATAATTCTAATATCACCACAAAGAGTTCTTTAAAAGGGTTTTGGAGTCTTTTCCTCACTCAATTTCAGGGGGCTTTTAATGATAATGCATTCAAGTTCATTGTCATTTTTATGGTGTTGGGAAAAGCTGCCGCTGATGAGTGGGCGCCTTTAATTGGATTTGTTTTTGCACTTCCATTTATTTTATTTTCAGCATTTGCAGGGCAACTAGCAACTCGTTTTAGCAAACGCCAAGTTGCTGTTTGGACTAAGTATGCAGAAGTGCTAATAATGATTTTAGCTACTATCGGCTTGTTTTTTAAATCGGATACTATGCTGATTATAGTAGTTTTTTTACTTTCAACTCAAAGCGCTTTTTTTGGCCCTTCAAAATATGGGCTACTTCCAGAACTATTACCTGAAAAGCGATTATCCTGGGGTAATGGTATCATCCAGTTTGGAACAACGATTGCGATTATTATAGGGACAGTATTAGCTGGAATTCTTTTTGGAATATTTGAAGGCTATCAATATTTGTCGGGAGTAGTGCTTTTGGTTTTTTCTTTAATTGGTCTTAATTTTTCGTTGCGAATTGATAAGGTCGAGCCTGCAGTGCCAGGACACCGAATCGTTTTCAATCCAATACCTGAATTAGTAGATAGGTTTTTCATGATTAGAAAAGATCGACCTTTGTTTTTAGCTATTATTGCGGAGTCTACTTTTTGGTTGCTTGGAGCGTTGATGCAATTTTGCATCCTTTTTTATGGTAAACAATTGGAATTACCCGAAGCAGAGATTAGCTATATAATGGGGGCATTGGCTGGTGGAATAGGTTTAGGCTGTTTTCTTGCGGGATATTTGTCTGCTAATAAAATCGAATATGGTTTTGTTCCTATCGGAGTCATTGGATTAGCGACATCTATTTTCTTTATCCCGGTTTTTGAACTAAATAACTCTATTTCATTAGTGATCTGTCTGGGTGCAGTCGGTTTTTTTGGAGGGTTTTATCTAGTTCCATTAGCGACCATGATCCAACAACGTCCAGATCCTAAGTTAAAGGGAGCTGTTATTGCATTTAATTCTACGATTTCTTTTGTAGCTGTAGCGTTGGCATCGGTAATCTATTATATTTGTAAGGTTTATTTGGAATGGGAATTACTAGAAATCTTCATGTTATGTGGTTTCATGACACTAGCTATAGGAATATGTATTTTGTGGGTCCTTCCAGATTCTTTGATTCGATTAATTGGAATAATTGTTACTAGAACTATCTATAGAATTAAAATCGTTGGTCGAGACAATATCCCCGAGCGTGGTGGCGCGTTATTCGTTTGTAATCATCTATCTTTTATCGATGCTCTTTTGCTACAGGCTTCTACTGATCGACCAATCCGTTTTATTATGTATGCAGCTTACATGAAAAAAAGTATCTTAGGAATTTTTGCTAGAATCATGAAGTGTATTCCAATCGATTCTGAGTCGCGCCCGCGTGACTTGATCAAGTCGCTTAAGGTTGCAAGTCAGGCGGTCAAAGAAGGTGAAGTTGTGTGTATTTTTGCGGAAGGGCAGATAACTCGTATCGGACAAATGCTTCCATTTAGGCGTGGTTACGAAAAAATCATGAAAGAAGTTGATGCACCGATTATCCCTGTGCATCTCGATGGTGTGTGGGGCAGTATTTTTAGTTATTCACGGAGTAAATTCTTTTTCAAAATGCCTCAGCGTATTCCTTATCGAATAACAGTGAGTTATGGTGAGCCTTTGCCTCACGATGCTCCTTCAAATAGGGTAAGAGGGGCAGTTCAAGAACTGGGTGCGGATGCTTGGGTGCATCGCAAAAAGTATATGAAACCCTTGCACCGAAGTTTGGTTCGCTCTTTTAAGAAACATCCATTTCGGATGTTCGCTGCTGACTCTAAACGAGGGAACGTAAGCTGCTTTGGAGCGTTGACTGGTTTAGTTGCAATTGCTCGAGTACTCCGAAAGGAATGGGAAGGGCAGCAGATGGTTGGGATCTTAATGCCTCCCACAGTGGCGGGAGCATTGGTTAATTATGCAGCTGCTCTTTCAGGAAAAGTACCTGTTAATTTAAATTATACTCTTTCGGAGGAGGCTCTAAAATCATGCATTGATCAGTGTAACATTAAAAAGGTTGTGACTTCTGGAGAGTTTCTTAAGCAGATTAAACTTAAGGTGCCAAGTGAGACTATCTTAATGGAAGAATTAGCTAAATCAGTTAGTATAATAAGTAAAATGTGTGCTATTATGGCAGGATATCTTTTGCCAATTGTTTTACTTGAGAGATATTTAGGTAATAAAAAGAAGGTTTCTATGGATGATTTAGCTACCGTGATTTTTTCCAGTGGTAGTACTGGGTCACCTAAAGGAGTGAAGCTTTCGCACTACAATATTGCATCAAATATTCAACAAGTAGGTCAAACATTTGCATTGGGTAAAGACGATCGTATATTAGGAATTTTACCATTCTTCCATTCATTTGGTTTTACTGGAACACTATGGTTACCAGGAATTCTAGGTTCTGGTGCGGTATATCATCCTAATCCAGTTGATGGGAGAGGCATCGGAGCGCTGATTTCAAAGTACAACGTCACATTTCTCCTTGCCACCCCTACTTTTCTACAAATTTACATGCGATCGTGTACTCCTGAGCAGTTTGGAAGTGTGCAATTTGCATTAGTGGGAGCAGAAAAATTACCAGAGCGTTTGGCTGCTTCATTTGAAGATAAGTTTGGTTTGCGGCCCATGGAAGGTTATGGAACTACAGAGACATCTCCGGTTGTCACAATTAATACATGGGATTATCGTTCGGCTGGTTTTAGGCAGGTTGGTGGAAAAAGAGGTAGTATAGGGCACCCTCTACCCGGAATTGTTGCTCGCATTGTTGATCCTGATAACGAGGAACCTATGGAGAATGGTGAGCCTGGTTTGTTATTGGTGAAGGGGCCTAACGTCATGCAAGGATACCTTGGCCAAGAAGAGAAAACTGCTGAGGTTCTCAATGAAGGCTGGTATACTACAGGCGACATAGCGGCGATGGATGAGGACGGATTTCTCAAAATAACAGATCGTTTAAGTCGTTTTAGTAAGATAGGAGGCGAGATGGTCCCACATATTAAGGTGGAGGAAAAGTTGCATGAGTTAGGTGATTTAACAGAACAGACATTTGTTGTAACGGGTGTTCCTGATGAAAAGAAGGGGGAAAGGTTAGTTGTTTTATATCAGAATATTGAAGCGGAAGTGATTGAGGTTATTAATGAAAAGCTTATTACTACCGATTTACCAAATATTTGGAAGCCTCGCAGTAATCTGTTTTTCAAGGTGGACACTCTTCCCTATCTTGGAACTGGAAAATTAGATTTAAAACAAATAAAATTAATTGCTGGAGAGTTAGCTAAATAAGATTTAATTAAAAAGAGTTTGCATTTTTAGACGCCTGATAGAATCTTTCTCTTAGCGGGCTTCTTCCGCGGGAGGGTTTTTATCGTCATTCCAGACATTCGCCCTTTTAGTTTGATTCTCGGTGTTCTCTTAGTACGTTTGACTTTAAGAATTCCTGAATTTATTCAATCTCAATTATAACAATAATGGCTCATTACAATAATAATAGGCGGCCTAGACGGAAAAAACCACAGATTAAAGTTCCTGAAACTGGTTCTGGTTTTTTAGAAATTTCTGATAAGGGTTTTGGCTTCCTTCGTTCGGAAGATCATAATTATCAGCCTAAACCTTCTGATATTTTTGTGACACCTGATACCATTAAGCGCAACGGTATTCGTGAAGGTGCATTTATTGAGGGTAAATTGCAGCCTCCTCATCGAGGCACTAGTCCACAGCTCAAAGAGGTTATTACCGTCAACGGTATACCTTTTGAAGAATATAGTGGTGTAATGCGATTTGAGAATCTTACTACCATTGATCCAATAGAAAAGTTCAAGCTAGAAACTACACCAGATATTCTTGAGACCCGAATTATTGATTTGGTAACGCCGATTGGAAAGGGGACTCGAGGTTTAATTGTTGCTCCTCCTCGTACTGGTAAAACAACTATTCTTAAGCAAATTGCTAATGCAGTAACTACTAATCATCCTGAGGTTCATGCTATTGTTTTGTTAATTGACGAAAGGCCTGAAGAGGTGACGGATTTCACTCGATCAGTAGATGCAGAAGTTATTGCTTCTTCCAACGATCAGGACTTAGAAACGCACGTTCGTCTTTCTCGTCTTGTTATTGATCGTTGTCGACGATTAGTGGAGGCCGGTAAGGATGTATTTGTTTTACTCGATTCTATTACTCGTGTAGCTCGTGCTTATAATTCTGTACATGGGGGTTCCGGGCGAACGATGACTGGTGGTGTTGATGCGCGAGCATTAGAAATTCCTAGGAAAATTTTTGCCTCTGCTCGTAAAACTGAAGAGTCTGGATCGCTAACAATCATTGCTACAGCATTGATAGATACTGGCTCGAGAATGGATGAACTTATTTTTCAAGAATTTAAGGGTACTGGTAATATGGAGCTTGTTCTTGATCGTAAGCTATCAGAACGTCGTATATACCCGGCTATTGATATTCCTAAGAGTGGGACTCGAAAAGAGGAAAAATTATTCCCTCCTCATCATTTGGATGCGGTTCATAAACTTCGCAGAACTATGATGGACATGAATCCAATTGATGCAATGGAGACAATTAAACAGGCTTTAACTAAATTCAAAACTAACGAAGAGTTTTTGTCTACACTGAAGTAGGGCATATATTTTATATTTTATAACGGGCTTAATTAGG
>Ga0163179_10002764_pt1 | contig 12072 bp, 2 predicted proteins | sample AtlANTMetagenome_FD_109643 | JGI IMG/M metagenome (GOLD analysis project Ga0163179, IMG submission 109643) | Marine eukaryotic phytoplankton communities from the Atlantic Ocean - Atlantic ANT 2 Metagenome | ecosystem: Environmental > Aquatic > Marine > Oceanic | place: North Atlantic Ocean...
GTATTTGACTGATCATAAGAGTGGTCATGGTGAATTTGTAAAGGGAGTATGGGTATCTGCAAAGAGTATACCTGGTCGTGCGTTTTATTTTGAGACATATTTACCCGAATATGCTGCAATGTTTGATAAATTACCGATTTCTGCATTTACATCAGACCCAGAGACACCTACACCTGACATGACATTGCATAATTTGCAGTTTTGGAACTGTATGGACTATGGAGTGGTCGCAGTTCAGAAGCAATTTATCGGTTCGATGCACTATGAGGTCTATACAAGAGACTATGGCAACCAAACTGGCACATATATTTGCACTTTAGACAACTATCATCAAGATGTAGACTCAATTGACTACTCTACAAGTGAACAACCTGCCGAACATAAGTCTCATAACCTCTTAGAATTAGACAATGGGCAGTTTGCACTCTATCCGAACAATAGAATGCGTATCTATGATAACAGTATTACACCAGAAACACCAAAAGTTCCTGACTTTAAGGTATCAACAGTGTACTATCAAGTAGAAAATGGTCATGATCGTGATGGATTGGGTTCAGAAGAGAATTATTTCTGGAAAACAGCAAAAGAAAGGGCAGTTGATATGAATGTAGGTGCAGGAAATACAGCAATAGAGAAGAAAAGAGCACCTTTTGAACCAGAATTAGGATAAATAATAACATTCTGTAAAAGTGTCATAAATAAAACAGGAAACAACTGTTTACATGGCAATAAAACGCATATCAAGAGGATTTAAGGACATTAGTTTGTCTTTTACCCCTCATCCTGTCACAAAAGATCTTACAATTCTTAAAAATGAGAACGCAATTAAGAAATCTGTAAGAAATTTAGTGCAAACTATCCCAACTGAGAGATTCTTTAACTCATCATTGGGTTCAGAGGTGCGTGATAGCCTATTTGACTTCGTAGATTTTGGTACTGCGTCTGTTATACAGAACCAAATTGAAATTACACTTGAAAATTTTGAACCTAGAATAGATAATGTAGTAGTTGAGGTAAGACCGAGACCAGATTTAAACGAATTTGAGGTTACGGTGTTTTTTGATATTGTTGGACAGGAAATTCCTACACAAGAATTCACATTCATGCTCGAAGCAACAAGATAAATGCCTTTTACTAAGTTTACGAACCTAGATTTTGATCAAATCAAGACCTCAATTAAAGATTATCTCCGTGCAAACTCAGATTTTACTGATTTTGACTTTGAGGGGTCAAATTTTTCCGTTTTAATCGATACTTTAGCATATAATACGTATATTACAGCATTTAACTCTAATATGATTGTAAATGAGTCGTTTTTAGACTCTGCTACAGTACGTGAAAACGTTGTTTCACTTGCTCGAAACGTTGGATACGTACCAAGATCAAGAACTGCTGCTCAAGCTACCATATCTTTTGACGTTACTACAAGTGGAAACACACCAACACTGACTTTACAAGCAGGATTAGTTTGTGTCGGTACAAGTAATGATACTTCTTATGTTTTTTCAATTCCAGAATCAATAACTTCAGTTACAAGTCAGTTAACTGATAGTGCAGGTAATATAATTTCAAGTACATCATCATTTAATAATATAATTGCATATCAAGGAACCTACTTAACAAAAACCTTTACTGTTGATGGGTCACTTGATCAAAGATTTATTCTTGAAAACTCTTTTATTGATACTTCAACTATAGTTGTTAAGGTAAGTGGTATTTCTGACACTACTGAGAGAGAATATCGTAAAGTTGATAATATATTGAATATAACGGATACCTCCGAAGTATACTTGATACAAGAAGTAACTGATGAAAGATATGAATTACTTTTTGGTGATGGAGTTTTTGGTAGAAAGATAGATAATGATGCTGTAATCTCCGTTTCCTATATTGTTACAGATGGTGTAGAAGGTAACGGTCCAGCATCATTTAGTTATGCAGGTAGTGTTGTATCATCTTCAAATCAAATTCAATTACCATCAATTACACCAACTATTACAACTGTCTCATCGGCAGCTAATGGAGGCAACATTGAGTCAATTGACTCAATCAAGTATTTTGCACCTAGGCTCTATTCATCGCAGTACAGGGCAGTTACATCAAGGGATTATGAGTCAATAATCCAAACAATCTATCCAAATACTGAGTCAGTGTCTGTTGTTGGTGGTGAGGAACTTGATCCACCCGAATTTGGAACAGTATCAATTACAATCAAACCAAAAAATGGTGAATTTGTATCGGATTTTGATAAAACACAAATCTTATCAAAATTAAAAAGTTATTCATTAACAGGTATCAACCAGAAAATCTTAGATCTTAAGTTATTATACGTTGAGCTTGATTCATATGTGTACTATGATCCTTCTAAGGTATCCACAGTATCTAATTTAAAAACTAAAATTACAAATGGATTGACAACTTATGGACAATCCACTGATCTTAATAAATTTGGTGGTAGATTTAAATATAGTAAAGTATTAAATGTAATTGATAATATTGATAGTGCAATAACATCAAACATAAGTCGTGTTATTATAAGAAGGAATCTTAAAGCACTTACAAATCAATTTGCACAATATGAATTATGCTATGGTAATAGATTTTATATAAATCCTGAAGGAAGAAATATAAAAAGCACTGGATTTACAATTCAAAATCAAAATGATTTGGTATATTTTACAGATATACCAAATAAAAATACAAATGGAATCTTAGATGGAAGTGGAAAGGGAATTATAGCTGTAGTTAAGGGTGATGGAGAGCAACTTGTAGTAGCATCTGCTGGAGTTGTAGATTATGTACATGGTGAAATAATTTTAAACACAATAAATATAACATCAACTGAAAAATCAAATAATATTATTGAAATTCAAACTTTTCCAGAGTCAAATGATATTTTAAGTTTAAAAGATTTATATCTTACATTTGCTGTTGGTGATAGTGCCATAAATATGATTAAAGACACTATTACATCTGGTGAACAGATATCTGGTGTTGGATATAAAGTTACTTCAAGTTATTCAAACGGAGCATTGATAAGAGGATAATATGATAACAACTGGAATTGATAAAAGAGTCAAAGTCCAACAGATAATTGAAAATCAAATTCCTGAATTTCTACTATCTGAAAGTCCAAAAGCAGTAGATTTTTTAAAACAATATTATATCTCTCAAGAGTATCAGGGAGGTCCTATTGACCTGACTGATAATTTAGATCAGTACATAAAATTAGATAATTTAACACCAGAAGTTGTAGTAGGTGAAACAACACTAACAAGTGGTATTGCAACAGTTGCAACCACAGTAAATGTAAGTAGTACTAAGGGTTTTCCTAAAGAATATGGTCTATTTAAAATTAATGAAGAAATAATTACATATACAGGATTAACCACCAATACATTTACTGGTTGTGTCAGAGGGTTTAGTGGTATTACAACATATCATGCAACAAATCAACCTAATGAACTTATATTTACCGACTCTACGGCTACAAATCATGAAACAGATGCAACAGTTATAAATCTTAGTGCATTATTTTTAAAAGAATTTTATAAAAAGACAAAAACAACATTAACACCAGGATTAGAAAATGTTGATTTTGTTAATAATTTAGATGTAAGTAATTTTATAAAAAATTCAAAATCATTATATCAATCAAAAGGAACTGAAGAATCATTTAGAATTTTATTTAATGTTTTATATAATGAAACACCTAAAGTAATTGATTTAGAAGAATATCTTATAAAACCATCATCGGCAGAATATATTAGAAGAGAGATAGTTCTTGCTGAAGCTATAGTGGGTGATCCTACAAAACTTCTTGGACAAACAATAATAAAATCTACTGATATTAATACGAGAGCTCCAATTGCAGCATCTGTATCAGAAATACAACCTTTTACTAGGAAAGGAAAAACATATTATAAATTAGGTTTATTTGTAGGTTTTAATGATAGAGATCTTATAGAGGGAACTTTTACAATACCAGGAATTACAAAATCAATAACCGATGTTTCTATAGGTTCAAGTGTTATAACAGTAGATTCTACAGTTGGTTTTGCAGCAACTGGATTTGTAGTATCAGGAATAAACACAAATATCTACTATGGTAGTAAATCTTTAAATCAATTTTTTGATTGTGAAAATATTATATCACCTATATTAGCAACAGATGATATTAGATCTGATCTATTTTATTACGGATATGAAGATGCTGATTTAACTAAAAAAGTAGAGTTAAGATTAACTGGTGTATTATCAGAGTTTGAACCAACATCTGATATAAGATTATTAACTGAAGGTGAAAAAATAACAGTTAAGAATGTTGGTGAAAAGATAATTGATCCACTTTTAAATAAATCTAGAAAACAAATATTTGCAAATTCATGGATTTATAACACATCTTCAAGATTTCAAGTTAGTAGTATAAGTGGAAATAATTTTGTCTTATTTACAAGAGATATTGACAAGTCAAGTATTAAAGTTGGTGATGCATTTCAAATACTTTTTAGAAATGAAGAAAATATAGCAGGAACAGGAGTTGTAAAAAGTGTTAGTCCATCTACAAAAACGATTGATTTAGATCCTTTAAGTAGTGTAAGTGGTGGATCATTTACTGTTGACTCAAATAGAGATTATGATATTAGAAGATCTATTAAAACAGCAAGTAGTTCTACAGTCGATATTGAATTTGGAAATAATATCTTAACAGCAGATACAACTAACGTATATAATGAATCTGATGAAAACATGTATGTTGCATCTAACTCTTTACCATCTTATACTATCACTGCATCGATACCACAATCTATTCTACCGAATGCAACTGGTAATGTTGACTTACAAGGATATAATCTTAATACGTTAAAATATAGTGTAGTATCTTTTCCATCAAATGTAAATTTTATAACTGGTGATGAAATAACATATACTGCTCAAGGCACTATAATTCCAGGTTTAGTTGAAGGATCATATTTTGTAGAAGTTTTAAGTTCTAAAAATCAAATTCGTTTATATAAATCCAGATCATTTATCCCAATAGCAGATTTTGAAGAATTTGAGTCTTTACCTTCAAACACAGGAACACATACTTTTTCATTAGTTGGCACTGTAAATCAAAAGATAGGTGCTCAGAAAATTTTAAGGGAATTTCCCTTGGAACCAAATATTATAAGTTCTAGTGATGAAAAAACTCTGCCAGGAACTACAGGACTTCTTATTAATGGGGTTGAAATACTAAATTATAAATCTAACGATAAAATATATTTTGGACCATTAGAGGATGTAAAAGTATTAAATGGTGGTACTAATTATGATGTATTAGTTCCTCCAACTTTAGAAGTATCTTCATCACCAACTGGAGGCACAAGATCGTTAGTTCAACCTGTTGTTATTGGAGAAATAACAGATATTCAAATAGATCCACAAAATTTTGATATACAAAAAGTTTTATCAGTTACTATTGAGGGTGGAAATGGATCTGGTGCAGTATTTGAACCAATATTATCAAAAAGAAAAAGAGAGATATCTTTTGATGGAAGATTAATTTCACAATCAGGTGGTATTGATAACGTTAATGAAACTTTAACATTTTTATCTGATCATCATATATCAAGTGGATTACCATTAATTTATGATAAAAACGGAAATAATCCTTTAGGTGTAGGTACAGTTGGAAATGATGGAATATCAGTTGTTGGACTTGGAACAACAACTTTAGTAGATAATGCTATCTATTACCCTTTAGTTGTTAATACAAATACTATTAAGTTATTCCAAAATATTAATGATTACAATACTGGTATTAATACTGTTGGTTTTACTACTTTTAATAAAGATGGAGTTCATAAATTTAAATTATTTAAAGAGGAAAATACACTTAAAGATATTAAAGTACTAGATGGTGGTAATAATTATCAAAATAGACAGTTATTTGTAAAACCAATAGGAATTAATACAAATAATCATACAATTAATTTTATTAATCATGGATTTAATAATGGTGATAATATTGTTTATTCTACAAATGTTGGTTTAGGTTCAACTCAACCTCAATCAATAACAGGATTATCTACTTATACTGGGATTAGCACCACATCAACTTATTATAAGGTTTTCTATATTGATGATAACTCATTCCAATTGGCAAATGCAGGATTAGGTGGAACATCTTTTGAAAACTTTAATAGATTGAATAATGTAAAATTTTCAGATCGAGGAACTGGTTTCCAAGTTTTTAAATATCCAGACATAAAGTTGAATCTAAAATATGAATTAGCAAATACAGATGTTGGTATTATAACAGCAACTCCTGTTGTCAGAGGTTCAATTGAAGACTTATATCTATATGAAAGTGGAAGTGGATATGGTTCTGATATTTTAAATTTAGAGAAACCCGTAAGTATTACTAAAAAGTTTGGTAAAGATGCAGAACTTAAACCTATAATTTCAAATGGTAAGATAAGTTATGTAGAAATTCAATCTAAAGGGCAAGATTATCAAACTGCACCAGATTTAGAAGTCGTTGGTATTAGCACTGGTATAGGTGCTAAATTAAGAGCAGTTGTTGAAAATGGGAAGATTGTGAATGTTATCATATTAGAAGGTGGATTACAATATGAAGAAAATACAACATCTATTTTAGTTAAACCACCAGGAACTGAATTAAAAGTAGATACATCAATAAGAAGTTTATTCACTAACTCTTTTGACAGATATGGAAGTGAAGCATTAGTTGAATCACAAGAAAAATTAAAATATACCTTAGTTGGTTATTCTACACAAATTGGAAATGATGCATTTGGTGATGATGGTATAGAACACTCACCTATAATTGGTTGGGCATATGATGGTAATCCGATTTATGGTCCATATGGATATAGTGATCCCTCTGATGAAAACTCTGCCATTAGACGTTTAGATTGTGGATATGAACTTGATACAACTAATATTATTGATAGACCATCAACATTTAGTTCAGGATTCTTTATTGATGATTATATTTTTACTAATGTTGGTGACTTAGACATCCATAACGGAAGATATGGTAGAACACCTGAATATCCAAAAGGAACGTATGCGTATTTTGTCGGTATTACTTCAATATCATTACAACCTAAATTTCCATATTTTATTGGTGATACTTACAGATCAAATCCAGTTATTGATAATTACAAATTAACACAAAAAGATTTTGATATTGAAAATTCAAATCTTATAAGAAATACTTATCCTTATAAAGTTTCAGATCAATTTGCTGATAATGACTTTATAACAGAGTCAAATGAGATATCCACTCAAATTAGTGTTGTTGATTCTACCTCATTTGGATCTGTAGATTCTATACAAATAGTAAATGATGGAGAAAACTATAGAATAGGAAATTCAGCAATATTTGATAATACAAATACAAATGGTGGTGGATTAAATGTAGTGGTTGATAGTTTAAAAGGTAAAAATATTACCTCTTTAGATACTACAGTTGATACATTTAATGATGTTGTGCTTTTTGAAAATAATAAGGGAAATATATCGGCATTTATATCTACATCACCTAGTCTTAATAATGGTGATAGAGTTGTGATATCTGGTATAAGCACAACAATTATTGATTATGTAAATGGATCTCAGGTTTTAGGAATTACCACAGCAAGAAGCATTGTATATAAAGAAATTCCAAATTCTACATCTACTGGCATTGTAACTGATATATACCTTTCAAAAATTCCAGATCAAATTTCAGTGGGTAGTAGTATTGGAATAGGCACTGAAAAATTACTAGTTCTTAATAAATTTGGTTCTAATAATATATTAAGAGTAAGAAGAGGAGTTTCTTCGGGAGTTCATACTGTTGGCACACTTTTGGAATTGATACCAAATACTTTTGAGTTACTAGAAACTGCTGACAATGTTAGTTTTAATTCTACCTTAAATGATAAGGTATTTTTTAATCCACATGAATCAATAGGAGTAGGAACTGCTGTTGGATTAGGTTCTACATCAACTTCAACTCTTGGAGATATTGTAAAAGTTGTATCTACACCTTTACAAAGTATAAGATTATTAAATCACCCATTTAAAACAAATCAAAAGGTAACATTGTCTAAACCAAGTGCAGGGTACGCTTTAACAGTCTCTGATGATGATGGTGTTACAACGTTTAACATTCCAGAGTCTGGATCTAATTCACAAGATATATTTGTTATTAAAAAATCTGATAATTTTATTGGTATTGCAACTCAAGTAGGATTAACTACAAACACAAATGGATTATCTTTTGTTGGTGATACTAAAGTTGGAACAAGTAGTTTTGAATACTCAATTGAAAGTAATTTTGATCAAGTTACGGGAACTCTTCAAAGAATACACACTACAGTATCAGTGTCAACCTCTCATAATTTAGATGATAATGATTTAATAAACTTAAATTTAATTCCTCAAAAATCAGTTGGTATTGGAACTAGTGCATTTATAGATGTCAGATATGATTCTTTAAATTCTAGAGTATTAATAAATCCTATAACATGTTCGTCTAGTGGTATAAATTCAACAACAAATAATATTAATATTATTAATCATGGTTTTAAAACTTTTGATAAGATAAATTATTCATCAAACGATGTAATAGAAGGTTTAAATACTGACCAGTCTTATTTTGTATTTAAAGTTGATGATAATAACTTTAAATTAACTGAAGCACCTAATGATTTATTACAACCTATAAGAATTTTAGAATTTTCTTCAGTTGGTAGTAATCATGAATTTTCTCTAGTTAATCCTCAAATTAATATTGTTAGAAATAATAATTTAGTATTTGGTGTAGGACATTCTTCCTTAGAAGGATTTGAATTTAAAATATTTCATGATGATCAGTTTAAGAATGAATTTGTATCTACAGGAACAACTAACACATTCCAAGTGAGTGGAATAGGAACAGTTGGTATTGGAATAACAAGTATTAACAAAATTGATGATGCAACAATAACTTTAAACTTTAATGAAGATAATCCAAATAAGTTGTTTTATAATGTTTCAAAAAGTGGTTTTATAAGTACATCAGATTTTATTGATGTTCCAAATTCTTCAACTATACAATATGTTGATAGTGTTTATAGTAATGAATATGAAATTTTTAATGTTTCATCTGGTTCAACATCATATTCAATATCCTTAGAAAGTGTTCCTGAACAATTATCATATACATCAAGTGAAACAAGTATTTTAAATTATACTACAAAGTCCTTAAATGCATCAGGATCTATTGATAAAGTTAAAATAAATTATGGTGGAATTGGATATAAAAGTTTACCATCTTTTGTAAGTATTGCATCGACTCAAGGTGTAAATGCTAATTTACTACCCGATTCTAACACTATAAATCGTGTTAATAGTGTTAGGATATTAAATCCAGGTTTTGAGTATTCTGCAGATAATACACTTAAACCAGAAGCTTTTGTGTCACCTATTATGTCAATAATAGATTCAAATACAATAACAAATGTTGAAGTTGTTTCTGGAGGAAAAAATTACACATCTGAACCTGATTTAGTAATTGTAAATCCAGATACTGGATTACAAGATACATCAGGATCAATTGAAGCAACAATAAATGGAAGTGCAATAGTAAATGCATCAATTATTGTTCCATCAAGAGGTTTACAATCAGTCACTCATGAAATATTTGCACTTAATAATACTAATGGAGCAGCAATTAAAACAGTTGAATTCAATTCATCTACAGGTATCGTAACTTGCACTTTAGTCACACCGATATTAGGTTTTAGCACTGCACCGTTCTCTGTTGGTGAAGAAATATTTGTTGAAGGCATACAACAGTATACACATCCAAGTTTAACAACAGGTGATGGTTTTAATTCTGAGGATAACGGATTTAAATTCTTTAAAGTCACTTCGATGGTGAATAATAATCCAGCAACTGTTGAATTTGATTTATCAATATTTACGAGTAATGCTGGTATTGCAAAAACAAATCAAAATTCATTTGCACAAATTATTAGTAAAGATGATTATCCAGTCTTTTCAGTTACACAAAAAATATTTAATTTTGTAGTTGGTGAAAAAATATCTGCATTTATTGGAGACTCATTTACTCCAGTTGAATTATCAATATCAGAATCTACTGACGAATTTATAAAAATTGTTGAAGATCAACCTGGTGCATTTGATTTAACTGCAGGACAAAGAATAAGAGGAGCAAATAGTGGTAATATAGCTACCATAAATCAAATATCTGAGAATAAAGGACAATTTAAAGTTGATTATTCTTTAAAAGAAAATCAAGGATGGAGAAATGATATAGGAAAACTAAATCAAGATTATCAAGTGCTACCAGATAATAATTATTATCAAAATTTATCATATACCGTTAAAAGTTCAATAACATTTGAAAATTTAATAAATCCTGTGAATCGACTTTTACATACAAGTGGTTTAAAGAATTTTGCTGATGTTGGTATTCAATCTTCAACTAGTGCAGGTATTACAACATCAACCTTCCTCGATACAGTTGCACTTGATTTTATAGATCAAAAACGTGTTGATACAATTAATAATTTTGATTTTGCTTTAGATATTGATACTGTTAATAATAAATCAAAATTCTTAAAATTAAAAAATACAAAATTATCACCTTATATTGAATGTAGATCAAATCGTGTACTAGAAATAGATGATATTAGCCCCTTATTCTCTAATACATCAACTTCTTTATCTAAATTTTTAGATATACCAATAAACACAAATTATGCAAAATATTTAATTCAAGTAAGAAATCCATTTAATAAAAATGTTCAATTATCCGATATTGTCCTATTTAAAGATGAAAATGATGTATTTACAGCAGAAAAAACATCTGTTCATAATACTGCCTCAGATTTAGGTGATATTGAGTTTCAAATGGATTCTGCAGGTTTGATAAGTTTGATGTTTACACCTGATGATGCTGATAACAACGATTATGATATTAAAATATTTCAAAATACATTTAATACTGATTTAGCTGGAATTGGGACACAAACAATTGGATTTGTTAATTTAGTGGGTAGTAATAAAATAGTATCTACCGCATCTACTTCAGAAATAATTTCTGGAAACACTGGAAATATAGACGCATTTTTCGTATCTGCAGAAGTAAAAGATCCTACAACAACTGAAACAAATTTTGTTGAATTATATGCAACTCATGATGGTACAAATACATTCTTATCTGAATTTTTCACCGATTCAGAGGATTCTGCTATATCTAATTTTATAGGTAGTTTTACATCAGGAATATCAACAGGAGTATTTTCATTAAGTTTTGAAAATGATGAGGCAAATGAAGTATTTGTTAGATCATCTATTATTGGTATTGGTACAACTGCTGCTGGAATAAGCACATATAGATTTAAATCTACAGGTCAACTAGATGGAACTGAAAAAACTGTTAGATTTGAATCAAATTATGTAAATGTATCTGCTGCTACAACCATATCAACATTTTTACATGAAGAGATTTCAAGTTTTAAGAGTATAGTTAGGGTTTCAAGTGGTTCAACAAGTGCATTACACCAAGTATTAGTAGCACATAATGAAACTGATACTCATACTACTCAATATCCATTCTTATCAATTGGAAGTACATCTGGTATAGGTACTTTCTCATCTTCATTAGTTGGAAATGATTTAAACTTTAATTTTCATCCAGATCCAGAATTTACTGGTGGAACAAATAGTGTTCAAGTTCAAGTTTTAAGTAAAGCATTCTATACAGATATTGATTTATTAAATATTCCACTTGATTTACAATACGGAACTGTTACTGAATCTTTATCCCTTGCACAGTATGATGCAATAAATGGATCAAGATCAAATAAAACAAACTTCATATTACAGAGTAATACCATACCAATATTTGAGAAAAAATTTAATCCTGCAACATCTTTAAATTTAGGAACTGGAGAATTTACTGTTATTGATCATTTCTTTGAAAGTGGTGAAAAAATAATATATTCACCTGGTTCTACATTTACTGGTGCAACAGTTACAGGTATTGCAACTGCAGGTGGAACTTTA
>Ga0163179_10002765_pt1 | contig 12068 bp, 11 predicted proteins | sample AtlANTMetagenome_FD_109643 | JGI IMG/M metagenome (GOLD analysis project Ga0163179, IMG submission 109643) | Marine eukaryotic phytoplankton communities from the Atlantic Ocean - Atlantic ANT 2 Metagenome | ecosystem: Environmental > Aquatic > Marine > Oceanic | place: North Atlantic Ocean...
ACCATTCTGTGATGCTGTAGTTTGGTTCTTAATTAATATTCGATCACCAGTTTGTAAAGTAACACCATCTATAGATTGACCATTAGCAAACGCAGAAGATAATGTGCCATTCGCAGTAGTTGTGGCGACCACAGAATCTTTGACATCTAATCCTTGTGCGACTCCATCTACATAACCTTTGTTTGCAGCATCAGCATCAGCAGTAGGATCTGCTAATCCTGTTATCTTTTGAGAGTTTAATGAAACTGCACCAGTAGGAGCAGCCATCTGGTTTAAAGTATTTGTTCTAACTCCTGTATCAAAGTCAGATATTTTTGTATGTGCAATCGAAGGAATATCAGCAGCTACTAATGCTCTAAATGTAGGTGCAGCGTCACTTCCAGTCGTAGGACCAGATAAAACTGCATTAGCACTTCTTACTGTATCTTTATCAAAAAATCCACCAATACCACCAATTTTTATAATGCTCGTAGCGGTACCTCCTGCTCCACCTGTACCCTTACCAACAAATAGGGTTTCAGTTCCTTCACTAAATGCTAATTCTGCATTGGCTAGTGAAGTAGGTGCTGACGATCCAGTAGATCTTTTAATTCTTAGGGTGTTTGCCATTTAAAAGTTTCCTCCGTCTACGAGATTTTCAACGGTGCGAGTTTGATCTGCTTTAAATGTACCACTAGATGAATCAAAATACACTACTGAATTGTTGACTTTGTTGGAATCATTTAAGTTTGTTCCAGTGGTACTAAACTGTGGACCTTGTGGACCTTGAGTTGCAACTGTAACAACATTGGTATCACCATTAACGGTGACGGTGTTTCTTTCAGTTGTAATGTTGACTGAACTCATGTTGTTGTATAACCCTCACTCATATATATTGTACCTTCTAAATAATATTGTTTAGACCCTGCACCATCAACTAATAAAACGTCATATCTTAAAATATCAGGAGTAAATGTAGCAGTTTGTACATCTGTAAGAGTAATACTGACAGATCCAGCACTTCTATCAGTGTAGGTAACAGCAAAATCAGCATACTTTGTGGTGCGTGTTTGCTCCCAAACCTGTGCTGCTACTGTAAATCCAGTTAAATTTATTGCAGCATTATTGGAATCTTTAAAAATAAGCGGAATCGTATGATCCGATCTTCGTTGGAGCGTAAAATTGTATATGCCAGGTTCGATTGCCATAATTAAACTTTTATTATGTACATCATAGCTATGTTACTAGGTCTTGTTTCTGATCCCCGATCTCCAGAAGTTCCAGACGCAGAAAATGTATGATCGTGAGAAGCATCTAAATTAACACCAGCAGCAGGGCTACTATCTACTCTTGATGGTGTATTAGCTGCGTTTACTCCTCCAGTTTTTGTAAAGACTCCTGATGCTGAACCTCCTCCACTATTAAATGTTTCAGATATTTTTAAAATTGAACCTGTTAATGACTTTTCACTGGTTGTTCCAGAAAGACTTATAGAGTGATTATGTGATTTGTTGTCCTCTGATTGAGAACTACCTATATTTCTATTTGCATCAGTACCAGAACCAGTGGTGTTTACACCTCTAATAAATTGGCCTCTTAAATTAGGCACATTAAAAGTAGTGTTACTTGCTGATCCATAAGTTGTGCCAATAACTGCAAATAAAGCTGCGTATGTAGAACGACTAACTGAGCTACCATCACACTCTAAGTAACCAGGTGGTACACCAGTTTGTGTACCTGCTAAAGCAAAAACAGATCCACTAGGAACTCCCTGAACTACAGAAAAACTTAAATTACCAGAACCATCTGTCTGTAAAAACTCTCCGTCATTTCCATCAGTGGAAGGTAAAGTTAAACTTACATTTGATGATAAAGAAGCTGGTGACTGTAATGCTACATAATTTGAACCATTACCTGATGCTTCTTTAAGTCGTAAATCACCTTGATTATTAATACTAATACCTGTACTATCTACTGTTGCTCTTTCTGCTCCACCAGCAGAAATTCCAATAGCGTTAGTTGTTGATTTAAATAATCCAGTAGAAGTGTCTCCAAAATTAATGGACGGTGCTCCAACCGCTCCAGTTATTGCTTGTAAAACTCCTGTAAAAGTATCTCCTGCTTTCTTTACAAGACCTAAATTAGCTTCATCTAAATTACCTACTTCATAAAATGTTGCTGCCTGACCAGAGGTAGGGTCAGCTTGATCTCCACCACTTGTTGCTCTTATTAACAACTTTTTAGGGGTAGTAGAATTATCAGCTATAAACTCTGCTGGTAAAATTGTTCCTGCGGAACTTCTAGGTCCAAAATTATTAGCAGCAGTAGCTTTTAAAGTATCTTCCATGTCTTCTCGAACAACCTGTCCAGAAGCATTAGCTATAGTTTTATCGCCTCTCTGAAATGTGGACATTTAAAAAATACTTTCCTCCATATTACACCCCTTTACCGTAACCGACAGCTTGAAAAGTAAATTGTTTATCTACAAAACTTGTACCATTCTTAATTTTTATAGTAAAACCAGTTCTTGATACATTTGATAACTCGAAGTAGTCGCCACTTGAAGCACCTACTATTGTAATTCCAACTGAAGGTGGAAAAGCATTAGCTCCTCCTAAAGATGTCGTTCCAGTGAAGAATGGGTTTGCAAATGTTACGGTTTTACCAGAAGAGGAAGTACCAGAATCAATAGGGCTAGTTCTTACTGTGTTATCTGTATGTATATAAGCTCTTTCTGTTCTTGATTCAAAAGAGGCAATAATTCCTAATTCTTGAACAGAAATATTATGTGCTGAAGATTCTGACTCTAATGTTGCTCTAAATTTAAATCCACGTCCTTTATAAGTACCATTTGCAAATATTTGAAAATCTGTATATGTAGGAGATCCAGAACCAGGATTATCTTGAGTTACTCTTACTGCCAAAGATGCGGACACATCATCTACTCCAGGTCCATCAAAATTACCGCCTGTAGCGTAATCATCCCATAAAGTTCCAGCAGGTATCAAAGCGTCTATAGTATTAACAAAAGCAAACGTGCAACTAGATGATGAAATTGCACTTCCAGAAGCAAGAAACTGAAAAGTATTAGTGGTGACAGCCACTATTTTGTTTACACCGTTTGTAGCTCCTCCAGCTAAAGCAACAAAATTTACATAATCACCAACTGATCTTCCATGTCCATTACTTGTTATTTCAATCACAGTTTGAGATTGACCGCTTATTGTAGCTGTTGTCCTTACATAAGTTGCAGTGATAGTTTGACCACCTACCGCAAATCCAATAGCTTGAATTGTTCTTTGTAAATTCAAAGCATAGATAGCTTCTAAATCTATAGTTGTTGCAAAATCGTATGTGCCAGTTAAATTTGTTGCTGGATTTGTTAGCTGTAAAGCACCACCTACCACAGATACGTTGGTTTTAGTTCCTCCAAAAGCCGTTGGGTCTGTATCTTCTCTATCAACTAAAATTCGTTGGCTATCAATAAGATCAGGTAAATCAATAATTACACTCGTTGCATTTTGACTAAAACGACCACCATCATCTTGAAACTTTAAAATATATTCTCCTTCCAATGCAGGAACATCAGCCATTGTACTGTTACCTGCTAAAGCTGGAATTAAATCTACAGAGTTTTGGAACGTACCACTGCCATCAGTTCTACTACTGTGTCTCACATATACTCTTCCACCGTGTAAAACATCTGGGTTTACTGTTAAATCCCATCTAAGTCTTACTAATTTATTTGTTAAAGGTTCATAAGATAAATTTTGAACAGCATCAGGTGGTTCAGTTTTACCTTCAGCATTAAACGTAATAGTACTGGCACTGTTAGATAATCTTAAGGCAGCATTAAAAGAAAAAACACGGATCTCATAAGTACCTGCTTCATTGTTTACTATTTCAAAATCAGGTCTAAATACTGTCTCACTTCTCCAGTTTGTATTGTTAAATCTATACTGAACAAGATATTGACTAACACCTGTTCTTACTTCCCAAGAAAGAATTATCTTTGATACGGCAAGATTATTTATAGTTACAATTTTTTCAAGAGCACCTAGTCCACTAGGAGGATCTTTAAGTTCACTTAATAGAGAAATATTTCTAGGAGGTAATTGTTCTCCTAATTCAATATTATTATATTTACCTTCTATATATTTAAGTCCAGTAATTACAAAATTCGTTCCATCTTGTTCTTCAACGCTTATAACTCTGAACAACTGAGGTTCAAGCCGATCACTTGATAAAGTCCATATAGATTGTGCAGCAGGAGTTTGAGATAACGCAGAAGATAAAGTAATTATTGAATTACCTCCAGGGTTAACACTTGTTGTTGTTTTTTCTTCTACTTTTCCATCAGGTAATAAAACAAAACATTTTGGATTACTTCCAATAAATCCACTTAAGTCTTTATTATTATCCACTGTAATCGTAGTTGTAGTAGCAGACTTTATTCTGCCTGACCTTCTTTCTCCACCTCTTACTGGATCGGCTACAGATATAACACTTCCAGGTCTTACTATTGCTCCTGCATCTATAGAAGTTGTAAAAGTTACTGTTTCTGATTCTTGCTCTTCGCTAAACACAATAGCTTTTGCTAATCTTCTAGCTTGTTTTCTGGAAGTACATCCAAATGCTTTTACTGTTTTCTTTACAATTCCATACTTAGCTATTCTTGCAGCTTGAACTGGATCAGTAGAATCATCGCCATATACTTCATAATCTATTTCTCTGGAATCCATATTGAAATAACTAACGCTAACTACCGAATGTCTTTGTCTTAAGCTGCTACCAGAATATGAAAATCCTGCTTCAGTTACATTAGATAAACTAAATAAATAACTTGTATCTGTTGGGCTATCTTGGGCAACAGTAATAGAACCAGCTTGCCATATTGGAAACGCTCTCATTATTCCTGCTAACTCATTAATCAATGTATATGCTTCAGTTGTTCCTTGAATAGCGGTATTACAACTAAACCTTGCTTCACTTGTACCGTCAACAGGATCAACTAATAAAAAGTTGGCATATCTAGATGCTTGTACATAGCTAAATAAATCTATATTGGAATACATTTTTGCATCAGTAGATTGATCTGATGCAATATGATCTCCCAACCCATATCTTTTATTGGTTAACAAATCAAGCAATATCATGGCAGGACAGGTACACCAAACTGCATTTTGCATTGTGCCATTAAATATATAGTTGGCTGGATAAACTATTCTGCCTGTTGCATTATCAACACTAGGAGTACCAGAACTATTAGCACCTGCACCTGGAATTTTTACTTTAATTCCTCTAATACGAAAAGCTCTTTGAGGCACTGAACTAAATTGTTCAGAACTAATTCTTAATGTTGAATAGGCACAGTTTGGATAAGTTTGTGCGTCATCTAATATCTCTTCAATTCTTGTAACTGTAAAAGTATCTTGAATATTATCTGGATTACTGTCGGCAGTAACTCGTTCAACTCTTATTTTTGCTTGCGTGTAATTAGCAGGTAGGGGTATTCGATATTCTCTTCCGTAAGCATCAGCACTTCTTCCTTTTATTGTTTCATTAATTTTCTCTGCGAAAGAACCATTGTTTGTTTGTAATGAAATTTTTAAATTAACTTCCGTTCCTAAAATATCTCCATTAGTTTCAAATTTTTGCAGTGCTGCAAAAGTAACTGTAACCTCTACTGCATCTTTGCCTGTATTTAAATTAGGACTATCTACAGGGCTGGATGTTGTAACAGCATTAACTGAACTTGGAGGTCTTGAAGTTGTTTGTTTTGTAAGTATTTCATTACTAACATTATTTACAGCAGTCTGATTGTCCTCTCCAAACTTAGGAACAAAAGTTACATCCTGATAACTAAAATCGGTATCTTGTAAACTGCCTAATTTAGTTACAAATTCTGCATCTGTTAAATCAGGAGAGACATTTAATATTGATGTATCATTTAAAAATATATCTGCTAGACAAGCGTTATTATAGTTAGCATTATTTCTTGCAATACTTCTTTTAGATGGAGTAGCAAACCCTTCAATTTCACCTTCTGATAATAAATCCTGTACCGTTGCAAACTCCTTACTGTTTAAGGTATCTTCTGCTCTGATTGGATCTCTAGGTTTTTTTGGGCCTTTAGCTCCTCTAATAATTTTTGACATCAGTTACTCCGCTACTATTTGGTTCGTGTCTATACCAGCAGATATTACTACCGATCCAGTTACGATTTCTCCGTAACATAAAGGTATGCTGGTTCCAGCCCGTGATGTGTTTTGTACTCCAGAAAAACTAAATGATATTCTAGGATCTTCTTCGTTAGAAAAATCGGGCATATCTGGCAAAGGAAATAGCATATCAGAAACTCCACTTAAAACCAAAGCAGAACCTACTCCAAATGCAGCTTTAGTAAAACCACCTGCTGCTGCAAGAGATTTTCCAAAACCTCCAGCAAAAGTTAAACCACCAAAAGCAAAAGCACCTCCAATTAACATTGCTCCTAATAGTATTTTTCCTGTATTACCACCTGCACCACTAATAACAGGAACTATACTTACACCATTACTTCCTACAGGATTGTGTATATCATCTTCAGATAATTCATACTTGTTAGCAATAACTTTATAATGTCTATCATTCATGTGTGCTTCTAATCCTTCAAAATTAGTAATTAAAAATCTAACGGCATCAGCAGTGGTGTTTATTACAGCATCTAACTCTTTATGACCTACAAAGTCAGCTAAATCACCATAGAGTCTAACTTTTTTGAGCATAACGATACCTCTTACCAGTACATTTTAACAACCATTCAGAGTAAGGTTCTCTACAAGATAGTCTATCTGCTAAATGGTGTAAAACCATATCTCCTAAGAAAATCGCCACATGATTTAAAGTTGGGTGCATTATAGACATTAATAAAACATCTCCCTTTTCTAGTGGCTCGTCTGGTCTTAGTTCTCTAAACCCTGTTCGCCACGCATAACTTTCAAATAATGGATCAAATAAAAACTCATCTGGAGTCATGTTTCTTTCATAATCTTTTAATTTAATTCCTTTCTCTTCTTTATACCAATCAACTACTAAACTCCAACAGTCAGTAACACCCCATATCCATTCTCTACCTAATAATGGTGCTTTATATCCTGTAGGCTCTAAGTATTTCCACTGTCCTGTTTGAGGACTCACAATATACCAAGGTAAGTTACTTTTTTCACAACTAATTTTATCTGCCTGACTAGGTTCTGGAGAAGCCATTGGATGACTATGAATTACAGCAGTTATCTCTCCCAAGTTATCTGCCTTTACATAATCTTCTGGATCGAGAATAAAGCATTGATAATCTGTCATAGAAATATTACGACAAGGAAAATATTTTTGTTTTCCTCGAATATTAAGTAATAAACCTACCGATTCTTTAGGATTTTGGTCTTTCGCATGAACCAATGCGTCATCTTGCCAACTCATTCAACAAACGTACCAATGGCAGGAAATAGTTCTCTAGTACATTGTCTTTTTGGTAATCTTACACCAGCTAAATCTGAAACTGCTGCTAACTCAAACTCTACTATTTCTCTATTTTCTGTTGCTTTACGGTCCACAATGTATATTTGTCTTTCAAATTCAGCGTTAGGATCTGGTGTTCCGAATGGATTACTACCTCCACTAAAATTTGCAGCATCAATAAATTGTGCCATTGTTGTAATTCGAGTAAATACTGCACCCGTTAAATCATTTCCAGCTTTACCTGCTCTTATGTTTATTCTGTTTAGTATTTCTGATATTGTGCCAAGAGCATTACTAACAATAATTTTAGGTCTCGGTATTTGACCACGTTGATATGCAAAACCACTAGCTTCTACTGGAAATCTTGTATAACTATCACCTGCCCATACTATATCGCCATTACCATTAAGATTTGTTCCTGAGTGAAATCGCTGAGTACTAACTTCACCATGAAAATTATCATTTAATTCAAGTGTAAATAATTCAATCACTGAATTAGGATTTAACTTAGATATATCTGCAAAGATGCTACTAAATGCTACATATCTAACATTGTTGTCATAAACCGTTTCTCCTATTGTTCTTACCCAAGAAGGTTCACTACTGCCAGTTGTTCCTGCCTGTGTAACTCTAAAAAATAAACCTGTTACTGGATTTGTAGGAGAAACTATTGTATTTAAAGATAAGCTGGCACTGGCACTCCAAACAGTAGCAGCACTCATGGTTCAAATACCTCTCTAAATGTAGCTTGTACTCTTGCTCTATTTAAATAAGGAATAGATTTATTCCAGCCTTCGCATACAAACTTAGAGGAACTAGACTCACCTGGAGGAGTAAAATCAAAGCTAGCGGTATCATTTGCTCTTGCATCTAAAAATGTTTCTATAGTATCTGCATCTGTTTCCGATACTTCAAAAGTAAGACTATAAATTTTAGGATTTTGATGTTCTGGCAATCCAAATAATATCCTGTGTTCATAGCCATCAGCAAATCTTACTGTTCTAGTATTTGGTGCGGATCTTTTTTGTACTCCGTAAGTTGGTGCTATTGAAGGAAAAGTAGCCATTATGCAAGTAAACCTCCAGGTCTTTTTTGTTGTACTAATTCAGATTGTACTGCGACAGATATAAGACGACCAAGTTCTCTACCCCTATCTTCATCACCTTCTACATTAGAACCAGAAGCATCTACATTTACTACAACATTTGTAGAACCTCCTAACTGATTGTTTGGAATTATAGTTCCTGCTTTGTCAGGTACAAACAATTCTGGTCCTCTTTCCCCTACGATTGAAGCTCTACCTACAGGTGGTCTGCCACCATTTGCAAATCCAGGAATACCAATAGCCCCTAGTAAAGAGTTAACACCGAACTGTAGAAGGGATCTTTGAATTTGTGCAAATACACTGCTTGCTACCTCACCTAAAGTTTTAGTTCCATCTATTGCACCTTGCAAAGCATCAACTATTCCTGTTTCTATGCTGCTGGCAATACTGTCATACAAGTTTTTTATCTTTTGTATTTCTTCTTGCTCTTCAGCTAAAACATTTAATTGATCTAATTTTTCTCTTATTTGATCCTTAGTTACACCTACAGTACCTTTCATTATTTCTTGTATTCTCATTTCAGTCTCAAACTGTTTTTCTGACATCTCATTCTTTTTTGTAGCTTTTTCGATCTCTGCATCTAAATCTGCTAAACGATCTTTACCTAAGTTAGTCTGGTCTTTAAATAATTTATTATTGTTTAATTGTATATCTGCAAGCGGTTTTACACCAAACTCATCCATCATTGTTCTTCGCATGCTATCACTAATTACACCTCCTGTTCTTCCTCCTCCAGCTTCCTTTCTTAATTCTTTTAATCTTGCTTCAAAATTTTCTCGTTCTGTACCAGTTAAATTGTTTCTTAAATTATTAAATTGAGTGCTAGTTACATCTTGTCCAAGTACATTATTTAAAAACTTTAATAATTTAGTTAAAGGACCAGCAATAAACGCATCAAAATTGGTTTTTAATATACCCATAAGTCTACTAAATTCACTTGACACTTCATTTAATTTGTTTAAATTTTCTACTCCCTTATTTCCAATTATTTGTTGATACTCTTTGGAAAGTAAATTATTTAATTCTTGTACTTTTCCTTGCCTTTCTAATTGACGAGCTAACTCTTCAGTTTCATCTGAAGTAAATAAGAATCTTTCTCGTGCAAGTGCAAGTTTTCCATTTAGCGTTCCCATTTTTTTTGCTGTTTCAATAGATGCCTGTCCAATTTTTGTTAATTCAGCAGTTAACGCTGTAGCTGCAATAGAACCAGCAAAACCACCACCAGGACTTGCTGCTTCACCTAACGCACCACCAATAGCACCTGGTATGGCTTGTCCTATTCCACCTCCAAACAACAAAGGAAAACCACCACCAATAGCAGCACTTTGAATAATTCTTCCCCCTCTACGCATATTTAATTTTTGTTGCTTTTCTTTTTCCCTAGCTAATCTTTTTTCTTCTGCAACTCTTTCTTTTGCTAAACGTAAGTTTTCAGCATCTTGTAAATTTAATAACTGTGCTTCGTTTACTAAATTTTTTGCAGTCCTAAATTTTCCAGCTTTAGCTAACTGTTCCGCTTTATCTAATTTATTTCTTCTTTCTGCTGTTTGTAATCCAAACCTATCTAATTCATTTAATTTATTTCTTGTGCTTTCAATAGATTTTAATACTGTTAACTCTCTACCTCTTTTAAATATAGGGTCCTTCTTATTTCTCTCTTTAGCTTCTTTTTCAAACTTTTTTAACTTACCCTTTAACTGGTTAAGTTCTTGCTCAAACTGTTGGGCATCTAGCTTGATATTAACTTCATAAATAGCATCAGCCATCTAATTGTGTCGTTTAAGTTTGGATTCTTTTCCTATTCTGTCATATTCTGCCTTTTCTCGCTCACTTTTTAACTGTAAATATGAACTCCAATATATCAATTCCTCATAAGTTACCTTATTTCTAAAATCTTGCAGAGTATAACCTAACTTTTCACATAAGAAAAACTGTAAAAATAAATTGTTATCCTCGTCAAGGTGTACTTTTAGAGTTTACGGTATCTACCCCCTCCTCTACTCCTTGCATTTTTAACATCAAATCAGTAAGAACGGTTAAGGGTATTTCCCTTCTTAATGAAGCACGATCTCCTTCACTAAATAACTTATTACCGTTTCCATCTTCTGCTTTATTCATTATTACTTGCAAAGCATACTCTAAACTTTCAGTGTCATTAGCTTTGTTCATTCCAGCAAGTGTTTTATATATTGATTCTCTATCTGCAATAGTTAAAGGTTTCCAATATATCTCTAAGATTATTACATCTTCTTTTTTAATAATGTAACGACTACGGTTGTCGATACAAAATGCTTCTTTTAGCTTATCAATAGCTCGTTTGTCAGCCATAAGTTAATTTTTTGTACTACTCTAATATACCTTAAGATTGTTTATCTGGCTTAAAACCAGCAGAGAAAAAACCTTTAGTTATATCAGTCTTAAGAAACGCATTATGTTCTGTGTACACCTTATACCAGTTTGGGTTGCGATCTCTAGAAGTTAACTGATGCCTTTTTCCATGCTGCTCATACGTTACTGGATTTCCTTGGGCATCGGGCATCGTAGCATTAGGTCTGTTTACCGCAAAACCAGCATATTTAGCTTCGTTTCCTATGTAAATGTGACTATTTAAACCTATAGGTGGAATTTCAGGTAAGCCTGGTACTCTACCCATTTTTCCTGGGTACTCAACTGTATCCATAAACCATGTCATAGGTGCTTCTCCTGCACCACCTGTTGTTCTCTGTGCTTTACTACTTGGAGGAGAACATTGCACTTCGTTATTATTTTCTCTGTCATTAAATTGACTAGGTAGTTGCTGATCTTTACGTTCTCTTTTTTTATCTTGTGTTGGTTTTACAGGACTTGTAGATACTTTCCAGCTTTTTCCAAAATGACCTGACCACCACGGACCATCACTTTGAAGTCCATAAACTATTCTTGCTGCTGCTTTTGACCTAGCAGCTTCAGCTATCTCCCTTAAGTCATCTGGTAATTGTGTAATAGGTCTACGTTTTTTACCCATTGGCACTAAAATTGCAACTTACAACACTAAGAAAGTGGCTATCACCCTCTGTAGTTACTGCTGTCGGTCCTACGATTTGTGTAACCCTAGGACTACACGAAAATGTATCTACATAAGTAGATGTATTAATAGAAGTTAGTCCTGTTATAACTATTTCCGATACGGCAGACGCAACAGCAGATCCTTTATGTGAAGGTGTCATTACACCGCATCTAACTGAACCTTGATAATACGTTTGGGCTGCTCCTTGTGGTTGTGCAGTAGCCTGATTAAAATTTATATTTACCATTACATATTTTTTGTTTTTTCCTGGTGTTGTAAATGGAGTATTATCAAAAACTACAGTTACAGTTGGATCGGAGTCTCCAACAGCATCTTGTATAGCTGTCTCTATAGCTGCTCTTGCATTTACTAAAGTCATTAGAATACAATCCTCAGACGAAATAAATACTCTTGACCACCTTTTAGTGTTCTTATGTCCAT
>Ga0163179_10002766_pt1 | contig 12068 bp, 7 predicted proteins | sample AtlANTMetagenome_FD_109643 | JGI IMG/M metagenome (GOLD analysis project Ga0163179, IMG submission 109643) | Marine eukaryotic phytoplankton communities from the Atlantic Ocean - Atlantic ANT 2 Metagenome | ecosystem: Environmental > Aquatic > Marine > Oceanic | place: North Atlantic Ocean...
ATCATCAGCAGACTCCATCCCATATCGAATATTCTCAAGAATACTGGTGGGGAACAATGTGATGTGCTGGTCAACCAACGAGATTGACTCTCGCAAAGATTTCAATTTCCACTTCGAAATATCTTCATCCAACCATTTGATTCCTCCAATATCGGGCTCAACAAACCGCAATAACATCCGAACCAACGTAGTCTTCCCAGATCCTGTTGAACCAACCACACCTGTAACTTGGCCACCACCAATTCTCAAGTTCAAATCTGAAAAGACATCTTCCCGGTTGGGGTATGCAAACGTAACCGAGTTAAACACAACATCCGCTTCTACCAACTCCGATTTCGTCGGCTCGAAATCACCATCAATCAACGACTGGGGTGTGTTCAATACATCAAGCACCCTAGTCGATGATGCCATGGCCCGTTGGTACAAATCAAACGTTTCACCTAACCGAGTTAGTGGCCACAACAATCGTTGCGTCATGAACACCAACACTGAGTACGCACCAACCGCCAAACCCCCCTCTAATGTGATCCAACCACCAAGCAACAACGTGGCAGTGAACCCACAGAGAATCGCCATTCTAATCAAGGGCGTAAATGCAGCAGAAAGCCGAATAGCGTCACGATTCGCTTCTTTGTAGACAGAACTCAACTCCTCTACACGCCGATATTCCCTTTCCTCAGCCGTGAAGGACTGAATGGTTGACATACCAGATAGATCATTCTCAAGCAATGCATTCATCGCACCCGCGGCCCGACGAACCTCAGCATATCTTGGCTCCAAACTACGCTGATACCGAAACGAGCCCCACACAATAATCGGTATAGGTAAAACAGCAAACAGTGCAACCTCCCATGAAATAATTAGGAATACAGCACCCACAACAACAACAGTTGTCGAGACCTGTAACAAATCATTTGCACCCTTGTCAAAGAACCGCTCCAACTGGTTGATATCATCATTTAGAATCGCTAGAATATCTCCTTTCTGCCTTTCATCAAACCAACCCATCCCCTGTTGCTGTACGTGATTGAAGGTATTCAATCTCAATTCATGCTGAACAGTTTGTGCTAGGTTCCTCCACAAAACCCCATAGAAATATTCGAACAATGATTCCATCCCCCAAATAATGAATGTAAGAACCGACAACAAAACCAATTGATGCCAAGGATCGACCAGACCATAAGAAGCGATGAATGAATCTTGTTGCATAACAACAACATCAACCGCCAACCCAATCAGCAAGGGCGGCGCCAAATCCCAAACCTTGTTGGTGACTGAACAAAAGGAAGCCAATCTCAACGTCCCACGGTGTGAACGCATGTGTCGAAGCAACCTTCTGAACGGCCCCTCACTACCCATGTCCTTTCGACAGGTTCGACACCTAATATCATACGGCCCAACGGTCTAATACCCGACCCGCATTGCGAGGTATGATAGCATGGCACGAAAGGCAGCAGCTCCTGGTGGCGGCAAGAAGCGGAAACGCCGAAAGATGCGTCTAACACTCAAGTCACGTGGCCTCAAAAAAGAACAAGGATACACAGACAAAGTAGGTTGGTCACAAGTTTCCAACGACACCGCCAAAGACACCGGCCCAGTCGAACCCCAAACCATCCGCCATCAGTGCACATTTTGTGGTGCAGTCCTTCAGATTCCCAAACCAAAACGGTCGAAATACAAAGTAGAATGCGCCCATCCTGATTGCGATCACATCGATGAAGTCGGCGCGCTTTGAGTAGGTCGGGCCAATCATTATGATGGCACCACCGGGCGCTAGCAATATGACAGATAGTCAACCAAGTCCTGAACAGCAACTAGCAGCCCAACAACAATTGCTCAAAATCCTCCCTTACATTCTTGGGTTTGGGTGGGTAGCAATGATCCCAATTAGTTACTTTCTCATCGCACCCGCAATTGTCGAGAGGTTTGAATGGCAATTATTGGTTGCTGCGAGTGTTACAATCGCCACAGGCGTTGCCGATTTCACATTTTACAAAATATTTGCAAACAGCGCCGAGGCGCAAGCCCAACACCTAGAACAATCAAGCGAAGTCGAACAGGAACCAACCGAATACACCAAGATCCTTGGATAAGGTGAATCAATGCCTGAAGAATTCACAACACCACCGGTCGTTGTCTATCACAAATCTCCATTTACAGCAGCTTTACCGTGGATTGCTGGACTCATCTTTGTTACATTGATGATATCTCCATTTTTCGAATCCGCCCCGGGACTCTTTGAACTATGTTCAATGATCAGCGTCCTCGCTATTTTTTGGATAGCCCTTCTTGGCATACTAATCACAAACGAAAAACTGGGTACAAAAATTACAGTTAACCAAACCCAATCTGAGATATTAGTATACTCACGGGGCCTCAGGACCGAATTCAAGCAAGATATATGCCTAGAATACCAGAATTCAGATTGTATCGTTAACAGAGTTAGAACAGAGTCAGTAACCACCAAGGACGGTGGATCAGGCACAGCAACTCACTATGAAATACACCTTTTCCGAATGAATAGAACGCACGAGCTGATATTCTCCATCAATGGATTCTCCCTATCTAAATTCAAAGCGAAAAGAATAGCAAAAAAAATAGCCCACATCACCAATTTACAACACCACAAAAAACCATCTGAAATCCCCCAACAACAACCACTGCCCCCTGAAGCCGAAGGGGATGAAGCAACCCAATTTGGAACAATTCTAAGTTAGAACAACTCAACAATCCTTCTGACTGAAGCAACAACCAAGACAATCACCAGCAACTTACGGACCATCTGTTGAGGTGCAATTTCAGCCCCATATCTTGAGCCGATGAAACCACCAATCAATACCGCACTCACAAATGGAAAGAGCACCCCCCATTCAAGTGTCAATTGTCCGGAAAGGCCCGCCCCCCCCAACCCTGCTAGTGAATTGACCCAAATGAAGAGTGCAGATGTTGCAGCAGCTCCTTTTGGAGTAGCCCACTTCTTCAATAGAAGAACAGGAGATAGAAAGATCCCACCCCCTACACCAATCATACCACTCACGAACCCGATAGAGCCACCCACGGGTGCAGCAATATTCCACTGCGGCTCGGATTCAACGACAGAATCTGTTACATTGACAGTAAACAACCTCCAAGCCGCTGCCAACAGGCATATCGACAATAATAGGTCGTAAATCGAACCATCAACAGTGAGGTAACCCCCAACCATTGCCATCGGAATACTCGCTACAATGAATGGAACCGTCAGTTTTGGCACATGATGTCCAGCCCGATGAAAGTGATAGAAGGCGATTGCAGCAACGATCAGGTTCAGGCACCAAGCGTGCTGTTTCAACCAAGCAGATTCCATGGTTCCATACGTAGTCAGGGAGAGAACAGCAAGGTAACCCGACGCTCCACCATGCCCGACACTGGAATACAGCGCTGCCACGACCATGAGTGCCAGGCAGATGGCAACCAACACCCACTCCATGCGGACCCCTCGCCTGCGTTGCCCTCAAACCCTTTGCCAACCTCCCCTCATCATGGAGAAATTCGTCAGCATCGAGCGAGCCATCGAAATCGCTCGCCAAACACCTCTCCAATCAAGTGTTGAGACCATTCCAATTCAAGAGAGCCTAGGACGGATTTTGGCTGGGGACGTATCCTCAAAAGTTGACGATCCAGCTTTTGATAATTCGGCTATGGATGGATGGGCTGTACGTAGCCAAGACAAGACACGAATCGAAATTGGACAAACCAGCGCGGGAGAAGCACCGACAAAAATCGGTCCAGGAGAAGCAATTAGAATCATGACAGGGGCCCCAATTCCTGACGGTGCAGACGCGATCGTGATGATTGAAGATGGACTTCAAGGAGAAGCTAGGCCCCACTTTATTCGTCGCCAAGGAGAAAATCTCCGGGCCGGGAAAGTTGCGTTATCTAAAGGACAACAAATGACACCTGCAGCTATTTCTCTCGCAGCAACAATGGGGCACCACACCATTCCTGTTCGCACCAGATTACGAGTCGCAGTCATCAGTACGGGTGATGAATTGGTTCAACCCGGACTCAAACTAAGCCCAGGCCAGATATACGAGTCAAATTCGTATGGTCTGTGTGCTTTGTTGGAGAAAATTGGTTGCGAACCAATCCTCCATGACGTCGTACAGGACTCTCTCGTTGGCCTCCGAAAAACCCTCGATTCATGCGATTGTGATTTGATTATCACCAGTGGCGGCGTCAGCATGGGTGATCGTGACTTCGTCCGCAAACTCATGGAAGAAGAGGGACAAATCCATTTTTGGAAAGTTGCGATGCGACCCGGTGGTCCACCTCTATTTGGGACATGGAATGGTACCCCACTATTCGGACTTCCCGGAAACCCCGTAAGCAGTCACTTGGTATTCCAATTGGTCGTAGCACCCTGGATTGCACCAGAAACACAACTGTTCAAAACCATCCAAGTGAAAATGCTAGACGCAGTCAACGGCGCACCGAACAAAGCCTGCTTTCGCCGAATCAAAATATCGAATGAAAACGGGACAATGGTTGCTAGAACACATACCCATCAAGGAAGTGGAAATATCCATTCAATGGTTGCACACAACGGCCTTACAATCCTTCCACCAAATACCAATGCGTCCATTGGAGATCGAATTGAGGCTCTATGGTTCAACGACTAGGTAAGCAACAATAATTCAAGAACAATCGCTACAACGTGATGTCATGCCGAGCGACGATGGTTGGATTATTGTGCGTGGTGCGCGCACACACAATCTCCAGAATATCGACGTCGAAATACCTCGAGGAAAATTTGTAGTCGTATCTGGTGTTTCAGGTTCCGGGAAATCCAGCCTCGCCTTCGATACTCTGTATGCAGAGGGGCAGCGAAGATACGTCGAAAGCTTGAGCTCGTATGCAAGGCAATTCTTAGGACAAATGAAAAAGCCCGATTGTGATAGTATCGAAGGACTCTCACCGTCAATTAGTATTGATCAAAAACAGGGGAGCCACAATCCACGCTCGACAGTCGCTACAGTTACCGAGATTATGGATTATCTCCGTTTATTGTGGGCCAGAATCGGCCAACCCCATTGTCCAGAATGTGGTGTCGAGGTCGCGCGACGAACTGTACAAGAAATTGTAGACGACATTGTTTGGCATTACGAGGGACACGGAATTTTCGTTTGGTCTCCTGTTATTCGAGACCGCAAAGGAACACACGCAGATTTATGCTCTTCTCTGGCTGAGCAAGGCTATCTCCACGGGCGAATCAATGGCCGCGATGCAGAATTTGAGAACCCCCCCACTCTGGAGAAAAATCTGCGACATAATATCGACGTCAGAATCGATCGAATGAGACTGAACCGCGCGAATCGCCAGCGTCTTACCGAATCTGTGGAGTCCGCCCTAAAGCTTGGAGGCGGGGGGCTCGCTATCGAATCCTTTGAGGCCCCCAAATCTGATTTTAATTACACCGAAGGCTCGAAGGCCATGCATACTGAGAAAGGAACCACCACACCATATTCTGAGGAATTTGCATGCCCTGTCCACGGGGCCTTCTTGCCCGAAATGAGCCCCCGAATCTTCTCATTCAACAACCCCCTCGGCGCCTGTCCTGAGTGCCAAGGCCTGGGTATTCAACGCCGATTCAGCCACGACCTTTGCATCGACGAATCCGCAACAGTTGACGAAGGCTGTGTCTATCCTTTCCGAAAATCGATGATGTCGGGTTGGTATAAGTCATTGATGCGGCAAACCTTCGAGCACTACGGTTTGGATATACACACACCGATTAGAGAACTCGATGAAGATGCCAGAGACATCCTCCTTTGGGGCAGTGGGTCTACCTCAATCCAATATGAATTCACCAGCAAAAAAGGCTCATCATATCAAATGTACAGACCATGGGAAGGGGTCTTTGGTCGGTTGGAGCGCACCTTCACTGAAACAACCAGTGAAAGGACCCGCACGCGAATGTTGTCATACATGACCGATGAACCTTGTATTACATGCAATGGCGCCAAATTAAATCCAGCTGTTCGGGGCGTGATTGTTGGGGGCACAAACCTCCCTGCGTTCAATAGCTCAAGCATCCTTGAAGCCCTGGCCATCACCCAAATATGGGTCAATGGGAAGTTCGATGATGAGTTTTGGAATGAGATTGGTAGGCCCACACCAGATGTATCGAACATTCGAATGTTGAATGAAAGGGAGCTGTTTATTGGGCGTGAAATCATCAAAGAGATTGGCAATAGATTGCGCTTCTTAGCTTTGGTAGGCTTGGATTATCTTACATTGGATCGAAGAGCAAACACCCTGTCAGGAGGCGAAAGTCAAAGAATTCGCTTGGCGACCCAAATCGGCACCCGATTGACAGGAGTAATGTACGTCCTTGACGAACCTAGCATCGGTCTTCACAGTCGTGATAACGACCGCCTCCTTACCACGCTCCGGGAACTCTGCGACCTGGGCAACACACTAATCGTAGTCGAACACGATGAGGCCACACTTCGTCAGGCCGATTGGTTGGTGGATATTGGACCAGGCGCTGGTAAGGCTGGTGGACGAATCGTTGCAAATGGATCACTCAAGCAGTTATTGAAGTCAAAAGACAGCATCACCGGTGCTTACTTGTCTGGAAAGAAATCAATTGAAGTTCCCAAACAACGCGTTGAACCGACCGAGAAATCGATTCAACTACGCGGAGCCCGATTGAACAATCTACAACACATCGATGTCGAAATCCCAATCGGATGCATGGTTGCAATCACCGGGGTTTCTGGTAGTGGAAAGAGTAGCCTAGTCACAGGAACACTGGCTCCTGCACTACAACGAGATTTGAACGGTGCAGATACGGCACCCGGGCCCATGGAGTCCATTTCCGGCCACGAAGATTTAGACAAAACCATCGTCATTGATCAGGCACCTATTGGACGGACACCACGCTCCAACCCAGCTACATACACAGGTGTATTCACCCCTATTCGCGAATTATTCGCCGAAACCCAACTTTCTCGGGAACGCGGATACATGCCAGGGCATTTTTCCTTCAACGTCAAAGGCGGGCGATGCGAAGCTTGCAAAGGTGGGGGCTCAAACAAACTTGAGATGAATTTCCTTCCGGATGTATGGGTCACCTGCGAGGTCTGCAAAGGCTCCCGATATACACGTGAGACATTGGAGGTCACTTGGAAAGGCAGAACAATCTCTGATGTTCTAGCGATGAGTGTAACAGAAGCAGCCAACTTCTTCGCGAACCAAAGGAAGATATATCGAATTCTGAAAACACTTGAGGATGTCGGACTCGGCTACATTCGGCTTGGCCAACCAGCCACAACACTGTCCGGGGGAGAAGCCCAACGTGTGAAACTAGCCACCGAATTACACCGTCCAGCCACCCGCCCTACAGTATACGTTCTCGACGAACCCACTACAGGACTGTCAATGGCAGACGTAGACCAACTGGTCCAGGTCCTCTTACGTATTCGAGAAAATGGACATACCGTAGTCATCATCGAGCACAACCTCGATGTCGCCAAATGCGCCGATTGGGTCATTGATTTGGGCCCAGAAGGCGGCGAAGGGGGAGGGCAAATCGTTGCAGTTGGTACCCCAGAGGATGTTGCAAACAACCCTGATAGCTACACAGGCCAATTCCTCGCAACCCACCTAAAAACCACTTAATCGTCCGCTTTATTCAAGGACGTCCAGTAAAAACCCGATAATGGGCTTCCATGGCAAACTCTCAATCTAACAATGGTCTAAGCGAGGAAGACCACCTTCTTTTGGAGGGCACTTTCACTCGTATTTTGGATTATTTAGCCAGTAACAGCAACCGTGAGGTACCACTGGCAACCATCCACTCGGCCATAGATCTCTATACTGAGATGGACCTATCCATCTCTGATGGTGGCGTTGATGTTGAATCACTGTTAAGCGATATTGATGCTTATCTTCAGCATTCTGTAAAAACCAGTCACCCCCACTTCATGAATCCGTTTTGGGGCGGCCCCCCAGTATCCTCATTGGTCGGGGAATTTATTTCTGCATTAACAAACACCTCAATGTACACGTTTGAGATTGCCCCCGTTGCAACACTGATTGAACAAGAAATGATCCAATTGATGTCTAAATTTGCGGATTACGACAATGGAGAGGGCACATTCACATCCGGAGGCTCGAATGGCAATCTGATGGGCCTGCTATGCGCTCGTGATCATAAATTCCCAGATGCAAAATTCTCAGGGTTTACTGACACCCCAGTCGCATTCGTCTCAGTTGAATCACACTATTCGGTCGAGGTCGCGGCAAATACACTTGGGATGGGGACTGACAATCTGATTGCAGTTGAAAGCGACGATCAGGGCAAGATGAACGTAGCCGATCTCGAAGCGAAAATTTCCGAACAAAAAGCCGCCGGTAAAACACCATTTTGTGTGATTGCTACATCAGGCACCACCGTCAAAGGAGCATTTGACCCCCTTCCTGAAATTGCAGATATTTGTGAGCGCGAAGAGATGTGGCTCCATGTCGATGCGGCATGGGGTGGAGCCGCACTCCTTTCCCCAGAAACACGGAATTTGATGCACGGCATCGAACGAACCCACTCACTCTGTTGGGACCCACACAAGATGATGGGAATGCCAATCAGTTGCTCAGTATTCCTAGTCAACCAATCGGGCATACTGAAGGATGTGTGTTCCCATAGCAGCTCTGCACACTATCTCCTCCACAAGAAGAACGCAGAGTTCGACATGGGCCGTATGAGCCTACAATGCGCCCGTCGAGTAGACGCACTGAAATTGTGGCTGACTTGGAGGTCAGTCGGCAATCAAGGATGGGCCGAGAAAATTGAAAATTACATATCTCTCGCGGCGTATTTGACAAAACAGATCAAGCAAGAACCCACCCTAGAACTCGTTTTGGAACCCGAATTCACAAACGTATGTGTAAGGTATGCTGGACACAACCTTTCATCGGAATCGCAAGACGACATCACAAATCAAATCAGGACTGAGATGTTTGAACGAGGAAAATTCATGGTCACAAAGGCACTAATCAACCACAGACCTATCCTTAGGCCGGTGATTGCAAATCCAGCAGTCGATCAGAAATCACTTGACAAATTCATCTCGGAGATTACAACAATTGGCGCCCGAATGGAAGCCGTGTTGCCTCAAAAATAAGCAGAAGACCACCGCCGGTTTGTTCAAGGACGGTCTTCGAAAACCGCCTCCCCGTAGGGGGAGGCGTATGGACACAACACCTGTACATCTAATCGAAGTCACACCACGCGAACTTCCTGGCTTACAAGATACCCGCGGCGAGAGTATTCGCAGCATGTTATCAGCAGATCATAATCTCAAAATTGGATCCGTGCGTTCGATTACAGGATACCAAGTCAAAGCAAACCTTTCTGGCGAACAACTTCTACAAAGCCTGCAAGATTTGTTCACCGATCCAATTATCGAGCAAGGGACAGTCAATAACAGTCTCTTGGATGTGGACGAAATTTTCCCAAAGAAGCCCGAACTGGCCATTATGATCGGGTTCAAACCAGGTGTGACCGACAACGCTGCTCAGGCCGCACTTGATGGCCTTCACACCCTGTTCCCTGAACAAGGAAATGCACAAATTTCGACCACGATGACTTACTTATTTTGGGACCTACCCAATGATGTGGATACACTTTGGTTGGCCAACACATTACACAATCCGATGATTGAGCGTGCAGCGATGGCAAAGCCCGAACAATGTGCAGAATCCATTTGGCCTCAACTTTCATTCCCAGATCGCCCACCAGCAGCATTCACCCCACCCACCACAATTGATCTGGAGGTCGATGACCAGACACTCATGACCATCTCCGAAGATGGCCTTCTCGCTTTGAATCTAGAGGAAATGCAAGCAGTGCAGGGACACTACCGGGCCCCTGAAATTCAAGCACAAAGAACGGAACTAGGCCTCCCTCCAAACGCACCAACCGACGTCGAACTCGAGTGCTTGGCACAAACATGGTCTGAGCATTGCAGCCACAAGATCTTCGCAGCGAAAATCCATCACGTTGATACAGTAACAGGTGAGGACGTAGAAATCAATTCATTGTTCAAAACCCACATCATGCAACCTACATTGGACATGCAGGAGCAAGTTGATTGGTTGCTGAGTATTTTCCATGACAATTCAGGAGTCATTGAGTGGACAAAAGATTGGAGCCTATGCATCAAAGCGGAGACACACAATTCTCCAAGCGCATTAGATCCATTCGGCGGAGCAATGACCGGAATCGTTGGAGTCAACCGTGATATTCTCGGAACCGGTTTAGGTGCAAGACCCATTGCAAACATGGACGTCTTCTGCTTCGGCCCACCTGACTTCTCAGGCCACCTTCCCGGCGGCTTATTCCACCCATCCCGTGTTCTCCGTGGGGTCCATGCCGGAATCCGCGCAGGTGGCAATGAGTCGGGCATCCCTACAGTGAATGGGGCGATAGTCTTCGATGACAGATACATCGGCAAACCCCTTGTTTATGCCGGGACAGTTGGAATCATGCCTCGACACCTTCCCGATGGTCGGGAAAGTCACGACAAAACCCCAGAGCCTGGTGACATTGTGTACATGTTGGGTGGTAGGGTTGGAAGTGATGGGATTCACGGCGCCACATTTTCCAGCCTAGAGCTGACCGAAGAGAGCCCCAGTAGTGCGGTTCAAATTGGCGACCCCATCACACAGAAGAAAATGCTAGACATGGTCTTAGAGGCAAGAGACTCAGGCCTCATTCAAGTCATCACTGACAATGGTGCCGGTGGACTTTCGAGTAGCGTTGGAGAAATGGCTGAGTTGACGGGGGGTGCCGAACTGGACCTCGCAGTCGTTCCCCTCAAGCAACCAGGCCTATCCCCTTGGGAGATTTTGGTTTCTGAAAGTCAAGAACGGATGACAGTCGGGGTTAGGAAGCACGATGTTGAGGCCTTTGAAGCCCTTGCGGAATTACACGAAGTCGAGGCAACAGCGGTCGGTACTTTCACAGATAGTGGTGCCTTTATTGTCAAACATGGGGAATCAACCGTTGCCCATCTACCCATGACTTTCCTTCACGATGGCTGCCCACAATTGAAGCTTGAAAGTGAGTGGGCCCCCCCAGAACACGAATCACCCATCTACCCCGATGTTGATGCCAAGGGAATGGGCTCAATTCTAGAGAGAATCATGGCCCGTCCAAACATTGCGAGTAAGGAATGGTGGGTCAGACAATACGATCACGAAGTCATTGCACAATCTGTAATCAAACCATTTTGCGGGGTCAATCACGATGCCCCTGGGGACGCTGCAGTCATCGCACCCCTGCATGGAGAAACCCGCGGCGCAGTCGTATCCTGTGGGATTGTACCTAGGTATTCAGATATTGACGCATATGCGATGACCGCTGCAAGTATCGACGAAGCAGTTCGAAACGCCGTTTGTGTTGGAGTCGATTTAGACAAGATTGCTGGTTTGGATAATTTCTGTTGGCCCGACCCTATCGAAAGCGAAAAAACACCCGATGGGCGTTTCAAACTGGCCCAACTTGTCCGCAGCAATCGCGCACTAGATGACGTGTGTAGAGCCTACAATTTACCCTGCATATCCGGCAAGGACTCTATGAAGAATGATGCCAAATTGGATGGCCAAAAAATCAGTATTCCCCCCACACTCCTGTACACTGTTCTCGGTGACCACCAGGATGTCCGCAAAGCGGTCTCCAGCGATTTCAAAGATTGTGGTGATACGATTTTCCTGCTTGGAGAAACCCATCAAGAGTTAGGTGCAAGTGAACTGAGTTACATGCTTTCAGAAGAGACTGGAGGCGGCATCGGCAACGATGTCCCCCAAATCGATACCACCCGCAATCTCGCTCTATACCGCGCCCTTACTAGCGCCATGCGTGAAGGGTTGGTCCGCAGCGCTCACGATTGTAGTGACGGTGGTTTGACCACCGCCATAGCAGAGTGTTGCTTTGGTTGCGATGGCGGCACAACCATCAGCCTTGATGGTATTGAGGGGGTTGACAATTGGGCTGCACTGTTCGGCGAATCTCTTGGAAGAAT
>Ga0163179_10002768_pt1 | contig 12064 bp, 16 predicted proteins | sample AtlANTMetagenome_FD_109643 | JGI IMG/M metagenome (GOLD analysis project Ga0163179, IMG submission 109643) | Marine eukaryotic phytoplankton communities from the Atlantic Ocean - Atlantic ANT 2 Metagenome | ecosystem: Environmental > Aquatic > Marine > Oceanic | place: North Atlantic Ocean...
ATTGAAAAAGGAATGCAAGCCCCAGCCGGGAGTCCATCTCGGAAAGGAGCGGAAGACTTCTTGCGCAGAAGGATGGCAAGGCGATGACCCTACTAAGTCATGAGTGACAAAAAGCATGGAGAGGCTAAGGATCTCGCAAAAGCCTTCAAGAAGATGGATAAACCTGCGTCCAAAGGAGGCACGGGTGGCACATTTTCAGCAGCTGCGACAAAAGCGGGCCATGCTGACACACCTGAAGGCCGCGAGGAGTTTGCCGACGAGGTATTAAGTAACAAGGAAAAATATTCTCCTAAAATGGTTAAGAAGGCTAATTTCTATAAGAACATAATTTCCAAATAAGCCAGGCTAAGATGGTGATAAATACTGGAAATTTATATGTATGACGGGATTGGGAGAGATCCCTCTGCGGCCAGGCAGTCTCTAATAGCGGCAGTAAAATATAAACAGCAAGTCGGCGGTGGAGAGGTCCCGAATTTCGGTGGCTACGACCAGGGAGTTCCTATAAGAAAAGCAGATGATGATCTGGGCACACAGCGTTATGCAGGTGACAAGCTGGGGAGCCTAGGGCTAAATGGTACGTTCGGCTTAGCCACTGACGATGACGCTAATCAAGACTATTTCAGAACTTTTACTGAACGACAGGAAGGTGGCCCCTTCGCATTAATGGCCGGATTCGGACCACCACCAGAAGGTCCACCACCAGAGGGGGCGGCCTGATGTCTGTTTTGCGCTTTGCGATGCATCCCAGAGTTTTAAAACTACTGGGTGCGCTAAAGAAATCTCCACTAGTTCCTCAGGGTGCTGGTGAATGGGCATGGAGATTTGGCCCTGAAGCTGCTTATGCAGGATTCGCTGCTGCCAGTGCTCCTGAAGGCACGTCATTAGGCGATAGGGCGTTGATTGGCTTGGAGGATGCAGGTATTGGTATTGGCGCCTCAATCCTTGGCCAAACTGTTGGCTTGGGTACGGCAGGCGGTATTGCTCGTGCTCGTCGTTTGAACCCAACTGCCACAAGGGCTTTGCAGCGTCAGGCAGTCAATGTTGGCGATATGGCGTTGCAGCTGCCAGTGAATTACTACGCGCCTAGGCCAATGCTTGAAGGTGCTTATGCCGACGCAGCAACAAAAGCACAAGCAGCAGCAGAGGCACAGCAAAGGGAGGAGAATGAGGCATTAATCGCCGCATTACTAGGGACTGGAGTCATAGCGGGTAGATCTCTCCCAGGTCCGGCAACGTCCAAGGCCCTCGTCTAATGACACAAGTTCCTGCAGACTGGAGAGAGGTTTTCGGACAGGCGTTTAGGGCTAGTCCTAAGCGGTATGCCAATGCATTGCGATTCGGCGATTACGAGAACAGTCCTGTCTATGACATGTTGGCCAGCTCCCCTGGCCTTAGTTACCTAAGACAGCACCTGCCACAGAATCTTGGCGCCGCATTGCCGAATGTTCGGATGCCAAATGCTGTCAGTAATATCCCTCTTGGTGGCTACAGCGCAGAGGAGATAAAGCATTACGCCGAGGCTAGAAGTAGCGATCCTGATCTCAAAAGATATACGGTTCAACGCGGGTATATACCCACACCAGGCCTTGAGAGTGAAGTCAGGATTGGGGATAACTGGAGGGCTGGTACTGCTCAGGCCGCAGGTGTTGCCGCTGCCGATATGGCGACAGACGGTGCTCGCAACATTTGGTGGTTCCTAAATGCTCCACAAGCGTTGAGCATGCTGGCTTCTCAGCAAACAACCAATATGGCTAGTCGGGAATTCACCGGTCGCGTGCCGATGATCAAGAATCGGAACATGCGCATGGCGGCATCTGTCCCTGCTTGGCTAGGCATGTCGCTTGGTATCGGCAACTTCTCCAGGGCTCCTGGATATAAAGCTGTTGTTCCGAGTGAGGAGGATCCCCGCGAGACCTCTAATCCTTTGGCAGAGGCGGGATCTCGGTATTTCCTTGGCCGTGCTGGCAAGCTATTGCCGTATGAGGAATTTGTTAAAGAGCGCCCTGATGTTTCCAAAGGGGAATACAACGCTTACAAGGCTTATCTGTTCGGAAACCAGTGGCCACTTAAGGCGACGATGGATGGGATCCATGGACCAGAAGTTAACTTCATGGGTAAGACGATCCCAGCCACGACGGCGTTACTCCCTGCTGCCGCTGGCTTGATTGGTGCACGCCATGGAATTAAACGAGCTGGGAGATATTTGCGTGACACAGGTGGATTTGAGCGGCAAAAATTAGCTAGAAATCAATACGAAGGAATTCGCCGCGAGGTCTCTTCTGAAGTGGGCAGAGAGGAGGCGATGAAGAATCCACAGGTACGGGAGGCTTACAGAGAACTAGCCAAGCAAGAAGAGGCTAATGAACTTGAAACATTGAAGAGAGTTCTTGGATGGAGCGGTGGCTCTATCGCTGGAGCTACCGGTGTTGGCCAGGTCCTAGAATCAATTCGAAGATCAGGCGGCTCTAATTCTTATTTAGAGGAAGTATGACGTTTAAACCAATTCGAGGATATAGCTCACAAGCAACAACCTTTGGCGGAGATTTCTTAGGTGGATTACCTAAGCGGGAACTTGCATTAGAGCTGGCATTGAGCCAGAAAGGTCTTAAAGCCTTGGCTGCAATGAAAGGTGCAGATATAGCTAATGACAACACCAGGTCCATGGGTAAAAGAGCAGGCGCTGCTGCCGAACGAGCTGGATGGGTAAGTGGTATTGGTTCTGCGGTCGGCAGCCTGGCCGGAGGATTCATGAAGATGGGAAGCGGTGGTGGTGGTGGTCTTGGGGATATGGATGCATATGCCACTGACCATGGCATATCTAAAGGGCATGCCACAGCGATCCACGATGGCGGCACTTTCTGGACTACGGATATGCCAACGAACTCATATATCCCTATTCGTCCTGGTGCGACAAGCAGCCAAATCTTCGGAACCCCTACTACTTGGTAATGCCTGAGTTTTCGCTTTCGCCCGAAGAATTACTGGCCTTCAAGAGAGCCAAGGAGAGAGATTCTGCGTCAGAAATCGGAGACTTTTCTGCTGCAACGACTCCTCATTTGATGTCGCAAGCGAAGTCTTATAGCCAGGGCTTTGATGCAGGTGCTTCAGCATTGGGACCCATCATGATGGACCCTGCTGTGCAATCAAATACAGGGACCGAGAATATTCTTGGCGCTGCCTTGGCAGAGGAAGAAGCGCATTTCAGGATGGCCGGTGATGCGCTAATGGCAAAAGCTCAGATTGAAATGGCTGAGCGCCAGGCAGCGGCCCAGAGAGATGCTCAGAGCGCTCAGATCAAGGGGCAGCAGAAGGGCCAGATGACGAGCACCATCCTCGGAGTTGGCGGAGCAATCGTAGGCGGTTTGATTTAGGGTTGTAGTTACGTTTTAAGGGCTGCCATTGGAGTCCTTAATTGTTAGACAAACTCGAACGTAGCCATCAGATTATTCAGTCTGCACGAAGGCACTTTGACTCGACGATGGTGTGCTGGTCTGGTGGAAAGGACAGCATGGTCCTCCTTCATATCCTGAGGTCGGCAGGTGTTAATCGACCGGTCATCTTTTTTCGTGAACCATGGCAGCCTGCGAAGTATGAATTCCAGGAGCGTGTCATTCGTGAGTGGGAATTACTTGTTCATACCTGGCATCCGAAGATGACGGCAATGCAGCAAGAGGACGATGAGTTCGAAGTGCAGAATTGGTATCAGATCAATGGCTCTCAATTGACATGCCCTACAGGTATTGTCGAGCCAGCAGAAGATTTGCCGTGGGCCTGCGGACTGGAGATCTTGAACAGGCCTACGCAGGATCAGCTCATAGTTGATCAAGTCGATGCGTTCTGGGTAGGCCATAAAGGTTGCGATGCTGACCCAATTCTTGGAGGAGACGCTGGTACTCGCATTGAGGCCAGATTAATGCCCTCGTGCCTTGCGTCACTGATATTCCCCTTAAGGGATTGGTCTCATGCAGATGTCTGGGAATACATAGAAAAGAACGATGTTCCTTTTGATGAGGAACGCTATGAGAAGGTTGATGGTGAATGGCGGGAGCGCCCAGCTAAAAGAAAAAACGCTGATTACGTGCACGCTTGCACTCGTTGTTTAGATCGAAGACCGGAGGCTTCTAAGTTTGTTGAATGCCCAATGTTGGATATGACTATTGAGAATGTATCGAGCAAAGTAGCTTGGTCATCACAAGAGAAAGATACTTATATGTATGACTAGGCATTAGTTGTTGATAACAACTAGAATCTTTCTATAGGCTTATTGTGAAAAGTTTTGGATTCATACAGGACAGCTGCACAGGCTGCTCTTCAGGGAGGAGCGCTCGCGAATTACGTCCCCGAAGTGCAGCAGGTGTATACCAATATGGATGTACCTGGAGGTAAAGGTTTTCGCCTACCCAAGCTGCCAAGATTCGCTATGAATCCAGGGCTAGGAAAAGCGCTGAGGACAGTGGGAGGGAGATCTGTCCCCGCCCTGGCCACAGTGATAGCTCTGGCAGATGCTGCCGGTGAGCTCGGTGATAGCGATGATCCGATGGCTCGTAACTTCACTGAGGCAGGTGGTCAGCTTGGCGGTCAGGTCACTGGTGCGACGTTAGGCGCATTGCTTGGGTTGCCATTGGCGCCTTTCACTGCTGGAATAGCACCGATCGTTACCGGTGGCATTGGCGCCATGCTCGGCGGCGACCCAGGAAAACAATTGGCTGGTGGAATCTATGATTTAGCGACTGGATATAAACCGTTAACGGCTGAAGATAAAGCTCGTAACGAGCTAATGGCGAATGAGCGGACAAAGATGTTGCTCACCGAAGAAGCAATGAGGCTCAAGCTTGCTGATGATATGCAGAGACAGCAGGCGATGCTAGATGTCCAAAACGCTTATAACTATCAGAACTCATTAAATCAACAGAGACTTGCGTCTTCTGCTGCAACTGACGCTAGGACCGCCGCTGTGCAGCAGTACTTGTTAGGACTCTGATAGATGGTATTCACTCCTAACGCAGCGGCAGCCTATTTGCAGAATTTTAAGCCAGTAGGCAAGGTCCCTGGCTTCAAAGATGTCAAGGAGGATAGGTTCTCTGAAGGCCTAATGACTCTGCCTGCACTGCAATTCGCAGCGGAGATGCAGCTAGCTCAAGCAGCCTTAGGGGCTAAGGCTGATCTCATTGAGCGGGAAATGATCAATAAGAATGTAATGGATCAGCTGGAATTCCAGCAGGCAGCGCAAAATAAGGCCAGTAAAAGGGCTTTAGCATTAAAGCTTTTATCTGGCGGATCTAGTGGCAAAAGTGCCAAGATACAGGATCCAAGGGTTAGCCATATATTGGACGAGAGGTATGAGGATGAGCTCCATCAACGAATAGAGGGGAGAAGGGAACCGACGACTGGTTATGTTCCTAACGAGGTGGCTGACGCTTTGATCATTAGAGATAAGGCAAGAACTAAACAAGGTACAGCTCCAGTAACTAGTCCGCCTAGCTTCTCATCGCCCGATCTGCCTAATGTAATGAGTAGTGAGCCCAGTGCTCTCGAACAAGCAGCGAAGAAGAACCCGAAATTATTTAATAAAATATTGACAGACTATTACAACGAGTTAGGAGAAGCCTAGGGCTATGAGTATCAAGACCATTCTGGAAAATGTTACAGCACGGGGTCAGCAGCGCGGCAAGACTAAGGCTGAGATAGAAGCTGATCTTTTGGCAAGACTCAAGCTGGCCGATCAAACGGCAAGCGAGACAACTCCACTGATTACTCCTGAGAATTACGAGCTTCATCAACAGCAGGAGAGGGATAATCTTGGCAATACGAAAGCCAGGCTGGGCATAGAAACTGATAATCATGAGGATTTTTTCAATCGTGTATCTGATCCTGCTAAAAGTGCAGAGAATGCGCGACAGATTGAGTTCATACGAGCCGCCCAAGAAGCGCCTTATGCCTATAGAAATCGTCAATTAGATGGTATTAATCAGCGTTCACTAGCGCATAGAGAGTCTGCAGAGCGCATGCAAGCTGCTGCACTTCAGGCGCAGAATACGCAGAATATAATGAACATGCTTAGTGCTGGACTAATTACTTTCTTGGCTTGAAATTATGTCGTCTTTAGCTTATGACTACGGCACAGTAGCCGGAAACATGTACAACCAAGGCATCTCGAACTTGGTTGATCTTGGTAATAAATACAAAGATAATCCGACGATCGGCGGAATGGTCGCTGGTTCTCTTGCGGACACATACAGGACTCAGGCCAATACAGGCCAGGCATTGGCTTATAACAATGCATTCCTAGGGAGCCTGGCTAATTATCAGCAAGGAATGGAAAACCTGAAAACAGGGAATACCATGAAGCTGATGTCTGCAGAGGGTCAGATTGCAGGTAACTTGATGGATAAGCAAGGGGGTTGGCAGATTAAAGGAATCCAGGAAAAAGGCAATCAAGAGCGCATGAGCCTTGGAGTCGCTGGTCAAGAGCAGCGAAAGGGTATGGTTGTAAAAGGAGAGCAGGATCGCTTGGGAATTAAAGAGACAGGAGCTCAGCAGCGTTTAGGGATTCAGACTGCAGGACAGCAGGAAAGATTGAATATTGCTGAGCGAACCACTCAAGAACTCAGAGGGAGATCTGACGCAAGGGGTTCCATTAGGTCTGCTGGTCGACGATTCTTCGGCTGATGCCATTAGACGCCAAGGAACAGATCCAACGCTTCTTGGCAGCGCTAGATCATAGTCATCGTGAGTGTTTTCTGAGTTACGTCGAGAACACTTACTCGGTCTATGAAATTTGGGTGTATGCGTCGGTACTGGGCTACGAGGGTAGCTTCTCTGCTTTAGATCACTGGGTAAAGGAGAACTACCCGAAACTCAATCGACGTGAATTAATGCTTGCGGAGATTGTCAAGCTCGAGGCTGATATCGATTTTCTAAGGCAGCAAGTTCATGCTGACTTAGTGAAGCCTGACGCTGCTGCAACTCGGATAGCCCATCTCTCCAAGGAACTGCGAGGGCACATTGTAGAAGTTGAAAGAATGACGAAAGGAGTCGATCGCCGAGGGTTGATATTAGCTGGTGCTGATCGAGTAATGCGGGAATTACGCGCTATTTTCAAAGGGAACGATGACGTGACCGGTGCGTTGGATCTAGCCTATGAATCGGTCTGGGCAATTCTTGTCGATGAGCGGTAATTCTCTAGCTTCAAAAGAAGACGTTGAGAAGATGATCGAAGCCGCAATGGCGAGACATAATCGAAACGCAACTCTTGTGTCAATGGCAATTGGTTTTGTCTTGTTAGGTTTCTATGCAGATGGGGTAGTCCGCGTTGTCGAGAGATTGTCTGCATGAATCAAGCCTGGAGGAATGACGCATGTCGAATGCTTCTATCGCACTAGCGCGCCGACGTAGCGCCCAGTTAGCGGCACAGGCGATTAAGAAACAGCCGGAAGTTATTGAGATCCCTGACTATGTCATAAAAGCCAGGAAAAACTTTGCTTATTTTTGCGAGTTAATGGGCAAGCCTCCTGCTCGTCATATGAAGGTATGGCATAAGGAGTTTTTGACAGGTCAGAGCAATGAGCACCTGCAAGATATAGCTGGCCCAAATACGTGCTTACTGAGTCCAAGGGGTAGCGCAAAGTCAACAGAAGTTGGATTGCTAATTGCATGGCTTATCGGTCGTCATGCGATGGCTCATAAGTTGCTGCGCACTTTGTATGTCTCTTACAACGTTGATGTAGCAAGGAATAAGAGCGCTGCGATCAAAAATCTAATAAGCAACAAGGATTACCAGGAAATTTTTCCGACAGTTCGATTGTCCAAGGCTCGCACGAGCGATGAGTTGTGGTCGATAGATTTTGACCATGCGGAGGTTGATGTCAGAGGTGAAGACGCCTTCACAGTTGCTTGCGCAGGATTGAAGGGGACGATCACGTCCAAAAGGAGCTCTCTGATCATTGTTGATGACGCGATCAAATCCGCCGCTGCGATTGCCAACCCGGACATACGCCGGGAGATGGAGGCGAACTGGAACAATGTCATCGTCCCCACTATGTTCCAAGGGGCGCGAGCAATTGCCCTAGGCACCCGATTTCATTTTGATGATTTATTCACGACAACCTTTTGCGAGAAGAAGGGTTGGAAAGTTATCACTCAAGGCGCACTGCACTACGACGACGACGGACGGCCCAAGTCGTATTGGCCTTCGATGTGGTCAGTCAAGTATCTCTTAAAGCTCCAGAACGAAGACAGGATCGCCTTTAGCTATCAGTATCTGAATCAACCGGTCAGGACGACGGAGCTAGGAATCAGCCCAGAACTATTCGTTAAGGGTGAGGTCCCAGATACTTACGACACGATTGGGGTCGGCATTGATCTTTCTGCTGGGATGACGGAGCGGAATGACTGGACAGTTTTCACTCTCGCAGGCCGCGTGGATGAGAAGGTCTACATCATTGATTACAAGCGGATGCGCTCAATGGGGAATGTCGAAAAAGTGGAGGCGCTGTGTGAATTGTTGGTCGAGTGGAATCTTCTAATCCAAGCGGAAGACGGGACGTATCACCAGACAAATTCCCCTGTCGTCATATGGCCAGAAGTCGTGGCATATCAGAAGAGCTTCGAAGGTGACCTCAAGCGAATACTTTTTAATGACTGGCAGCTTTACAATTTAAGTGTTAGCCCTGTTAAAGGATTCCGTGGCGACAAGCTTGCTCGTCTAAGGGGTATTTTGGGTTTATTCCAGGGCAAGAAAATTATCTTCAATAAATACAGAGATTTTAGTTGTATGGTTGATGAAATCATCAACTTTGGCCATGCGCCACATGATGACTGTGCTGACTCATTGAACATTGTTGTTCAAGGGCTAATGCGTCGTGGTGGCGCACAGATTCAGTGGACCTAAAATAGCGTTATGAGCAGTTACAAAGAGAGATTCCGACAGATCCTAGAGGCCGCACGTAAACGTGATGGCGGGGCTGGGACTGACACGATGATCGTGAATAGTCACCTAGCGCAGATGAAACTATTCATGTTGCGTCAGGGACTGGAGTTTTACCCGGCCCAGGACACGTTCGGCTTCCGCAAATCATTCCTAACAGATCTCATAGAAGAGAATGAAATTGATTCTCGACTAGAAGGCATTGTTGATGATTTCCTGATTGACGGTAAGGGATTATTTTATTTCAGGCCTGTAAACGATAGTTACAGGATTATGTGGTTCAGTAAGGAGAATTACCGAGCCTATTACGACTCATCAGGTGGATTGGAAGAGATTGAGCTGATTTACAGTTTTACCGTTCGAAGTGGTCTTGGTGCTCTAAGCGTTCCTGGTACTAATGAAGGAACGATTCGTTACGTCAAATTGTCGGTCTATAAGGATCGAATCAAGGAGAGCATTAGCAACGAGAAGCCTTCTTTTGATGCCGGTATCTCGACGATGGCCTATGCGCCAAATCAGACGAGAACTCTGACCAATAGCTTGGGCTTCATCCCTGCCGTTGAGTCTTTCAATACGATGCGATCTACGGGGATGGATGCATCGGGAGACTTTGATTGGCTTGCCGAGCAGATTGTCGTTCACGATGATCTAGTTAAGAACATCAGGACGAATATCCATTTCTTTGGCAACCCAACGCTTGTCTCTAGCCGTCCTAAGCAGGACCTGGTTGTCGCTGGTGACACTGACGGGGCCAGGCCGACTATTAGCTCTCAGGCGGGCTTCTCCTCTGCGAGCAGAGCCTCAACAAGAGTCTCAGAGCCTTTTGGTGGCAGCACGTTAGGAGGCTTAAGGATCCCTCGTGTTATTGCGAATATTGAGCCAAATGATCGCGCCATGTTCCTCACCCCGGACGCTGTCTCGGGTGATCAAAATCTCTATCAGCGCCAATATCGCGAGGAGGTTCGCACAGCCCTAGGGGGAGTGGATGAGCTTGGTATTAGTGCAGGCGCCACTGCGTATGAGATTAAGTCATTGTTTGGCCGAGCTGCTACAACGGCTAATCGCAGATGCAAGGGACTTTTAACTTACGGGCTTTGTAAATTATTAGGTTTGATTGTTTTTCACGAGGAGCAAATCTTCCGTGATTCCTTCGCTGCTCTTACAGGGTTACAGCGTCCTCTGCCTCCCGTGCAGGAAGATTTTCCCAACCCGGAAGAGTTCTCAGTGGCCATTGAGATGTTCGGAACGGCAATGGCTGAGTACAAGGCTACGCTTGAAGGTGGTATTTCCGAGGCTGTCCAAACTCAAGAGTTACCGCCTGGGATAGTTGGTCTTATTCCTGATGGGAACAGGAAGATTGAATGGCGATGGAAGGGTCCGGTATTCGAGGACAGCACAGAAGATATACTGAATGCAAGTATTGTGGTCAGAAATCTACAAGAACTTGGTGTTAATAGCATCGAGGCCTTGAGATACCTTTTCCCAGACAAAACTGACGAAGAGAGGAGCGCAATGCTCAGTGGTTATCCATTCAGGATGGCCCAGGCAACACAACAAAGCATTGGAACATTCGTGTCGCTAATAGAAAATATGCGACAAGTTCCACATCCGCAGGCCCCTGATTTACCACTGCTTGCGGATCCACGATTAGACCTAACGCCCTATGTATACAGGGCCCTTGATTTCTTAAAACGAGAATTAACTTATGCAGGACAGTATAGTGACTCAACCGGAAGTGGCGAGCCCGCCCAACTTGATCCCGTCGAGCGCGCCCGCGCCAACAACGGCTTACCAGCCAGCGCAACCCCAGAGCGCCCCAGCTTCGTACCCGACGGTTTCGGCGCCACAACAGGTGGAGCAGCAGCAGGCGGCCCAGGCCTACCAGCAGGCGACGCCAGCTCAGGAGAACCCATGGCAGCAGGCATTCCAACGCCTCAGCGACAGTTTGAGCGCGAGGCAGCCCTCCCAACCCCAGGCGCCCTCGTCGGCTCCGACCCAGTATCAGGTCCAGCCGGACAGCTACCAATCTCAGGCGCCTCAGTACCAGGCCGCGCCTTCAGTTTCGGGGATGCAGACCTATCTGCCGCAAGCAACGCAGGCCTATTCCCAGGCGATGCCTCAACAGGCCCCGAACTCGACAAGCGCTCCAAGCGTGAACGGGAACGACGGGTATCTAAACGCAGTAAGCCAAGAAAGTCTTGAGGTCTTAAATCATTTCGGCGCTGAGGCCCCTGCTCTGCTGAATCGCTACTCTTGCGTAGTCGAGGATGCATTGCTCGAGCAAGCTAAGCAAACAAATGAGACTCTTGGCCAGCTTCAGGCATTGGCTGGCAAGTTCGAGGGTGCCCAGAGTGTTATCAAGACAGCAGCAGAAGACAATGCGGCGTATCACGTCATGTTGACTAATCCAGACATGCTTGCTGAGTACGTGGGTGACTTCTTTGGTCCCAATGGTCCTTACCCAACCGAGACAGCTCAGGATCGTCTAGCTGCCGAAGTTGCCGCTAACGATCAGCGCTTCCAGTCCCCTCAAACACTCCAAGCTCCTCCTCAGCAGCAGCCTGTACAGCAAGCTCCAAGCTTTGCAAGGCCTCAAATGGATATGCCCGCCCCTGGAGTTCAATCCAAGGCTGGCGATGCAGACTTCTGGGCAACCTTCTCTGCAATGAGTGATCGCAATCCAGCTGCCGCTTGGCAGATGCTGAATCAGGCAACTCCTGATGCATTGCGCAGCAAGGTTCTAGTTTCCGAAGCTTGAGCTAGTTAGAAGACATTCGTTGCTGCCAGTTATTTTCAATTGGCAGCAATTTTGTTTGTAAAATTATACAGAGCGTTTTAGACGCTTTTACTACCCCAAACCGAGACCACGGGGATAAGTCTCTCATCCTACAAGTTACAATCGCTCTAATACTTAATGGCTACAGCTCTTAATAAGAGCAGTATTCAGAAAAGCAGTTGGAACGAGTTTTGTGATTGGGTCACATCGACGAACAATCGCCTCTATGTGGGGTGGTTTGGCGTCATTATGATTCCATGCCTAATCGCAGCCGCAACTTGTTTCATCATTGCTTTTATTGCTGCTCCTCCTGTCGATATCGATGGGATTCGTGAGCCCGTTGCAGGCTCATTCATGTATGG
>Ga0163179_10002769_pt1 | contig 12064 bp, 21 predicted proteins | sample AtlANTMetagenome_FD_109643 | JGI IMG/M metagenome (GOLD analysis project Ga0163179, IMG submission 109643) | Marine eukaryotic phytoplankton communities from the Atlantic Ocean - Atlantic ANT 2 Metagenome | ecosystem: Environmental > Aquatic > Marine > Oceanic | place: North Atlantic Ocean...
ATACAAATTATGGAAGCACTAGGACTAGATCTAACAGATGATAGTTTAATGGATACACCTAAGCGAGTTGCTAAGATGTATGTAAACGAAATCTTTTGGGGTTTAGATTACGAAGCATTTCCTAAGTGTACAGCCGTAGACAACAAAATGAAATATGATGAAATGGTTGTAGAACGTAATATTAATGTTCAAAGTAACTGTGAACATCATTTTGTTGTTATTGATGGACTTGCTACTGTAGGTTATATTCCTAATCAAAAAGTATTAGGTTTATCTAAAATTAATCGTATTGTAGAATACTTTGCTAAACGTCCTCAAATTCAAGAACGTTTAACAGAACAAGTATTCCATGCTTTACAAGCTATCTTAGAAACTGATAGTGTAGCAGTAGTTGTTGATGCCCAACATTATTGTGTTAAGTCTCGTGGAGTTGAAGATACAGGTAGTTTTACTGTTACTAGTAAACTTGGTGGCGTCTTCAAAACAGATTCAGCCGTACGTTCTGAATTTATGAATATTGTTAATAAACCTAAAAACTAATGTCAAACGAAAAATATATATATGAAAGTCCTGATGGAGGGAAGACAGTATATTCAAGAAAGATCGGAGAAACAGATATGAGCAAACGTAAACTTGTTGCTAGAAAAGCATCTTTTGGCGTAGACACTGATACTGGAATTAAAGTTTCGTCTACTGTTACAGTTGATGATATAGATGCTAATGAAATGATTGGGACGGTTCCTGTCCTTTCCTCAACAGAAGATATTGGTTGGAATAATAGCAGTTATGCTTTTGCACCTGATTATGCCGATACTAACCCTGGTGAATTTATTGATGGGCCAACCATTAACAATATTAACAAATCAATAGAAGAAATTAAAAAACGTCTTGCTATACTAGAGCCTAACTTAGAGATGCATGAGAAATTTCAAGGACTAAAGCAACTATACAATGAATATAAGTCAATGGAAAAACTACTTTCAGGACCCGACAAAATCGAAGAGGAATAAACATATGCAAAAAATGTTTCTAAATCAAATACAAATTGATAATGCAGTACACGATATTGTAAGTCAAATGTATAGAGACGAATGGAGACCTGACTATATTGTTGGTATTACTAGAGGAGGATTATACCCTGCACTTATGATGAGCCATCAGTATAGTCTAGTTATGCATACATTAGATGTTAGATTACGGGACGGTACATCTAGTAATGAGAGTAATTCTAAGATGGCAAGTGATGCTTTTGGTGTTATAACAGAAGCCGAACAACCAATTTTTAAATCTAGATGGGATCCAGCCAGAAGAAAAAAGATTTTAATTGTTGACGATATTAATGATACTGGTGCAACCTTTGAATGGATTAAAGACGACTGGAGAGCTAGTTGCATGCCAGAGGAGTCTTGGGATAGTATTTTTGGTGAAAACGGTAATGTAAGGTTTGCTTCGGTTGTAATTAATTTGAGTAGTGAGATTAGTGTAAACTATTCGTCTATAGAAATTAATAAGGCAGAAAAGGATGAGTGGATTGTATTTCCATGGGAGTTGGGATAGTTGCCACATTATGTTACAGATGCTTGTGTTAAATGCAAGTATACGGATTGTGTAAGTGTTTGTCCTGTAGATTGTTTTTATGAAGGGCCTAATATGCTAGTAATTAATCCTGATGAATGCATTGACTGTGGAGTATGTATTCCAGAATGCCCTGTAGAAGCAATCATTGATGATTATGAGATGAACGACTACCCGGACAAAGATTGGATTAAAATTAATGATGAGATGTCGCAACAATGGCCTAATATTACAGACCAAAAAGATCCACTGCCAGAAGCAGAGGAGTTTAAAGAAGTAAAAAATAAGAAAAACTTAATGGAGAGATAGTGCCTAATTATAACGAACTAAGAGATTTAATAGACCTTAAACAATGCCCACGCCTTAACGAAAAGTATAAAGGCGTGGTTTCTTTACCACTTGACTTAGAGCCTTTTGTATTTGATGACGCAACTGCCTTTTGGGAATTGTGGACAAACGAAAATCATGTTGTTTGGAGAAACCATATTGATCGAGGATCTAGCAACTTAACTAATCCAGAATTGTCTCATACACAATGGCATGGACTAGCACTACATGAAGATATGGAATTGTACGAGCATGGATCTTGGGGTACTAAAATTACAGAAGAGGCTAGAAAAATAAGTCCTATTATGGTGCAGAGAATGTTTGATGAATTACCATTTGTCAGGATAAGAAGTATTAGACTTTGGTCTGCACATAAGCAAATACCAGCACACTATGATGGCAATATGCCAGATAGTTTAGATGGTAAAATGTTTTTTCCTACTGAAATTCGTGTAATGTTACAAGACGATAATCCTAAACCTACTTTCTGGCTTACTTCTGCTAAAACACACAAACCTAATACAGAAGTGCCACATGATCAAAAGCACTATGTTGTATTGCCCGAAGGCACTAATACATTTGTATGGAATAACGAAGATTACCTACATGGTGCAGATTTTGATGGACAAAATCGTAAGGTGTTAGCAGTAGTTAAAGGTTGGGTAGATTTAGATAAACTAGAATCTTTATTAGACAAGAGCATTGAAAAATATAAAGATTTTGTAGTTAAAATTTAGGTTGACAAGGAGTGAATATTAGTATACAATACAACATAATGGAGAATTACGTTTATGAATGATGATCGTAAATATTACTATAGCGAAATATTTCATAGTATTCAAGGTGAAGGACATTACACAGGTGTGCCGACGGCTTGGATAAGATTCTTTTTATGTAACCTACAATGTAATGGTTTTGGCCAGCTTGATCCTACTAATCCAGAAACATACGAGCTACCATTTGAAGACTTTGATGTCTCAAGTGTAGACAGAGTTGAAGACTTACCTGTTTGGGATAAGGGCTGTGATAGTAGTTATACATGGGCCAAGAAGTTTAAAAGTTTAATGGGACACGAAACTCCTAAGGTATTAGCAAATAAGATTGTTGATATTATTAGAACAGATAGTAACCCAGATGGGTTGTTCCTACACCCGGTATCTCAATTTCATCAACATTTATGTATTACTGGCGGAGAGCCTTTAATGATTACCGGACAACAAGCAGTCGTAGGAATATACAACGAATTAAAAGAACAAAACAATTTGCCTGGTAGTATGACTTTTGAAACTAACGGAACACAAAAATTACGTCCTGATTTTATTGATTGGGTAAAATCGATTGATACTGAAATATTTTTTAGTGTAAGTCCAAAACTATGGTCGGTAGCAGGTGAGAAGCCTGAAAAAGCCATTAAGCCTGATAACGTAGCAGAATATTACAATTTATCTAAATCTGGTCAACTAAAGTTTGTAGTTGGTGACAAGGAGGAACATTGGGAAGAAATGGAATCAGTAGTAGCACAATTTAGAGAAGCAGGAGTAAAATGGCCTGTTTGGGTTATGCCTGTTGGTGCTCGAGAAGAAGAACAAACTACAACGGCAGGTGCCGTTGCTGAAAAGGCTTTCAAACGAGGATACAATGTTGCGGCTAGAGTACATGTCTATTTGTTTGGAAATGCCATTGGAACATAAATACGAATGCTTACTAAAAGCATTTAAGATCGAAGGATTTATAAAATGAAGACAATTAAGGTAATTTCGGTAGTAAGTACATTAGCAGTTCTAGGTGCATGTTCGCCTGGATGGAAAGCGGCTAACAATGGACCAGATAACTATGCATGGGTTGGTTGCCATGTTGTTACTCAAAATCCCAGTCCTACTGGTGAGTATGCAATTCAACCTTTCCACGATCTGCCTATTGGATCTAAGATTTATTTCAAGCAGGTTAGCTTAGATGGAAGTGTTGGTCCTGTTACAACTGGAGTACCTTGCAAAGACTAAATTTCTTAATAAGGAGTAAAGAATATGCAAGTAAAAGGTAAACTAGACGAACTAATGGAAGACAATGATTGGGCTCTTATTTTTGGAGAGGACGGTCACGTTAAAGGAATTTTTATTCCTGAAGGCAAAGTTGAATCAGATGTTCCAGTAGAAATGGAAAACCTACTTCGTGTAATGGGTATAAATTTATATGAGGACGGCGCATCTATTCATTAATTGAGAGGAATATCCGGACCCTTAAGGGGTTCGGACTTTCCATAAGTAGGAGTGTTAATGTCTAAACATTTTATTGAAACTAACCCATGCGAAGGTATATGTGTAGCAGGTTACGGTCCAGAAGGTCAGTATTGTATTGGTTGTTATAGAACTGATGAAGAACGTATAAATTGGAGGCATTACTCTGACGAAGAACGTGATAACATTATATTACAACTAGCAATAAGAGAGGAACAAGAAGATGCTTGATTGGTTTAAAAAGAAACTTAGTAAAGAAGTAAAACACGATCCAACAATGGCCGAAAAAATGCAAGATAGTAAAGAGCCTTGGGTTAATGTTATTACTTGTGATATTAATAAAGATAACCCAAAAGAAGGATACTTTGAACTAGAATGGAATCCTGCTTTTGTAAAACATCTAATCAAAGCTAACTATTACGGTCCTACTCCTGAAGCAGTAGTTGATCAATGGTTTACAGATCTTTGTACAAATGTTAGCTTAGATGGTCAAGCCCAACAAAATGCTATTGCTGATGGTAATAGAATTCGCACTAATGAAAAAACGTTGAATCAAGAATGAAGTGGTTATTAGTTTTAATTGCAATTAATCAGTATGCTGACGGCTCAGCAGAACATTACATATTGACAAGTCCTACATTTAATAGTCTACAACAATGCCAACAAGAAGCAATGGTAAATCATCAACAAGTAGAACAATTAGCATTAGATCATTTTGGCGGTCCTGCCAAAGTATATTGTTTTGATGAGAAAAATCTTAAAGAATATCTAGAACAAAATGCAATTACTGGACCCACTGATCCAGTAAAAAAGAAATCAATTTAATGGCTAAGAAGAAAAAACAAAAACGTGACAATTACTATTGGTCCGGCTGGTCTAAACACGATATACTTTGGATAGAGTGTATGAGAAGTATGTTTGATCACGAAGGGAAAGTAATTCCAAATTTCTGGTTGACAAATAAAAAATAGTGTGCTATTATTTGTTAATAATAAAACTTTAGGAGCAATCTATGTCCTTTCTATTAGTTGACGCCGCTAATTTATTTTTCCGTGCTAGACATGTAATACGTCATGGAACATCAGAAGAACGTGTTGCAATGAGCTATCATATTATATTTTCTAGTATATTAAAGCAATGGCGTGAACAAAAAGCAGATCATGTTGTTGCCTGTTTTGAAGGACGTAGTTGGCGTAAACAAATTTATCCTTTATATAAAGCACAAAGAGCAGATGCTCGTGCAAAACTTACTCCTAAAGAACAAGAAGAAGAAAAGATCTTTTGGGAAAGTTTTGATGTATTTCAAGAGTACCTAACTAAACGTACTAATGTAACAGTACTAAGAAATCCTGGAGTTGAAGCAGATGATTTGATTGCACGTTGGATTGATTTGCATCCTAACGATAAGCATGTTATTGTATCTAGTGACAAAGACTTTGAACAATTAGTTGCTCCTAATGTTGATTTGTATAATGGTATAACTGGTATTAAGACTACTATTAATGGTTACTTTGATGATAAAGGTAGACCTGTTAAAGATAAGAAAACAAAAGAAGTAAAGCCTCCGCCTAATCCAGAATTTATGTTATTTGAGAAATGTATGAGAGGTGACGTATCTGATAACATCTTTAGTGCATACCCTGGTGTTCGTACTAAAGGTACTAAAAATAAAGTAGGTTTACAAGAAGCATTTGCAGATAGAGATAACAAAGGTTTTATGTGGAATAACTTAATGCTACAACGTTGGACTGATCATGAAGGTGTAGAGCATTTAGTTAGAGATGATTATGAACGTAATGTTAGTATTATAGATCTACATGCACAGCCTAAAGAGATTATTGCAGAGCTAGATGCTACTATTGGAGAAGCAGTACAAGTACCTAAGAAAACAGGTATTGGTATACATTTTATGAAATTCTGTGGTAAACATGACATGCAAAAGGCTGTTGATCAAGCTCAACATCACTCAGAATGGTTAAGTTCCGTATATGGGTAGGTTATAAGTATACTTAACGGTATTTCAATGATAAATACTGTTAGAGGATAAATTTATGAGCAGACCAAAACCTACTGTAGTATTAACACATACAGATCAAACAACATATAAATCAGAGGAAGTTCTTAGTGCTGATGCGATATATGCTGTCTTCCATAAAGATAAGCCTATTAATCTTCGTACTTTAAACTCGCTTGTATCTTACCCTGGACCTAAATATAAGAAGGTATCCTTTTCAAATCCAGGACATGCATTTAACTTGTCAGATCGATTAAACAAATTATTTAGAACAAACGACTTTTCTGTTGTTGAATTAAAAAACGGCAGAAAGATTGTTGAGCATGGGTCTAGCAAATAAACTAGTTAATTACTATATAGAAAAAAACCCAAGGCAGGGTATGTGGGAAACCACAGAAGTCACTCCATATAGTTTATTTAAAAATTATACTGAAGGTAAAGAAAAAGGATTAAGGCTTACTAGCTTTGGCTGGAACCTTATGAGGAAAGACTTTACTCATTACTCTCATCAACTACCAACAGGATTCCGTTTAAATGCTGGACATTTAATTGGGCTACAACATCATTGTAGTTGGCCTTATTACATAGGCGCAGGGTATTTGAGGCTATTTGGAGAAGCAGACAATATAGAAGTACGGCTCGTAAACAACGATATTGTGCTATGGCTTAATAGTTTAAGCACGTTAGGCCAAGGTAAATTTTAAATAAATACATACATGAGAGACTGGAACCCCTATATACGAGCAGGGTGGGAGTTAGTTACAGAAGCTACACAGGTTACTCCTGTGTACTTAGATCCTGAGATTGAACACTTCTTGGTCTTTACAATAGCAAGAACAATAGAACGTAGCGACATAGGTAGAGAGTCTGTTGCTATTAAAATCCTAGAAGCCAAATCTGTTCCAAGAGGACAAACTAGACAACCAATACTCCGTGCTATTGGTGAAGAATGTTTGTTTATTGATGCATGGGATATCAAAAAACGTAAATGGCCAAGCGAAACTTATTATAGTGAGATGGGTCAAATAGCATTTATGCAGTCGTCACTATCTACAAGACCAAATAACGAATTGTTAGAAAAAGCCAGTAATAGTTTTATTATGCTTTCTAAGGTACTTAAATCTGTTCGTGATCTAGCAAAATTCTAGTCCAAACTTCGGTAACTTCTACCATATCCATTAAATATAGTTGTTACGGGCAGAGCCGTAATTGAATATTTTTAGGAGATTAAAATGATTGACCCAAGAATAGAAATATATGACATGATTTGGGATATTAGCAATAAATTAAATGAGCTAACAATGAAGTTGTCAGAAATACCACATGAGATTGAGGAGTACGATATGAACTTCCATATGCCATGTGAAGGTGATTATATGCACCCAGATACACCAACACACCCAAAACCAGAAGGCTTTGGAGACGATGCATATTGGGACGCCCCAATGCAAGTTTGGATGGAGCCATCACAATGGGAGTGGGACGAGCATGATATGTTTGGAAATGCCGCTACAGACTATTGTTATGATTGCGATGCTGAAGAATGGATGTACTCAGACGAGCCAGATTGGTCAAACGACTACCAATGGGAATGGGATCACGGAATGGAATACGATAGTATTTCAGGAGATGACATGGATCCAGAGATGCATATGCACGAAGATGGTGTAGAGCACTCACACGAAGGCGGCGATATGCCACATGAGCATGACGAAGAAAAGCCAGAAGAAAAATAGTAATAAGTCCACTTTTTAGGGGACTTTTTTTTGATCTCCTAGTTTTGACAAGTTACAATAAGCCCGTAAGTCTAGCATTTACGGGCTTTTTCTGTGGTTTAAAAAAAATTAAAAAAAGAACCAGAAAAAGGTTGACCTTTTAGGACCTGTATGCTATATTATATACATAATGCAGTTGAGATTGGCTTAACTGGTTATTGAATTAAAGGAGACCAAAGTGTCAGATATAGTTACAAATGAAGTTCTTGAAGCGGCAATTGAAGAAGTTGCCAAAGGTGAAACATTTAAATTTGTTGGTTACGGTACTAGCAAAAAAGGCCGTGGTAAGCTACGTTTTTCAAATGATAAAAGGCGTACACGAACTTTGGTCCGTAATGGTTTTACTGATGTTAAGTTTGTTGAACTTCCTAATGCAATGACTAAAGAAGAAATTCTTGCTAGTCCTTTCGTTGAAATGGTTACTCCAATTACACCAAATGAAAATATTTCAGAAAATATGCAAAAAGAGGTTGACCTTTCTGCATAAGGCGTGTATAGTAGTAACATAATTAGAACTAACCCATAAAGGAGCCACACAATGGGAAATCAAGAAGAAAATAAAGTAAGCGAGCCTAACACTCTAAAAATTAGCGAGTGTAAGCCAATTATCCGTAAAGCAGTTGCAAAGAAACGTCCAATTTTTATCTGGGGTCCTCCGGGCATTGGTAAATCGGATATTGTTGAGCAAGTTGCTAATGAAACGGAAAACAGTTTGGTTATTGATATGCGAATGGCATTGATGGATCCAACTGATATTAAAGGTGTTCCGTATTACTCAGCAAATGATAATACAATGAAGTGGGCACCTCCTGCAGAATTACCTGATGCTGATACTGCTTCAGAGTATGATGTTATCTTTCTTTTCCTTGATGAACTTAATAGTGCTCCTCCAGCAGTACAGGCGGCCGCTTATCAGTTAGTGCTTAACCGAAGAGTTGGTACTTATAAACTTCCTGATAATGTAGTTATTATTGCCGCTGGTAATAGGTTAGGTGATAAAGGTGTTGCATACCGTATGCCAAGTCCATTAGCTAACAGGTTTTTGCATGTAGAACTTAGAGTTGATTTTGATGACTGGGAAATGTGGGCAATTGAAAACAACATTCATCCTCAAGTCGTTGGTTACTTGAAGCAGTTTAAAGGTGATCTTTATAACTTTGATCCTACTATGCATGATAGGGCCTTTGCTACTCCTAGAACTTGGTCTTTTGTTTCAGATATGCTAGACGATGAAATGTCAGAGTCTGCTAATACTGATATGGTATCAGGACTTGTTAGTGAAGGAATTGCTATTAAGTTTATGTCTCACCGTAAACATGCCGAAGATCTTCCTGATCCAGCTGATGTGCTTAGTGGTAAAGTTACTAAGTTTAACTCTAAAGAGGTATCGGCTACATATGCATTGGTAGTTTCTTTGTGCTACGAACTTAGAACAAAGTATCAAGATGCTAAACGTTCAGGTAAGCCTGATAGCTTTAACAAAGCCGCTGATAACTGGTTAGGGTTTTGTATGGAAAACTTTGAGCCTGAGATGGTTATTATGGGTGCCCATACAGTTCTTAAGAACTACAAGGTAATACTTGACCGTAAGAAAATGTCAAACTTTCCAGAGTTCTTTAAACGTTATGCAAATTTGTTGACAGATGACTAAAAGAATTCGAGACTGGTCTATAAGCGACAAGTTATATGGACCAGATGCTCGTACGATATGGCAGGACCAGCCTCCACAATCTTCGGAAGTTAGCGAGTGGCTCCGCGAGCAACGAAATGGCTGGTCCTGCCGCTCTACTGAGCTTATACCCAGGTGGAGATTAAAGCAGTGGTGTAAGGACAACAATCTAAAACAACTAGATTTTGATTACGATAAACACCAAATTTGGTTTAGAAAAAAAGAAGATGCTATGTTATGGGATCTATCTAAACCAGATCAAATTGCTCCATCAACAATGGATGGTCAGATTAGAGGTCACTAAAATAAAAGGTTGACCTTTGGTCCTGTTTGTTGTATAGTGTATACATAATAATAAAAATAATAACACGGAGAGCCACATGTTTAAGAAAATAGTAATATTACCAGCAGTTTTGTTTGCGGTTATGATGTCAATAACTATCGCAGAAGCAAAGCCTAAATTTTTTCAAAAAGAAGTTAATAAAGAACAAGCAATAAAATCTTTACAAAAAGGTGGTATGGTAGTATTTGTAAGACACACCTATGCACCTAAAGTAGAAGGTAATATGACTAAAGGGTATGATGGTAAAAAGCCATGCGAACAACAAAGAAATTTACTTTCAGAAGGTAAAAAGCAGGCAAAAGATCTTGGTAATTTTATAAGAGAAAACAATATTGAAATTGAAAAAGCATATGCAAGTCCTATTTGTAGATGCTGGGAAACTGCTAAGATTGCTGGAATAGAATTTGAAAAGAATAAACTATTCCAAGCAAAGAACTGGAAGAAAGAACAAAAAGTTAATCAGATGAGAGATATAATTAAAGGCTGGAAAGGTAAAGGAAACCTGTTTGTTTTCACACATTTCAAAGTAATGAAATCTGTATTTTCAGGCTTTAAAGCAGACAATGGACAGATGTTAGTAGTAAATACTAACTTAAAGCAGGTTGGAGTAATTAATATTCCATATAATTTTGATAACATAAAGTAGGTAAAAATAGGTTGACCTTATAGTCAACCTATGCTATATTATAAGAACAATAAGGAAATGGAGCCACACATGACCGCAGAAAAAGCAAAAGAAAAGTTAATTAAAGCAAGAGTTACTATGCTCTTGAAGTACCCTTTCTGGGGTCCTTTGTCAGCAAGATTAGTATTAGAAGAAGCACCTTGGTGCCAAACGATTGCAACAGACGGTCGTAAATTCTTTTATAACTCCGACTTTGTTATGAAGCTAGATGACCAAGAATGTGTTTTTGGGTTTGCTCACGAAGTTGGACATATCATATATGAACATATGACAAGACGTGGTAGCCGAGATCCAGGAATCTGGAATATGGCTGGTGATTACATTATTAATAATATGCTTGTTAGAGAAAGTGTTGGTAAAGCGATTACTACTGTTCCTATTTTAGTTGATCGTCAATATGAAAATCATACTGCTGATGAAGTATATGATAAACTAATTGAGCAAAATGCTGAGGTGCAAAATACACTGGACGAGCATTTAGATCTTGATGGAGAAGGTGACGAGCAACAACAAGGACAAGGCGGTTCTGGTAGCAATGGTAAGCCTAAGTTTAAAAAACTTTCTTCAGAAGAAAAGAAAGCTCTTAGAAACGAATGGAAAGAAGCAGTAATTGATGCAGTTAATAAGGCAGGCGCAGGTAATGTACCTGGTGAAGTTAAACGTCTTGTTAAGCAGATTACTGAGCCAGTATTAGATTTACGTGAGCTATTTCAAATACAGTTTAGTAGTTCGCTAAAATCAGATTACACTTGGATGAGACCTAATAGAAAAGGTTGGCATACCGGTGCAGTACTTCCGGGTAATTTACCTGGCGAAGAGTTAAATGTTGTTATTGCACTAGATGCTTCTGGTAGTATTTTTGATAGTACACTCTCAGATTTCTTAGGCATTGTACAAGGATCTTTAGATCAGTTTGATGCTTATAATGTCAAGATTATTACTTTTGATACTGCCGTATATAACGAAGATGATTTTACATCTGATGATGGTCGTAATATGTCAGAGTACAAAATACAAGGTGGCGGCGGTACTGACTTTGATTGCATTTGGGATTGGTTAAAATTTGAGAACATTACTCCTCATCAATTAGTTGTACTAACTGATGGTTATCCTTGGGGATCATGGGGAGACGAAAATTATTGTGATACATTGTTTGTGGTACATGGTAACGAAACTATTAAAGCACCTTTTGGTATTACGGCGAACTATATGCCTAAAAAAGTATAAATATTGATGAAGGCGAAAAAGGTCTTCGCCTTTTTGATGGCCCAACAGGGCAATACCAACAAAGGAGATATAAAAATGGTAAGATCAATGTTAGCCGCACTCGTGGCGGTGTTTGCAGTTGCATCCGTAGCTGAAGCACGAGAAATTAGAATTGTAGGATCCTCTACAGTTTATCCTTTCACAACAATCGTAGGAGAAACATTTGCCGCAGAAGG
>Ga0163179_10002770_pt1:2500-12057 | contig 12057 bp, 9 predicted proteins | sample AtlANTMetagenome_FD_109643 | JGI IMG/M metagenome (GOLD analysis project Ga0163179, IMG submission 109643) | Marine eukaryotic phytoplankton communities from the Atlantic Ocean - Atlantic ANT 2 Metagenome | ecosystem: Environmental > Aquatic > Marine > Oceanic | place: North Atlantic...
TCTTTCCCTCTCTGGCAAATCGAGCAGACAGTTTTCCGATAGTCGTCGTCTTCCCCGACCCATTAACGCCTACAATTAAGACGACATGGGGGCCCTCTTCTGGGGCTGGGAGCAACCCACTATCATGAGCGCTCAGCAAGGCCTTAATCTCTTGCGCAAGCACCAAACGCAAAGCCTCTCCGTCTTTGAGCTTCTCTTCATTCGCACGAACTTTGAGTCGAGCGATCAAGCCCATCGCCGTTTTCACTCCGACATCCGCACCAATCAGCGCCTCTTCCAATTCTGTAAAGAGCTCTTCATCCACATTCGAGCGCCCAAAGACACCACCTAAACGCCCCCCCATCGCCGTTCTAGTCTTCTCCAAGCCGGAGAAGAAGCGATCAAAAGCTGTCTTGGGCTCGGGTGCATCCGCGACGAGTGCCGCGTCTTCTTGCTCTAAAGCAACCGGGTCTTGTTCCTCACCTTCCAAAGAAGGTGGCTTCTTCCGACCACCGAAGAAAATAAAGAATGCAGCGAGAACCGCTACTGCGACAACAACAAAAAGAGCAGGAGTAGGCATGATGCAGGCGGACTAACTGAAGCCTAGTGGATCTGCACGGTCACCAAACGCGACTGTCCTGGCTTGGGCATGGTGACACCATAGAGGGTGTCCATGACTTCCATCGTTTTCTTGTTGTGGGTAATCACGATGAACTGCGACATTTCACTCATTTCTCGCAGCATCTGATTGAAGCGTGCACCATTGCTGTCGTCCAAAGGAGCATCCACCTCATCCAACAAACAGAAGGGAGAAGGTTTGACCTGGAAGAGCGAGAAGATCAAGGCAAGCGCGGTCATGGCTTTCTCGCCCCCCGACAACAAGCTGAGATTCTGCAAGCGTTTTCCTGGTGGTTGAGCCAAGATTTCAACTCCAGTCTCCAGCAAATCATCTTCATTGGTCAACTGAAGCCGTGCGCTTCCTCCACCCACCAAACGTGGGTACAAGACCTGGAAGTTTTCATTCACCCGATCGTATGCATCCCTAAAACGCTCCCGACAGGTCCGATTGATCTGAGCAATGGCCTTTCGAATGGACGCCACACTTTCCTCAAGATCGACCCGCTGCTCCTCCAAATACGTGTGACGTGCACGCAACTCCACGAACTCTTCCAATGCCGCAAGATTGACCTCGCCGAGCATCTCCACTTTGCGTCGCGATTCCTGCACGCGCTCCACCCACTCCGTAATGAGCGATTCATTCTCAAGCATTTTGAGACGCACCGGAAAGTCCTGCACCTCTGGAAGCTTGCTCTCGTCAATTGGTAAGTCCGCAGTCGCCTGCTCACCGGCCTCCAAGAGCCAGTGGCCCTCCCGATCAATCTGGTCCAACATCGCAGCCAAGGACAATTCATAGCGCTGCTGTATTTGTTCTCTGACCGCATCGATGCGAAGACGAACCTCCTGCAACTCCAATTCAATCGCTGTGCACGACGACTTCGCTTTTTCGCGCTTAGAACGGAGTAAGCGCAGGTGTTCTTCCATCTCACTCATTCGCTCACGAGCACGCTTTAGCCGGTCCGCCTCAACACCGAGTTTTTCTCGGTGGCTTCCCTGCTGTGTCTCCAATTCCTCGATCGATTCTTTGAGCCGGATGTCGTCTGCTTGAAGCTGCTCCAAGCGTTGGCCAGCCGTCGACCGTTCGCGCTGGAGCCGACCTTCACGCTCGACAGCCTCTTTGGTCCGATTCTGAACCCCAAGGAGCGTGCCTTCCAACAAAGAAACACGCTCCAGTGCACCTTTGCGGTCACTCTGGCTGCTCGCCAGAAGGGCACGCGCATCTGCGGCAGCCATCTCAATTTGCTTGCCCTGTTCCCGATGAACAGCAAGCGCATTTCGAGCGGCCTGCACCATAGCCGCTAACTCCCCTATCCGTGCTTTGGTTTTCCCCTGCTCTTCCCGACAAGCCAATAGAGCCGTGTGTAGTTCCTGGCGTTTTTGACTCAAACTATCGAGTGCATTGCGACGCCGGTTCTCATCACGTTGTTTTTCTTCCAATTGATGGCGAGCGCGAGCCACCTCAATTTCCGCATCCTTCAACTGCGTTCGCGCGGTCTCTAAATCCGCTGAAACTTGAAGCAACGCGGCTTGGGCTGTGCGCCTCTCTTCATCTGCCGCCTCTGTGGTTGCGACCGCCAGTACGTGTTGATGCTTTTGGTCTGCCACATCTTCTGTGAGCTGAACAATCTGATGCCGACGCCGCAACACAGATGTCGTCGTATCCATCTGCGGGTTTCCAGCCCAAACCACACGATGCACATCCACCAGAGTGCCATCCTCCACGAGACAAGACCGCCCACCGGACGCAATGGATAAGGCTTCTGAGAGATCCCCCACCTGTTGCAGATCACCCAACAACACATTCAGCGCTTTCATCCCATGGTCTGTTCCCGTCAGACCAATTCCAGCAATCACTTGGCTACTCGCGCCCTCCAAAGACAACACTCCGGTACGCGGATGCTCGCCAGCGGCAGCCAAGACTTCCATCAAATCCGAATCCGTCTCTACCAACACCAAATCCAAGGAAGCACCTAAAACACTCTGAACGAGTGTCTCGTTCTCAGGCGCCACATCCAAATGCTCAGCGAGACTTCCGAGAGCTTTCGGATGCTCCATCAACTTCTTTGCGCCTTCTGAAACGCCGGCATGCGCCTCTTGCAACTCTTCGAGTGACTTGAGGCGGGACTCTAAGCGAACTAGTGCAAGCGCAACCTCGCTTGCATGATGTCGTGCTTCACGATGCGCCTCCACCTTGTTCTTGGCCTCAGCATCCAACTCCACCCGACGGGCGGCAGCCTCAGCAACTCGCTTCGAGGCCTCCTGCGCCTGCTTCTCACTACTGGCCAATCCCTCATTGGCGCTCAACAGTCTCTGCTGCAGTTCCCGCATTGCCTGGTCGGCGTTTTCGCCCTCTTCCGTCATGGTCAGCAAGCGTTCTTCCACAGAAGACTGCTGCGTTTCCAGACTCTGCGCATTGGCCTCTGTTGCCGCATTCTCCGAAACAAGCCGTACGAGTTCCGTATCCAACTGGCGCTCTTGCTGACGATGCGCATCCAACCTAGCACTTCGGGTGCCTGCTTGCCCCTCACACTGAGCGATCCGATCATTCTCATCCGCAAGAACCTGCTTGGCCTCGGCCAAGGTCACCACCAATTGCTCCCCTTCTCGCTGCGTCTGTGTCTTCTGATCCGACAAACGCTTGAGTTCCTCTCCAGATGCATCCTGGCGCACCTTCAGATCCGCGGCCTCTCGTGCCTGATAATGTCGAGCAGACTCCTCTTCTCGACGCCGAGCTTCCATCTCCGAGAGTTCATCACGAATCTTGCCGACCACCGCCTCGACCACCAAAACCTCTTCCCGCTCGAGCCCCAACTCCTTCTCTTTGCGAAGCACCTCGCGGGACTCGATTTCAAGCTGCTGTTTGGCTTCTCTGAGCTGCGCAAAGTAGGCCTTTCTATCCCCGGTCAACCCATTGAACTTGGCAAGCGACAGGAAGATTTCACCCTGACGGACCCAAGCTCGCAAGCGTCGATATTTCGCCGCTTTCTGGACCTGTCTTTCCAAGGTTCTTAGACGCTTCGCCATTTCATCGGTCAAGTCAGTCGTCCGAGCCAGATTCTGTTCCGTCTTCTCTAGCTTGGACAAGGACTCGGCACGGCGCACTTTATACCGCGAGATCCCGGCTGCCTCCTCGATCAACTGCCGTCGTTTCTCGGGCTTGGATGAAATCAAAAACTCCACCCGTCCCTGTTCGATAAAGGCATAGAGTGGATTGCTGATTCCCGTGTCGAGGAAAAGATCCTGGATGTCTCTCCGGCGGACTTTTTCCTGATTGATCAAGTACTCCGACTGCCCGGAGCGGTAGAGCCGTCGCGTGACTTGCAGTTCCTCATAGCGTGCCCACTGACCCGGAAAAGGCTCGCCATCTGCAAGAAAAGTCATCCCGACCTCGGCCATTCCCACAGGCTTCCGATCTCCGGTCCCATTGAAGATGACATCCTGCATCTCCGAACCACGCAAACTCTTGGCCGACATCTCTCCAATACACCAACGAATCGCATCCGAAATATTCGACTTGCCACACCCGTTCGGGCCCACCACACCCGCGATGCCATCCCCAAAATGGAATGACTGCCGGTCCACGAAGGACTTAAAGCCTTGTAGTTCAATCTTGCGAATGCGCATGAACAGACACGAAGGGAGGAGTGGAAGGAGGGAAGACGGAAGATCAGGTTTGCCCAGAGCGGGCGGTGTCGTTGGGAACGACCGGGATTTGTGCCACTTTGAGTTTAGGCCGGCAACGCCAAGCTGACAAGGCCAAGAACTGGGTTTTTATGCGCTTTTTAGACCCAATCGACTGCCCGTGTACTCAAGCGAAAAACACACCAAAAACCACACCGGACACGACCATTGAAGCAAGGGTCAGAAAGCAGCCGGGGCGTTGTCCACGATCACTCATGCTTGGCTCCGATATTGGGACGCGAGGTCCTTGTAGATTTTCCAACTGTGCAGAATCCACTGCATGTCCCGCTCAGTCAACTCCCGAACCACCTTTCCAGGCGAGCCCATCACCATGCTGTTGGGCGGAATCACCTTCCCCGGAGGTATCAGCGAGCCAGCCCCGATAATGCAGTTCTCGCCAATCCGACAGTTGTCCAGCAAGATACTGCCCATACCGATAATGCTGTTGCCGTCCACCCGACACCCGTGAAGAATCGCACCGTGGCCAACTGTGGTACGCGGACCAATATGGGTTTCGGACATGCCGCCGGTATCATGCGCAATCGCGCCATCCTGGATGTTCGAATCCTCCCCGATGGAAATCAATCCCTGATCGCCCCGGAGCACCACTCGCGGCCAGATACTGACACCGGAGGAAAGTCGCACCTCGCCAATGACTGTGGAGTCCGCATGAACCCAAGCCGCAGGGTCAATCTCGGGATGTAGATTTCGATAGGACTCAATCATGCCCAATCCCCTGCTCAAAATGCCCGGCGAAAGAAGAATTGGCTGACAATACTATCGTAAAGGCCCATCTCACCCACCACGTAGAGCGGAGACCAGCCCACTTGCAGACCAAGTTGACCGCCTGCTTCCGAGGTTCGCAGAAGCCCCCCATGAACGCCACCCACAAAACCGCTCCATAATTCGAATGTGTCTGAATCAAGAAAGTCTCTGTCATCGGCAAACATCAGTAGGCCATTGACGCCCACATAGAATTCCACAAGGCCTTGGCTCGGTCTCAACCAATTGTAGGCAAAGGAACCATACACACCATTTGACCGTTCATTTTCCGATGCCGAGATGTAGGCACCGAAATCCACTACCCGCATCCGGTTGTCCCGACGCACACTCCAGGTGCCACCGAGCAGCGGCGAGGGATTCCAAACGGTTGTGGCCTCGAGGGTATCTGAACTCATACGCCAATTGCCAAAGCTCAAACCAATGGCCGAATCACGACCTTTCTTTTTCGCTTTTTTGCTCCGACCTTTGCTCTTCTTCGAGCCCCGTTCAAAGCACGCGTCTAACGGACATGGGCAAACAACCTCACTCCCCGGCGACAGATACACATACACACCTCGGATTTTTCCATCCGAACATTTTGCCTGAACGAGGTGCTGTCCTGGGAGTACATTGGTTCGCTCGCTCACGACCTGCCCATCCAAAAACATCGGTCGCTGCTTTTGTTTGCCTGCGGGCACGATGGAAAAGAAGTGCGTCGAGGTCACAGTCTTACGAACCTCCTCGAAAACCCCCTCGCCAGCACCACCCACCAACTCCGAATCCCACGGGTACTCTTCATTGATCTGAAGTGTCCAAAGCCAGCGGGAACGTGCAGCCTCTTCATCTTGATTCAAATAGAACTCAAGCACGCCCAGGAGGAAGTTCATGTCAGCGATCTTCTCGGACGACACGGGTGGCGTCGCTTCCAAGGCATAGGACTCAAAGGCATCCAGAAACTGACGAGCCGCATCGAAATCCGCATCGTCACCAATGGCTCGACGCGCATCTCCAATGGCATCCTGTGATACCTCCTGACTGTGGGCGGGCGCGATACTCAGCGCCATACTGAACAAGAAAAGAATCGAAGTCTTCATACCATCACATCGAAGCGCCGAGCCCAACATGAGCTCCGTAAAGGAAAATAGCGCGGTCCTGAAGTGGCATCATCTCGCCGACAAAGCGTGCTTCCACGGTCAATCCTCCGGGAAGAATCTGCTTATACCCGCCCATGGGACCAAAGCGAACCAGACCATTTTCACCGCTTTCGTCTAAAGAAAGTGAGCCCGTCGCACCCACAAAGAGCCCGGCCTCAAAATTGCCGGTGGCATAATAGCGACCCTGGAAACCGACATCGAGATACGCCGGATCCTCGCCTTGAGCCATCACTCCGAGACTGACCGCCGTGGATGAGCGCGGCGAGGTTCGCCCCTCACCGGACACATGCAATCCAAACCACGGGACATCGTCTCCATAGAGCATTCCAGCTGTCACCATCGTAGTGGCCCCGAACGACCCGCCGTGGTGTAGGCGATGAAAACGACGCTTGCGTGGATGGGGGCCTGGTCGGCGTGGATGCCGATGGGGACCACGCCCAGGATGCGCTGCTTCTTCTTGATGAGAAAAAGGGCCCTCGACCGTACCGATACTGTCAGCTTCGGGTGCATCCCCAGGGCTGACCCCCAATGCCGCGAAAACCAGGCTCGACGTCAACATAGAACGCTCCCATTGTGAATCGTCGTTTCTTCCCGAAGGCTCCCGCATATGGACATCACTGTCAAGACGTCAGCCGATGAGAACCCCTGCAACAGTTCCTGTCATCATGGCGGCAAGCGTTCCGCCTATCATCGCGCGAAAGGCCACCGACGCAATATCGCTAAGCCGCCCTGGCGCAATGCCCCCGATTCCGCCGATTTGAATACCGATGGAGGCAAAGTTCGCAAAGCCGCACAAAGCATACGAAGCAATAATTGCCGAGCGCTCACTGATGGCCGTGGCCTGGTCTGCCTGAATCTCGCTGAAATGCTGGTAGGCATACAGCTCAGTCAACACCATCTTCTCACCGAGCAGCGACCCCACGGTGGTGGCCTCCTCCCATGGAATCCCCATCGTCCAAGCCAGAGGAGAGAAGATCATACCCAAGCCATTGCTCAAGCTCATGGGGTCACATTGGGCGTTGTAGCCAAGACCTGGAACGTTGTCACAAAAGTGAACAGGAACCCCTGTTAGCATCCAGTCCACCATGGCCACAAGCGCAATAAACGCAATCAGCATCGCGGCCACGTTCAGTGCCAACTTCATGCCGTCCGCACTTCCCCGTGCAGCCGCCTCGACCACATTCTGAGCGCTCTTCTCGACATTGATCTGTGCTCCGCCGCCGGTGACCGGTTCGCCATCCTCCGGATAGAGGATCTTGGCGATGGCTAAGGCCGCAGGAGCCGAGAGAATCGATGCGATCACGAGATGACCTGCAAGCCCAGGAATGCTCTCATTGAAGAAGGTCACATAAAGCGCAAGCACTCCACCCGCGATCGTGGCAAAACCACCGGTCATCACCGCATGGATCTCGGACTTGGTCATCTCATTCACAAAGGGCTTGACCACCAAGGGTGCTTCCGTCTGACCTACAAAGATGTTGGAGGCAGCAGACATGGACTCCGCACCGGATGTGCCCATGGTCTTGTGCATGACCCAGCCAAAGAAATTGACGATCTTACCCATGATGCCAATGTGGTAGAGCACACTCATCAAGGCTGAAAAGAAGATGATGGTCGGCAACACCCAGAAGGCAAAAACCTTCATGTTGTTGGAGGTGCGGCCAAACTCTTGAGCAGCCTCTCGTCCACGCGGAAAGCCCACTGTTTCTTTGAGCTGAACCCCCTCGGCGGTGAATTGGCCTTGCCCCTCCATATACGGTTGCGTGGGCTGAAATACAAAGTCCATGCCTTGCTCTGCAAAGCCCATCAGCCGAGAGAAGGCCGAGTCCACACCCGAGTGGAAGCTGTCGCCCAGTCCGGTCCCCAAAATCAGTACCGCAAAAAAGAACTGAAGACCCAAGCCCCAGCGAACCGTCCGCCAGTTCACATTAGAGCGATCCTTCGAAAACAACCAGGCGATCCCCACCAGCACGCCAATACCGAAGATGGAGATAAATTGGTGTAAGCCAAAGCTAAATGCGGGCATCAAGACTCCAGTGAGATTGCCAAGCGCAAGTGATGCTGGGCTTCTTCAAAGCCCCGATCAGCGTAAACCAAGGTGGCAAGTTTTTCGCCCACTTCCACGCGGTCACCAACATGTGCGTGGACCAACACCCCCACACCATGGTGCACAGGGTCCGCGGCTTTGGGGCGACCAGCACCCAATATGAAAGAGGCCTGCCCGACACCCAGCGCATCACATCGAGTGACTGTGCCAGCTTCTGTGCACTCCAGCACCCATCGTTGTACGCCCTGACCTTTCAAGGGCGCATCCAAATCGCCCCCCTGGGCAGCCACCATGGCGCAAAACTTCGCGTATGCCGAACCATTGTCCAACACCCGTGCGGCTTCATCCGGTTCACCGGACAACTGAAGGACCAGTTTTCGGAGACCTCTTGGGCCCTCTCCTTTCAAGCAGGCAATGCTCTCCTCGACCTCAAGCGCATTTCCAACGGCACTGCCCAATGGCTGAAACATATCGGTAATGTGTGCTTCCACAGCGAGGCCTGAGAGACTGCCAACCCGAACCAACGAATCCGCGAGTGCGCGCGCTTCGGTCCGAGTCTTCATGAAAGCACCGGAGCCACACTTGACGTCCAGCACCAAACGGTCGAGACCTTCCGCAAGCTTCTTAGAGAGAATCGACCCGGTAATCAACGGTATCGATGGGACTGTACCGGTCTCGTTGCGGAGCGCATAGAGGATCTTATCCGCTGGGGCCAACTCGCCGGTCTGGCCAGAAATAAAACAGCCCACGTCTTCCAAAATCGGCCGCAACTCCGACACACTGAGATCCGTCCGATATCCAGGTATGGCTTCCAACTTATCGAGGGTTCCGCCGGTGATTCCCAAGCCACGTCCCGAGATCATCGGCACCTTGTAGCCCATGGCCGCCCAGACCGGCGCGAGCACAAGGGAAACCTTGTCCCCCACTCCACCTGTCGAGTGCTTATCGACAAAACTCCCTTCCAGCCCTTGCCAAGAAAGCACATCTCCCGAGTCTGTCATTGCACGAGTAAATGCAACGGACTCCTTGTCTGTCATGCCTTTTTGGTACACAAATGCGAGCCAAGCCGCAGCCTGTGCGCGAGTAATCGTTCCGTCGACCACACCCGCGACGAAAGCGGCAATGTCCGCGTCGCACTGTTCCACGCCGTCACGTCGCTCTTCCAACCAGCGCTGAATCAAACCCGCCTCCCCGACTCAGTAACTTCCGCTTCCTCGACCACCCGATACAATCGCCACACTGGCCGATGCGCCGAGACGAGTGGCTCCCGCCTCCATCATGGCTTTGGCGTCTTCCAAACTGCGTACGCCACCTGA
>Ga0163179_10002771_pt1 | contig 12055 bp, 16 predicted proteins | sample AtlANTMetagenome_FD_109643 | JGI IMG/M metagenome (GOLD analysis project Ga0163179, IMG submission 109643) | Marine eukaryotic phytoplankton communities from the Atlantic Ocean - Atlantic ANT 2 Metagenome | ecosystem: Environmental > Aquatic > Marine > Oceanic | place: North Atlantic Ocean...
TTCTAAGAGAATCAGGGGTTCAAACAAAAGTTCATGGAAACTGGTTGCAGCGTTCACCAGAGCGTGATGATCCAGAGGTCCTGATTGCTAAGCATCCTCATGTTGCCTTTGGTCCTCGTGTCGGCTTTCATGAGTCTATGGATCTTCTAAACTCATTTGTTTGTACTGTCCATATCACAAAGCCAAGGTACGCCAAGCAAGGCTTTGCTTCACCACGGTACCTTGAAAACATTATTATGAATACTCCTGCGCTGGTGCCTGGTGAGTTTTTGGTGCCTAATCTATTAGGCGACTACTGGACTGTTAATTCACCAGAGGATGTTCAAAAGAAAGTCTTAGAATTAAAAAAGCTAAGTGTGTATGATAGAGAGTCTATTGTACTAGAGCAAAAGGCTAGCCTACTCCACTATCATGATTTTAGTGTAACGGCTGTCTGTGAATTTATCGAGAGCAAGGTTAAGTAATGGAAAACGTTTATGAAAACTTTACGGATTGCTATTTGGACTTGGCACAACAAGTTTATAACAATCCAGATTTTGAGTCCAGCCCCCGAGGCATGGCAGTTAGGGAAAAGCTAGCATGCAAATTTACGATCACAAACCCACTTGATCGTTTACCATATGTTCCAGATAGAAAATTTTCAGTTACATACGTAATTGCTGAATTATTGTGGTATCTATCCGCTGAAGATAAGACTGACTGGATTGCAAACTACTCTTCATTTTGGAGCAGTATTAGTGACGATGGCGAGACGGCTAACTCTGCATATGGCGCACGAATTTTTAAGCCTCACCCACGAATTGCAGGTGGTACATTTTCTCAATGGGACTATATTAAGAATGAGCTAACAAATGATCCGGATTCTCGCCGAGCAGTTGTCCATATTCGTTCTCCATGGGATTCAGTAAAAGCAAAGCTAGATGTACCTTGTACTTTGTCTCTTCAATTTTTTATTAGGGATAATGCGCTTCATATGGTGGCGCATATGCGTTCCTCTGATTTAATATTAGGTATTGCATATGACGTTCCTGCATTTACACTAATGCAAGAGCTGATGGCAAAAGAGCTTGGGGTTAATTTAGGCCATTACACTCATGTAAGTAATTCATTGCATATATACGAACGGCACTTTGAAATGGTCGAAAAAATGATTTCAAGGGACGCAATATTGCAAGCAAAAGGTAACCACCGTCTTTCTGGTGCAATGCCTGAAATGCCTACTATGCCTCCGACTGATGAGCTTTACCACGTTGAATCTCTTTTAAGAGAAGCCAATGATCTATATTCAGTTCATAAGATTGTAAATGATGCCTATAGCTATCTTGGTACTCCTTCTGAGTATTGGGCTGACTGGGTACGAGTTTTAGCTGCCCACCGTTGTTCAAAGCTTAAAATTAAAGGTGAAAAGAAAAACCTAATTGAGGCAACAACATTTTCTGGGTATAGGCAGTTTTAGATTGTTATGAGTAAAAAAGCTTTAGTAACAGGATGTTGCGGCTTTATTGGTTCCGCGCTGGTTAAAGCATTACATTCTAGAGGGTGGGATGTTGAAGGGGTCGATGATCTTTCTAGAGGAGATCTAGGAGCTGTTTTTGATGTCGGCATCCGCACTGTTCCGGCAAATTTTTTAGACTACTTTGAAAAACCACCAGCAGGCGGGGTGCTAATTATTAATGGTGACTTTACTCATCGTAACGTTTTATCTCGAATAAAGTCTGGTATGTATGATGCCGTTTTTCATTTAGCGGCAAACCCATCCGTCCCAGAGTCAGTTGAGTTTCCTGTTGAGACCCATGAAAATAATGTCTTTAAAACGCTGGGGCTTTTTCATGCATGCCAAGACAATGTTAAAAAAGTAATTTTTGCATCTTCGGCAGCTGTGTATGGGAATCCCCCTACTGACGTACTATATATAAGCGAAGATCAACCGATTGTACCTTCATCTCCGTATGGGATACAAAAGGCACATGCAGAAAACTATGCTAGCTATTTAGCAAATGACAATACTATATTTACTAGTCTTAGGATTTTTAATGTATTTGGCCCCGGCCAGCAATCAGGCGTATTATCAACATGGTGTCGAAGCATTCAAAATAACACCCCTATAATTGTTAATGGCGACGGAAATCAAACTAGGGATTTTTGTTATATTGAAAATGTAATTGATGCATTTTTAATATCTGAAAGCAATACACTAAACGACTATAATGTGTATAATGTAGGTAGTGGAGTTAGCATTTCTTTAAATGATGTAATTCATCATTTGAAAAATCACTTTGCAGAATTAGAGGTCACATACTCAGCAAAAAGAAGCGGCGACATTGTGCATTCTTTAGCTGACATAACAAAGATTAACAAAGAATTAAATTATAACCCAAGAGCCCAGTTTTTGTATGGGCTTAATGAAACTCTCAGATGGTGGGGAATGTATGTATAGAACAGATCCAGAATTTATAATTTTTACTGGGCCTATGTTTGGCTCAAAAACAACCAGGCTATTAGCTCAGCTAGACAGGTTTGTTTATCAAAATAAAAATGTTGTAGCTTACAAGCCGGTTATGGATAATCGATATTCGAATATTGAAATTTGTACTCATTCTGGTGGAAAGTTTCCTGCATGTGGGGTCTCTACAGGCGATGATATATTTAGCCATCTATCGACTTTGAACAACGATGTTGATGTAATTGCAGTAGATGAAGCGTTTATGATTGACGGAGTTGCGTCCGCCTTATTAACACTTTATAGGCAAGGTAAGACGATTATAGTGTCTTCATTGCAACTATCTGCAAGTGGCAACGTTTTTGAAGAGGTTAGAGATATGATGCCATGGGCAACTAAGATTGAAATTTGCCCTGCAGTATGCCCTATTACTGGCCGAGATGCATATTATACGCACCGCAAAGTTGATGGCTTAAATGAAATTGAAGTTGGTGGCGCTGACATGTATGAGCCAAGATGTTGGGAATACCATACTTATATGAATTGTAAGGAGTAGTAACATGGCAGTCGTAGAACCTAGTAGCGTAAATGTTGTAATTTACCATGCTGACTGTACAGACGGATTTGGAGCGGCTTATTCTGCCTGGAAACTTCTCGGTAATCGAGCTGAATATTATGCTTGTAAACATGGCACCCCTCCGCCGGACGTAGCTGGAAAGGTTGTGGCAATTTTAGATTTTTCTTTTAATAATGCTACAACTAAACAAATGATTGAGGACGCTGAAGGTCTAATTGTAATCGATCATCATAAGTCAGCAATGGTTGAACTTCACGATATTTCAAATACTCATTTTGACATGACCAAGTCTGGTGCAATGCTAGCATGGGAGTTCTTCCACCCAGGAAAGGATCATCCAAAGTTTATCGGATATATCGAAGATAGAGATCTCTGGAAATGGGAACTGCCTTATTCAAAAGAGTTTGCCGCAGCGTTTGATATGGTGCCTTTTGAATTTGAAGAGTTTGAAAAATTTGAAGATGACTCTGTTTTTGATGATGCTGTAAAGCGAGGCTCTTATGTCCTTGCATATTCTAAGACCGTTGTTAAAAAGGTTTGTGAAAAAGCATCCTCTAGAAAGTTTGAAGGCATGGATGTAATGGTTGTAAATGCCTCACATTGGATGTCAGAAATTGGGTCAAGGCTAAGTCCTGATTGCGATTTTGCCATGATCTGGTACTATGATCATGAAGATAGGATTATAAAGGTTTCTTTAAGAGCCTTCCATGAGCATATTGATGTTTCTGAAATTGCTAAAAAGTTCGGTGGGGGTGGCCATAAAAAGGCAGCTGGGTTTACATTACCTAGTGACGCTTTGGTAGATGATATTTTTGATGTGGAAGAAGATACCGAAGACGACTTACCTGATGAAGAAACGCAAGAAGTTGAAGACAACCAAGAAAAACCTCAAAAGAAGCAATCTAAAAAGGAATCTAAAAAGTCATGACCTCCTCAAATAGTTCTCACCGCCCTAATTGGAACCAGGTTTGGATGGAGTTTGCTCATATTATTGCACGCCGTTCTTATGATCCAAGACATCAGGTAGGTGCCGTTGTTGTTTCAAGCGACAATACACAGGTTCTCGCAATTGGGTATAATGGTAACTATAAAGGAGGCCCAAATGAGGCTGAGTCGCTTGAGCCAGGTGCATCTGGCATGATTCATGCAGAGATTAATGCATTATTAAAGATGGATTATAATAATCCAAAAGATAAAATTCTTTACGTTACATTATCCCCTTGTAGAATGTGTGCAAAGGCGATAGTTAATTCTGGCATTAAAAAAGTGTATTATGATGAAGAGTATAGAGATACATCAAGTCTAGATATCCTCAGGGGTGCTGGTATAGAAGTTAGCAGGTTTAGCCTTCAACACAATACATAATAATATAAAATGTGTACGCCACAATCAGGAGTGAGGTATCAATAATATGAGTCTTAATTCATTAAAAGAAACAGTCGAATTATGGCATCGAATTAATAGTTCAACAAGCCTTGAGGAATCCCTTAAGGCCGGTAGCATGTCTAATTTTTTGCTGATAGAAGATAGCCAGGAGGCGGTCGTCGCCTTAAACCAGCAAGTTGATTCAACGATGGCTGATCTTAAGGCACTAGATGGAGGCATCCCAAAAGAGATGTCGAATACGAAGAAAGCAGTTCAAGCTGCCTTGGCGGCAGTTGCTGAGCTTAGGCTTAAGCCCAGTCCGAAGCTTAAAATATTTGATCTTGGTGATCCTGTAAAGAAGGCTTCGAAGGTTATGGCAGATGCAACAAGCTTAACCGCGACTATTGTTTCAGCTGGGCAAACCATAATGGGCTCTATGAATGATTTTGAGCTTGATGTATCCTCAACTGAGACTTTGCAAAATACTTTAAATGCTGCTAGGGAAGCAAACCCAGATGCAAAAATTCCTGATGATAAGGCTTTCTTAGGTGCAGTTAAGAAATCATGGCAACCCCCGAAAGGTGTTGGTAATGCAATTAAAGGCTTCTTAGGTGCAATTGGAATTGGTGGAGGTTCAGACTTTTTTGGCCTAACCTCCGACGCGTTTGCAGCGGATTTACTCCAAGCTCAACCTGCTCAAATTATGAAATTTTTGCAATCAAAGGCAGCTAAGGATTCTGCTGAGGTTGATGAAAAAGAAGTTGCCGGTCTTGATGATAAGCTAGCTGATGCTGGTTTAGATAAAGAAGCTTTGGCCGGTAAAGAAGGTGAAGGTGGAAAAGAAGGCGCTGGTGGTGGAGATAAAGGTTCCGCAGGTAAGAAGTGGTCAGAGATTTCTTCTGTATATCTTAAGACAGTAGAAGATCAGGCTGCTGGTAAAAAGTTCTTAGATTCCCTTAAGTCAGATAAAGGATTTGCCTCTGCCGTTGCAGAGCTTATTAATTTAGAGGAGTCGATGTACCGACGCTCACTGTCCTCCTTACTATTTGAAGCTGTCGAGTTTGATGTACTAAAAGGTGCAGCCGCCAATGCCTCTGGTGATGAAGCCGTTCAAGTTCAATTAGCTCGTGGCTTGGCAAAGGTGATGGCCGATCAAGGCATCGAGGTTAAAAATGTCCCTGCTGAAGAAAAGGCTGAAGAGGAGGCCTCCCCTGAAGGTGAGGCCCCGGTTGCAGATGAGAAAGAGGCAAAGGAAGAGCAAGCCAATGCTGAGGCTGAGCTAAAGGCAGCCGTAAAAGACGAGGCCGGCCAAAATCAATCACCTGCCGCTGCTGCTTTAGGAGCCATTGACTCTTGGGTTCAAGGGCTATCAAAAACCAGCCAGTCGTCACTACAGGCAAAGAATAGGGTTGATGGACTTAAGCAGGCTGTACAAGGCTCACTAGACCAAGCTGCCAATGCTGTTGAAAAACAGGTTGCTAAAGCAATTAAGCAATGGCGAGGTGAACACGAGGAAACGCTTATGAAATCAAAGCGTTTTGCTAAAAAGAACTTTGATTCGTTGCAAAGCCTAGTACCCCAACTTGCCGGCGCCATGTTAAAAAAGGCAAATGAGTCTTCTGTCACATTGACTGTAGGGACTATTAATAAAACGGTTTTTAGCTATTTAAACAAACAGTTCTCAGACTCAGCCCCTATCTTAAAAGAGCATTTGGTAAATGTAAATGCTAGATCTGGCCAGCATGCTGATGACATTCCTTATTCTGAGGATGATATGGTACGATACAGGTGGCTAAAGATGGCTGGCTTGGGGAAATAATATGACAAGGTTAACCGAGGCACAAGTTATAAGATTAATGAGAAATGAGTATCGCCAAAGGCTAATTGAGACCATAGGCGAAGCTGATATGTTTGATGATAAAGGAAATCATCTTTTATCTCCTGGGTTAAAAGTTCGTCATAAGGATTCAAAATTTGAGTATACTGTAGACTCAGTAGAAGGCGAAGAAGATTCTGGTAATGTAAAAGTTACGCTTAAGCTTCCAGATGAGCCTCGCTTTGACCCGCCAGAGGAACCATCTGGCATGATATCTGATGAGATTAATCATTCGAGCGTAATGGGTGAAAATGATTTAGGCATTGATGCCCCTGAAGATTATGATGTTTCTACTGCCGGCAATGAAAAGGCAATGCAAGTTAGTATTGAGCCTGAAGAGACTGAATTTATAATTGATCAAGAAGAATTTGAAAAAGAGTATGAGGTAACATAATGTCTTCAGATAAGAAAACTATTTTAAATGAGCAAGATTTAATTAGCTCTATTCGCAAATCTTTAAGGCTTAAGTCTAAAGAGGAAAAAAAAGAGCAAACCTTAAACGAGGCATACGTTACTCAAGCTAAAAAGTTTGATCTTCGTACAGAGCTTTTAAGCAATAAAACTAAAAGGGCTCATCTTGAGTTAATGGATGGGTACATAGAGACCTTAAATCAAGTTAGCGCCCAATTAGATGGTGTCGATAGAGAAACTGTTAGTGCAAATCACTCTGAGTTTCGAGGCCTTAAAATTGATGAGTCATATAACATTAATGCTGCATTTTTGCATGGCATGTATTTTGAAAATATTAGTGACCTCCAAAGCCAACTTACTATGGACACCCTTACATTTATGCGACTTGAAAGAGACTTTGGATCTTTTGATGCCTGGCAAAAAGATTTTATTGCTTGTGCAATGACAGCTAGAAATGGTTGGGCACTTACAGTATATTGTTCTCACCTTAACCGGTTCATAAATGTGGTCGTCGATTCCCATAATCAACATATTCCAATATCATCCTATCCTATAGTTGTATTAGATATGTGGGAGCATTCATATTATAGAGACTATTTACGTGATAAAAAAACCTATGTTTTTGCAATGATGAAAGAACTAGATTGGGAAGTTATTGAAGCTAGAGTACAAAAGGCTGATAAAGTTGCAAAGATTATGCACGGGTAGGTAAAGATGAAAATCAACAAAAAACAATTAAGAAAAATAATTTTGGAAGAGTTCAGGGTCCTACTTGAGGAAGAGGGCGAAGAAGGTACTGAAGAAGAAGGTACCGAAGAAGAAGGTACTGAGGAAGGTGCTGAGGAAGGTGCTGAAGGGGCTGAGCCAGAAGAGGTACAGGTCGACACTACCCCTGAAGAAGAAGCTCAACTTTCAAAATCTGCAGACGATCAAATCTTATCTCATATTATTGGCTTTGAGACTAATGCAATAAAAAGCGCGTCGGTCGCCTCTGATGATCAATTAAGACCTGATCCGGATGGAAACCCTATCGGTGTGGAAGACGCACAAATGGCTGCAGAGTCAAAATGGTGGAAAGGCAAGCTTTCAAACGTTTTATTCGAAAACCCAGAAGAGCCTGTTCCGGGCACGACACAGTCATGGGTAGGATCCCCAGATATTGATATTGCTGTTTTCTCTTCTGATGTTGCAAGGCTAGTTATGAACTATGACAGCTTAATTGACATGGAAGCCCATATTATTAATAAGTCAAAAAACTATCTTTTAGACAAATATGACGAAGAGACAGCGGATTACTTTATTGAAAAAATGGATGTTGAGCATGACATGCGTGCAGAAGATGCCCCTTCCTTAGATACACAAAATGAAGTACCATCAGCACCTCCAGCTTTAGGTTCTGGATTTGCATCGCAGCCAGGCGGAGGCGGGTAAAGATATGAAAGGAGGTTCAAAAAATCCTTTAGTTGATTTCGAGACCAGGAAGTCCTTGCATATTAATTTAACCCGCGAAACTCATGCAGCGCTACGCATTACATGCTTTCAAAATAAGTTATCAATGCAAGAGGTAATAGAAGAACTAGCAATTAGGGTAATAGAAGAGGATCCTTATATGCTAGATATGCTACATTCTCTTGCAAACAAAAAAAGAAAAAATGCTATTTCAAAAATAGCAAAATCTGATGCTGAGTCTATCTTTAAGGTAATTGAAGATTCCAATCCATTTGAAACACCTGGTGATGAGGAGGATAGTTAATGCCTTTTTGGGATCCACTATTTAAAAAATCGATTTCCCCAGATTCTGTTAAGGTTAAGGCCTTAGAGGAAAGGGTTGAAAAGTTATCATCTGAGCTTAAAGATTCTCAAAATAAAATAATAGAAATTACTAAGCTTTTAAATTATGCGATTTCTTCTCAAAAACAACTAAGCCTAGACATGAATATTATATACGATAGTGTTAACCAGGTTGCTGAGTCTTTGCAGGCTAACCATGCTGAAGATGATGAAAAATACTTTAAGTGGAGGTGGACCGTCAACGACGACGATGACTTACCAAATTAGCTATTGAGCGCCATAATTACTTTATACCCTATTAGGGAAAAGGAGTTTATTATGAGTGACGAAGTAATAAAAAAAGAATGTTGTCCTGAAGGATGTTGTCCTGAATGTGACTGTAAATCAACAGGTAAGGACCCTCAAGGCTTCATTGATCAGGCTAGAGAAAAAGTTATTTCTAGAAAATTGATGGTTTTCCTCACTGCAACTGGCTTATTAATATGGTCTGGATTAGATGCAAACACGTGGGGAATGATTGCAATGTGTTACATTGGTGGACAGTCTGCAATTGACTTTGCTAAAATCTGGAAAGGGATTTAATAATGAGTTGGCTAACTGCTAAAATATTTTTTGATAAAGCTTTATTATGGTGTAAAAAATACTGGCAGGTTTTACTTGGCGCCGGTATTGCATTCGGTGTTATGATCTTAACAGCCGGCCGAAAGAATGAACTTAAAAAAGCTTTAGAGATTGCAAATAAAAAAGCCCAAGAAGATAAAGATGCAATGGAGGAATCCCACCGCAGCCAACTTCAGGCTGAAAAAGATCGCGCGGAAGAGCAACGCCAGGCAGCAGAAAGCTTAGCAAAAAAGATATCAGAGATTGAAAAAGAATATAAGGTAGATTCTTCCAGCCTTAGTAGAAAAAAGAAAAAGAAGCTTAAAGAGCTCCTTAGCGATGAAACCGGATCTACCGACGTTTCATCCGGCCTGGCTGATATTTTTGGTACAAATCTAAAGTCTTAGGTATTTTGTTATAGGTAAATCATTCAGGTGTACAGAAAGTTTACTTAGGTGTATAATAGTTACTATTAAAATCGTATATTTTATTTATGCGTAAGTTGGAGTTTAAAAGTGAAAAAGAAAAATAAGCATAACTTAATGGAAGCTTTTGGATACCGAAAGCCTGCAAGGCGTTTGGGCATCTCAGAGCTCCGAAGTATGATCCTCGAGGAAAAAGAAGATTCAAAAAAGGAAAAGGCTGCTGAGCCTGATTCTAATGTGCCAGAGCAGTTTCGGAACCCAAAGATGTCCGGTACTTCTGCTGATGGAAAAGGTAACATTAAGGATGTTCCTGCAGATGAGATTGTTGCACAAATGTTAAGTGGCGATGAATCGGCACCTGTAGTTCAGGCCATCGGCGCTTTTCACAATACTCAATTTACACCAGATTTTAAAAATAACGTAGCTTCAAAAGAAGGTGCTGAAGAACTTAAAAAGTGGGCCATGTCAAAAGGCCCTGCTTTTTTGGCTAATAATATTAAAACTGTTCAAGACGCCTTACCAGCTTCCGGACTTCCTAAAAGTAAAATGCCGGCCTTAGAGCCAGATGATGTTGGCGCCGTTAAGGACGCCTTAGAGCCTGGAGGGGATTTTAATGTCGACTTAGCTGATCCTATTGCAGATAACGAGGAAAATGTCGAGGCTTGGTTTGAAAAGCAAAAAGAAAAAGAAAGTTCCGGAGAAGATGACGGAACCAAGAAAGAAGCAATTAACCGACTTGCACTTCGCCTCTTTGAATCAAAGTTTCCACAAAATCACCCAGGGGGAATGCCTGGAGGAAGTAAGTCTGACCCTAAAGATTTGGCATTAGCATTTTTAACAAAAGGACTTCAGGATGGTAACGACAGCGACGACATGATCCAGGTTAAAGAAAATGAGCCTGTTAACGTTGCTGAAATGATACCTACGCAGCAAAATATTCAAATCGGCAAATCATTAGCATTTGCCCTTGGCGGAGGCTTCGGTGGCCAGGAACTTGGGGCATATATTACCGGTGGAAATGAGATTCTTGATGGCCACCACCGATGGTCAGGTACTATGATCGTTGATCCAGGTGCTTCTATTAAAGGCCATAAAATCTATGCTCCAGCCGATGATATTATTCCTGCTTTAACGGCTTTAGGAAATGCATTTGGTAACCAGCAAAAAGGTGTTGAAGTAAAGAAAGAATCAGCAAGAGGTTCTGACAAAGTTATTTTAGAGAGATGGCAAAAACTGGCTGGCATCTTAAAGTAGGTAAAAATGAAAAAGTCATTCAGACATATCATTACATCCTGGGTGGCAGTTGTTAGCTTTACCGTATATAGCTTAGCCATACCATCCTTTGCATATGCAGATGATAAACCTGATTCTACAAGCGCAGTCATTGCGCTTCCTTCATGTGAAATATTGGGGATACCTAGCCTAGACTTTGCCCTTCCAACAATTGGCTCAGAGGGTGATGTATATGATATCGGCACCAGGTACCGTATTTACGATACTACCACAAATCGTCAGTTAAGTTTTAAAGGAACATTTCTTACTCGCCCTGCTGCAGCTAGCCTGCTGGTTGGCCTTCAAAATATAGAAAGCACGTGGCAAATTGAACTTAACAGAGTTTTATCTTATAATAATTCTTGTTGGCAATACCGCTTATCATTGTCTCAATCTGAGGTTAAGCTTAGGGATGCAAAGATTGCATCATTAACTGCGGAAATGGAAAGGCGAATTCAAATTAGGGACGAGCATATTGAGCTATTAAATAGAAATAACCATCCTCCACGGTGGTATGAGTCGAATGAGTTTTGGTTGGCAATAGGAGTAATCGCAGGGATTGGTATTACTGTTGGTGCCGGTTATGCTATAGGCCAAGCAAACAATTAAAGGTTTAGCAATGAAGATTACAGAAAGTAGAATGAGACAGTTAATTAGGGAAGAGCTTGAGTCTTTGCCTGGGTACTCCCCTGCTGATGATGAGATGCCTCCTCGGCCAGAGCCTGCTACATTTGAAAAAAACAAATGGGAATTATTAGAGCCGGGTGATCCTCGGAGGGAAGAAGTTCAAACCCAACTGTTTGATTTAGTAACCCAAACATATGCGCCTATAGGCGGTCATGTTAAAATTCAAGAACCTAAAAGCCTAGACCGATATAGCTATTGGGCCGTAGCTGATTTGGACGATGATCCTGATATTGACATTGGGTTATTTGCAAAACCTGATATCGGTGGTACTAAAATGGGAGGCGTGGGCCATGATGGCTCAGGTGTAGCCAAGACTGCTTATAAAGAAAAATCTGCTGAGCTACGTAGTGGTGGTCAAATTGGCGGCGTTGCTAATTGGTGGGGAGAGGTGTCCGGAGGTCCGGCTGCAGCGCTAATTAAACGAGGTGCTCCTGCAATTGAGGATGAAGCTAGTGTAATGGCCTTACTGGATGGCGACAACGTTATTTGGCATGGTGATCACCCCACCGCTCCTGAAGGATCGATTTTTAGGCAAGTAAAAGGTTGGTACACAAAAATGTTTGGCTCAGAAGGCCATACCAAGATTATTATGGGTAGCCCCAGTATTTAAA
>Ga0163179_10002772_pt1 | contig 12052 bp, 8 predicted proteins | sample AtlANTMetagenome_FD_109643 | JGI IMG/M metagenome (GOLD analysis project Ga0163179, IMG submission 109643) | Marine eukaryotic phytoplankton communities from the Atlantic Ocean - Atlantic ANT 2 Metagenome | ecosystem: Environmental > Aquatic > Marine > Oceanic | place: North Atlantic Ocean...
TCACGACGCGACTGGAACTGACCAGTCCTGGGATACCAAAGTCGTCCGTGTCGATATCGGACGCTTCTTCGGGCGTCGCCTCTTCAGCGGGTACGCTGTCTTCTTCGGGCGTCGCCTCTTCAGCGGGTGCGCTGTCTTCTTCGGGCGTCGCCTCTTCAGCGGGTGCGCTGTCTTCTTCGGGCGCCGCCTCTTCAGCGGGTGCGCTGTCTTCTTCGGGCGTTGTGTTCTTCTGGTCGCTGGCGAGGGGCGCGAAGGATGGCCGGGTAATGACCGGGCGAACATCAGAGTGTTCTATACCTTGCGCCGATAACCAGTCCTTAAGCTGTTGCTCGGGGGCTTCAGAGCGCGCAAGAAGTGCGCTTATCGTTTGCCGGACGGTACGCGCTGGAGACATGCGAATGTGTCTTACAGGGCGCAGCAGGGCACGCAGGAGCAGATCCAGTCGGGGAAAAGAGTGCGCTATTTCGCCGAAGGTTTCCGAGTCAGGCGCTTCGTTTGGCCAAGATCCTCCCAGGCAGCGATAGAGCACAGCCCCGAGCATTCGGCAGTCGACTTCTTGCACTCGGCCATCGCTGGGTTGTGCCAGTCGATTGGGATCGACTGCGATGACAGGTGTGCCGTCTTCCCTCCAGCCCACGGATGCGGGGCTGAAAAGTCCGTGCCCTTCCGCGCGTTCGTGAATCTCGTCGAGGGTGTCGGCGAGCTTTCTGACGAACTCGAGCGCGGCTTCTGGAGGCATGGGCTCGGTGAGGTTGTCTACGGTAAGCGTTGGTCCCGCGCCAACGAAGAGCGCGTTCCGCCCTTCGATTTCACAGCGATCGGCGTAGCCGAAAGGCAGCCCCGTTGGTAAAAATCTACAGCGCGCCAACATCTCGTCGTCGCCGAACCAGACCTCTCCGGCTACATCACCGGGAGTGGCCTTCGCCACGTAGCGCTCGACGGCCGGGGTATCCGGTAGTCGGCTAAGCAGTTGGAGGTCGGAATGGGTCTTCATGCGCCTTCACTAAACCACAGTTGACATGGCAAATCAGCCCCTGAGCCCGAATCAGTGGTTGATTTGACGAGAATCGATGGAAAGTCTGCCTCTACAAATCGCTGAAACGTTGACCGAATCACCTGGAGATCTCATCTTCGACATGGATGGGACACTTCTTGAGGGAGATTTAGGTGAAGGTTTTTATAGAGAGCGCGTTTCGGAATCTGAACCTGATCAGGCGCTCGTTGAACTGTTTGCGGGGAGGCCCTGGGATGACCCGAATGTGCTTCCGATCCGCGAGGGGTGCATGGCGTGCTCTATGGCGCTTGCCGGGATGACACCTGATGAGATTTTTGCGCGGGTAGATGTGTGGTTTAGCGACGGCCGTGTCCGGATTTTTGATCAAGTGGTTGAAGTTGTGCGAATGACACGAGATGCGGGTCATCGGCCTTGGCTTGTCACGGGCAGTTCTATTTGGATTGGGCGAGCGGTAGCTCAGCGTGTCGGCATCGAGGTTGAGCATGTCATCGGCGTGGAAAATGTCATCGAGGTAGGTCGGCTCACGTCGCGTATCGTAGAGCCGGTTTCTGCAGGCGCTGGGAAAGTGTTGGCCTGGGGTAAACGGATGAACACTCAACCCCTGCTCACCCTTGGAGATAGCCGGCACGATCTGCCACTGATGGCTGCGTCGAAATATGGTGGAGTGCTCGTTTATTCAGAGGCGACTGCTGATCAAGATGTGCTTTCGGCGGCTCGCGCGCTGGGCTTCACTTGTTGGCCCTTGGTAAATGCGCCTTGATCGGTATCGGGCGGCCCGGTTAGCATAGGCGATTATTGGGGTTCGAACCCTCCGGAGCCGAAGGCCATGAGCCGAGTCCAAAATGCAATCGAAGCGAAGCGCTGTGTCCTGATCGTAGGCACGCGTCTTCTTGGTGACGCGAGCGTGCGCGCAGCGCTGGCTGCGCGTCCTGGTATACCCGCCTATAGCCTTGGCGAGGCCGTAGCTGGGATCCCCGCGATGACCCCTGAGAGTTTGGCCGCTGCGCAGGTCCAAGGTGGAGTTGTGGTTCTCGTTGAGCCGGAACCCGCAGCTGACGGGCGTGGGCTTGTCACGTTGGGGCGGTGCCTGTCTTCTTCTTCCAACCGGCCGCAGCTGGTGGTTGTAAGTCGGGCGTTCAATCCCTTTGCCCTTCCCGCAGAGCTTCGGTCTTTGAAGCTTGATCAAGAGCGCACCCGAGGTCGCACCTTCATCGATGCGTTGCCCGAAGCGTCTGTCGACCCTGCTGCGCCCGCGGAGACCGCAGCGCCAGCGCGACGGTCCACTGGCGGCAGCCCCTCCTTGGCTTTTGTCGGTCGCGAAGACGAACTGACCGCCTTTCACGCGGCGCTTGATGAAGCCAAAGGCGCGATCTTGGTCTTGGGCGCTGAGGGAGGCGGTAAACGGTGGCTTGTGGAACAGGCGTTATCGTCGAGTGAACGCACCCGGCACCCTGATCTGACGCTTGGCTGGGGAGTCGCTGCAGACACGCTCTACGCGCGTTTAGCTGCGATCGGCAAGCAAGCCGGTGATGCGCGTTTGTTCGACGCGATGGCTAAGGCCGCTAAACGCCCCAAACCCGATGTACTCGCGCGTTTGGCGGTCGAAGTGCTCCAGGCGGAATCGTTGGCCGACCAGGTCATGGTGATCGAAGATCTCGATCAGTTGGTTCGCCCCGATGGCAGCTTTGTCGAAGATGGTCGATTGGAGCTTCTTCTCCGTGCCTTGCTCACGAATTCTTTATCGCTGCGCCTCGTTTTTCTGACGAGTCGCGTGCCTTGTTTCTTCGATCCCGAGGTCGATGCGTTGAAGACCGTTGTTGCCATCGATGGTCTCAAGGGTCGCGAATTACACGCCGTTTTCGAGGCTTATCGGTTTGAGGATTACCCTCGAGACAAGATGCAGGCTGTTCATAAACGTACAGGGGGCCACCCGTTCGCGACACGCATGTGGGCGATAGCGCTGCGGGATGCTGAAGATATGGCGGCGGTCGAGAAGAAGAAGAAGACTCTCGTCGTCGCTGATGGGCAGAAGCTGGGCGCTTTGATCTCTTACCTGCAACAGCGGGTCGATGCGCTTTCGCCGGAATCTCGTGCGGCCTTGGCGCGGATTGCGCATTTCGCCACCCCAGCGACGGGCCAAGAGCTCAATGAGGTCTTGGGTGTTCCGAGAAAAATCCGCTTGGAGCTCACCGCCAAGGGTCTGCTAGACCTCGTCCCGGGCCAAGAGTCCCCAAGATACCGGGTCCACCGCCTTGTACGGAATCGGCTCACCCGCCGGGAAGTACAAGATATTGAAACGTCTGGTCAGATCGGTCGACATATTGCCGAACTTTGGCGGTCCGCGTCGGACGACGTCGCCAAGTTGGCGTACGGCCAATGGCTAAATCGGTGCGCGATCTTGGCGCGTTCGCTGCGCAATCGCCAACGTCTGGACCTTCCCGATAATGACGCGTTGCTCGAGACCATCCGTGGGCTCCTCCGAGCCAAGAAACCGCATCCATCCTTGGCCGAGTCGCGTATCAATGAGGTGTTGAACGCCGACAAGGGCAACGCAGAGGCGTGGTTGTTGAAGGCTGAGTTGGCCAGTCGAACAAATCGAGGTGCTGCGACGCTCAACTCTGTGTTTGAGAACGCGATTCAGGCGGCACCTACCCCCGAGCTATTTCATCAGCGCGCTAACTTGGTTCGTGGCAGCCGTGGTGGCGGCAGACTCGACTCTGCGGCGGAAGTCATCCGTTCTGCCTGTTCGCTATTTCCCCTTGATGGTCGGCTTAAGCGTCGGTTTGCGGGCATACTTATCGGGCAGGGATCACATATCGAGGCGCATGATGTGTTGCTTCGAGCGCTCGATTTAGAGCCGACGATGTCGGACACCTACGGCATGCTCTGCGACGCGCTCACCGCACAGGGCGCCGCGAAGTGGCCGGAAGCGACCCAGTACATTGAAGAAGCGCTTCGATTGGCCCCGACGAATCCGGCACATTGGGTTCGTCAGGCGCGTTTAGAGCGCCTTCATGGCGCGATCGAGCCGGACTCGAGAGCACAGCGCTGGGACCGTGCCCAAGAGCTTTTCGATGACGCATTGAAACGGGAAGCGCGCAACATCGCGGGGCTTCTTGAGATGTCTACCCTGCTGCTGGACCGTCAGGATGACGACTTGTTGGGGCGCGTCGGTTTTCTTTTGGAGCAGATGGGCGATCGCTCCGGGGGTACTCGGCGTCAGATTCAGCAGGCGCGCCTACACGCTCGGAAGGGCGAGTCGGAGCCTGCGCAGACGATCTTGAGTCGACTGCTTGAGCGTAACCCCGCAAATTATGCAGCACGTGCGGCGCTGGGTGAGCTTTATCTTCAGCAAGGCCGGGTGTTTGAAGCGTTGAGTTCGACGATGGAAGCCCAGGCTGCTGCGCCACCGCATGCTCCCGAGCGCGTGGTTTATGAGCAGGTGATCGCGCGCCTTAGGCATCTGATCGATAGTGGACAGGCGCTTGAGATGGCGAAGGCCGCTGAAGTCCCACAACAGGGGTCAGGCAATCCACCCGCGGATGCAGCACCGGTCACTTCCGAGATGCCGCAGTCTGGGCCGGTGCGTGGGGATGCGGTAGGCGTTCGTCTTGCCGGGCGGACGACACGGCGACGTAAGCGCAAAGCTTCCGACGCTGAGACCGTCGAAGATTAAGCTAGACCTGCCCCCAACGTAGCTTTTCCAGTGCGTCAAGCGCTTCGGCGTCATCCCATCCAGCAGGTACGGGAAAGTAGAGCCTATTGGAGGTCATCCAGCCGTTGGGACGGACGGCCCGGTGCAGTTGAGGTTCGGGCGATTTGATCCAGAAGACCACGCACATCACTTGACGGTTTCCCGAGCGGTTGTCGAGAAAGGCTCTTTCAAGTTCAACGTGTTCGATACGGTCCCATGGGAGGTCGATTTGGCCTATAGAGCCGGTGAGGTGGATTCCGCCTCTGTCTGCTGTAAGCAGCACCCGTGGAAACACGATGCGTACGGCGCTCAACAGTAACAACAGCACCGCGATGAACAGCGTGACGACGCCGACCCCTGGATAAGTGGGCGCATAGATGCCGGGCCACCAGGGGTACCAGGCCGTCATCTGTAGGCCCGCAGCGGCCAAAATGCCTACCCAGATAAGTAGGGTGAACGGTGCCACATTGGAGGCGGTGAATCTCAAGGTTCTTGGATCTCCATGACCCACTCTTCGAGGTCTTTGATCCGGTCGCGAAGTTCCGCGGCCTTTTCGAAGTTGAGCGCTTGGGCGGCGCGTTTCATTTCTCCACGTAGCTTCTTTATCGTACCTGGAATTCTCTCGGTTGAGAGCGTATGCAGTTCGCCGCTTATGTCATCTGCGGCCTTGGGAACGGTCACGTAGTCGCCGTCCAGCAGCGCCGCGAGTGGGCTCTCGATGGCTTTTGCTATCGTCTCCGGAGTGATGTTGTGGGCTGCGTTGTATTGCTTTTGCTTGGCCCGTCGTCGGGTGGTCTCGTCGATGGCCGCACGCATGGACCGCGTCATCGTATCTGCGTAGAGAATGCAGCGGCCGTTTACGTTTCGAGCGGCACGACCCATGGTCTGGATAAGGCTGGTGGTGTTTCGGAGAAATCCCTCGCGATCCGCATCGAGGATCGCGACTAAGGAGACCTCCGGAAGATCGAGCCCTTCGCGAAGTAGATTAATCCCGATCAACGCATCGAATTCACCCTTCCGGAGATCCCGCAAGATGGTCATGCGTTCCAAGGTGTCGATATCGCTGTGGAGGTATCGAGCTCGGACACCGAGCTCTTGGTAGTAGTCCGTCAGCTCTTGCGCCATGCGTTTGGTGAGTACGGTGACCAAGATCCGCTCGCCCTTCTCGGCTGTTTTACGGACCTCGTCCAAGAGGTCGTCTACCTGGATCGAGGCCTCTCGAATTTCGACTTCGGGATCGAGAAGTCCCGTAGGTCGGATGATCTGTTCAGCGGATATGCCACCGGATTCGTTGAGCTCCCATTCCCTTGGGGTCGCCGAGACATAGATCGTCTGATGAACCCTTTCCGAGAATTCCTCGAAGGTCAAAGGACGGTTGTCCAGCGCTGACGGGAGCCGGAAACCGTAGTCGACAAGTGTTTCTTTTCGGTTCCTATCCCCGCGATACATTCCCCCAATCTGGGGCACTGCGACGTGAGACTCGTCCACCATGAGCAGCCACTCTTTTGGGAAGTAATCCAAGAGAGTGGCTGGCGGTTCGCCCTCCTTGCGTTGGTCTAGGTGGCGGCTGTAGTTTTCAATACCCGCGCAGTGACCCGTTTCGGAGAGCATTTCAAGATCGAAGAGTGTGCGTTGTTCTAATCGCTGTGCTTCGAGTAAGTCGCCGTTACGGTTGAGGTCGCCTAGCCGGTTCATCAGCTCGACCTCTATGGTTCCAAGCGCATACTCCAGGTCTTCTTTCGGCGTAACGTAGTGGCTCGCCGGGTAGATATTAGTACGCTCGAGTGACTCGAGAGTTCGGCCGCGGAGCGGGTCAAAGACCGAGATCTTTTCTACTTCGTCTCCAAAGAGCTCCAGGCGAATCGCTCGGTCGTCTTCATGGATTGGGAAGATCTCGATCACGTCTCCGCGTACGCGGAAGGTTCCGCGATGAAAGTCGACGTCGTTTCGTTGGTACTGTTGATCAATCAGACTCCGGAGCAGCACCGCACGGTCCCATTCGTCCCCCTCGTTGATCCGGAGCATCATCTCTAAGTAGGACTTTGGCGAGCCGATACCGTAGATGCAGCTGATACTGCTTACGATGATCAGGTCTTCTCGCTCCAATAGGGCGCGTGTTGACGCGTGTCGGAGTTTGTCGATCCTGTCGTTGATCAGCGCGTCTTTTTCGATGAACATGTCGCTCGACGCGACGTACGCTTCGGGTTGGTAGTAGTCGTAGTACGACACGAAGTAATGCACTGCGTTTTGCGGGAATAGCGATTTGAATTCCCCATACAATTGGGCTGCCAACGTCTTGTTCGGAGCGAGCACCAAGGTCGGGCGTTTGTTTTGGGCGATCACATTGGCCATCGTGAACGTTTTTCCGGTGCCCGTTGCACCAAGGAGCACTTGATGTTTTTGGCCCGCACGAAGCCCGTTCAGCAAGGCTGAAATCGCCTCCGGCTGGTCCCCACAAGGCTCGTGGGGTGAGACAAGTTCAAACTCCGGCACCCTTTAGATCCTCAGTGATCAGTAGTTGGACACGATGCCGTAAAAACCGCGGTTTCCCACTGTCCCGTCGGTGATGAATAGGTCCGTTGCGTAGTCTCCGCCTTGGAGTACTCGCCACACGGTGTAGTACCAGCCTGCGTTGGCAGTCACGTAGTAATCGCCTTCGTCACCATCGACGGTAAGTGTGTTTGGGAACCAGTAGTCGACGTCCCACACGGCTTTTTCCACCCAGACGCGATCCCCTTCGTTGAAGCGTGAGATCGCTGCGCTGTAAGACATCGAATTGTAAGTGAGGCTAAACCACCCGCCGCCATCTTTGTAGGCGCCAGAGTAGGCGTAAATCCCGTCCCAGTTTTTTGGGTCTGGGGATTTGAGGACATCAAAGCCTTCGTCTTCAGTCCATACCGCGAACCCGCCGTAGTATCCGAAGATCCCTATCTCTCCTGTCATGAGGTCGGCGGCGCAGCTGTAGCCATACAGGGCAAAGTCTTTCGCTTTCGTGTCGACGGACCAGGACGCAAGAAGTTCGGATGTGCCGTCAGATGCCACACGCCACATCGAATCGATGGCCATCGCGATGACGTATCCGTTGGGGTGCGCGCAGATCCCGTAGATCCCGTACTTCACGTCTTTGCTTTTGGAGTAGTCCGCCCACGTCGTGACCGTTCCCGCGTCGTCGATGTGAACCACGGCGCTGTAGCCGGTATTGGCCACATAGCCCCCGTTTTGATCGTGTACGAGCCACAGCGGTTGGGTTTCGGTGTCGGTGAGCGTGATTTCATCAGTCAGGTTGCCCAACGAATCGATGGTCCAGAGGTCTGCCGCCCCGTCGTCATTGAAGTAGGTGACGGTGACGCCGTTCCAGTCTTCATCCACGCGCCCGTCGCAGTCGTCGTCGATGTCGTTGTCCGGTTCTTCGTCACGCGCAGGGTTCACGTAGATATTGTCGTCGTCGCAATCCCCGTCCTCGACAGTAAATCCGTCTCCGTCGTTGTCTGTGCCGACGTCTGTGTCCGTATCGGTGTCGGTGTCTGCGTCTGTATCCGTATCGGTGTCTGCCTCTGCTCCCGTATCGTCGGGTTTGGGTTCGGAGGTGCCGCCTCCACAAGCCATCAAGATCAGGGCCAGAAAAACGAAGGGGTTCATGCACGTCTCCACGAAGCTGTGTTCACGGTAGCGCGCGCGCGCCAAGAACGCGACCTTCGCGGAAGCCGAGCGCGCCCACGCCGGCTTTTGGGCGCGCTCGGTGGGGGGCGTTTAGCTGCGGCTACGCCATGGCGGTCGCAGGTTTGGGATTTGGGGGAGCATATTTCCTCGCGGGTGTTTGTACGAGCCGGTCCGCCTCCGCACCTAGTGTCGGCGAAAGTCTCCCGGAGATTTGTCAACGGAACGTGTGCTCTTTCTCCCGTATGTTCTTTATCGGGAGCGCTTCTTTCTGATTTTCCATTTCGAGCCGCGCTTTACGTCGCCGAGTTGGTCCCGCAGCCACTTTACGGCGCGTCGTCTCGCGTCGTTAGCCCGGAGCGGAGGCCAGCGAAGCGCGTGATCGCCGCCAGGTACGGTCAGCAGTTCTGCGGCCGGATTGCGTTGCGCGAAGTCTTTAGACTGTTCGTAGGGTACGAGCGCGTCAGCCGTACCGTGCACGAGGAGTATGGGAGGCTTTTCCAAAGGCTCCGCGACCATGGGGATAAGACTTTCACGATCTGGTACGTCGAACAGGTTCTCGAACTCGGGCAGCGTGGAGGGGTCGGTTGCTGCGGCTACCCCGACGACGGCTCGAACTTTGTCTGGAACACGCTGCGCGGCGAGTAGCGCGAGGTGTGCGCCGGCAGAATAGCCCCACAGCGCGACCTTGGTGCGGTCTACCTGCTGATGGTGAATGAAGTCTATGGCCGCTAATACGTCGTCTAAAGCGTCGGAGATAGTGTGTTGATCGGCGAGTCGGTATCGGACGGCCGCGACGTACCACCCGTTGCGTGCGAGCTTTGGTGCGAAGGATACAAATTCTTCGGGTGATCCAGACGTCCATCCGCCGCCGTGCAGAAGTCGGACCGCCGGCCACCCATCTCTCGGCGCGAGATCGTCGAGCTCCCAGATCCGCATACGCTGTTCCGGGTGAGCCCCATAGGGCACTTCAGGCCATCGGAGCATGTCGACGCTCCACACGCGGCCTACGGCCTGCCGGCGTACGCGGTTGACCACCTCGAAAGAGACCCTCAGGCTGGGGGCAAACCTTTCCCGTGCTGCCGGAAGCAGGGGGTTCGCGTACCCGCTTTTTGTGGTCGCGTGGTCTTTTTCGTCGTCTGATGGTGTGTCGGCCACTCGGCCCTCCTCGCGCCGATCTATCCCGCCCGGGCAGCTTCGTGATAGGTCCGCCACAATTCTGGAGGCTCTTCGTGTCCGTTCCTTTGTCTTGTGATCCACATCCGCTACTCGATGCTCAGGCCTTTGTCGCCGTTTTCCCGGCGTCGCTTGAGTCCATACCGACACCTGGCAGTGTGTTGGCTGGCTTTGCGGAGGACTACGAAGCCCCATTTTCGACGGACGATGATGTGAAGCGGATCGTACGCGATCTCTTTCGGCATGCGGGCTTTAAACCTACGGGGCGGAGTAAGCCGGCTTCTGAGTACCTCATCAAGGCGCAGGCCGGCGGCTTTTTGAGTTCGATCAATGTCGTCGTAGATGCGTGTAATGTCGCGTCGCTTTGGAGTGGCTTGCCGATAAGTGTGGTCGACTTAGATGTGGCGGTCGCGCCGTACCGTGTCGGCGTCGCAGAGCCGGGGACCAAATATGTGTTCAATGCTTCCGGGCAAGAGATCGATGTCGGAAAGTTGATCTGCTTGCACGACGCGCAGGGCCCGTGCGCGAACGCTGTGAAGGACTGTCAACGAACCAAAACCAGCGGCTCTACGACTCGCACGCTTTGTGTGGTGTGGGGCACGACAGCGCTGGGCGAACGGGCCTCACTCGTGGCACGCTGGTATCGAGAGATGCTCGAGTCCGCTGGTGCATCTACAGAGCTTGTATCTTTAAGTCGTTAAGGAATTTCGTTGGGTACACGTTGGTCGCAGATTGAGACGATTACGCGTCGATTGGATTCGGAGCGTGGGAAACCTTTCCCACGAGCGGATCGTCGTGTCGCGATGCTGTACCCCAGTCCGTACCGTGCTGGGATGTCGTCGCTTGGCTACCAGTGGATCTCGCATCTTTTGGCCGAGGCGGGATTTGGTGTTGAGCGAGCGTTCCTTCCAGATGATGTTGCCGTCTGGAGGAAGAGCAAACGCCCGCTGATTACCTACGAAACGGAAACACCCCTTGGGAATTTTGAGATCATCGGTGTTTCGCTCGCCTATGAGCTTGAGCTCGCCGGCTTGATCCAGTGTTTAGAACTTGCCGGTATTCCACCGCTTCGGCGGGACCGCGGGCCCCATCATCCCCAGATATTGCTGGGTGGCCCGCTTACTTTTTCGAACCCGCGTACGGCGTTTTCTTTTGCAGATGCTGTGCTCCTGGGTGAAGCGGACGACGTGGTTGTGCCGGCTGTTGAGGCGTTTTTCGACGGAGATCGCAAGGCGTGGCTGGATCAGATCGAGAAGCTTCCTGGTGGGGTTGTCCCAGAGCGCTCGCCAGGGGCCTTTGGTTGGGGCGCTTCGTTACCGGTAATCGCCAAGGCTTCTGATCGAACCTTGCCTGCGGTTTCGCGCATTCTGGCTCCGGAAGCCGAGCTTTCGGACATGTTGCTGATTGAGGGCGAGCGCGGTTGTCATCGTCAGTGCACCTTCTGTGTCATGCGGCGGAGCACGAACGGCGGTATGCGTCTGGTTACTCCTGAGCATCTGTTGTCGCTCGTGCCAGATGAGGCCCTCCGTGTGGGACTGGTCGGGGCAGCGATTAGTGATCACCCTAAGCTTGTGGAGCTTTTGGAAGAGATAGTCGGTGGGGGCCGTGGTGTTGGGATCAGTTCACTCCGCGCCGATCGCATCGCAAGAAAGCCACGTATTGCGTCGTTGTTGCGTAAAGGCGGCTATTCCACTTTGACGGTGGCCAGCGATGCTGCGAGTCAGCGGCTGAGGCGCCAGATCGCCAAAGGAACCGTGGAGCGTCATCTTGTGGCCTGTGCGGAGATTGCCCGAGCAGAGAAGTACCGCGTCCTGAAAATTTACATGATGGTCGGCGTTCCTGGCGAAACCGATGAAGACATTGATGAGTTGATTGACTTCACCAAGTCACTTTCGGCGATTCATCCTGTCGCGCTCGGTATCGCGCCCTTTTGCCCCAAGGTCAATACACCGCTTGATCATGCGCCCTTCGCGGGGATCTCCACTGTCAATTCACGCTTGAAACGACTGCAGCGTGGGCTGAAAGGAAAAGCTGACGTGCGGCCGACCAGCGCGAAGTGGGCTTGGGTTGAGTACAAGTTGGCTGTTGGCGGTCCAGAGACCGGAGAGGCGGTACTGGAAGCGGTGCGAGCCGGTGGGCGCTTTAGCGACTACAAGCGGGTGTTGAGTGCGATCCCGGATCCGCGTTCAGTGACAATGAGTGTTTCAGCATAGCTTTGACCGCGTAATCTTGTGCGTTTTGTGAGGAAGTTCATTAGGAGGCGCGCGACGGCGCCCAAATATTGGGCATCCAACGCTTTCTAACACCGTATCTGTGGAGTCAGAGATGACACTGCGCACGCCATTCTTTCTTTTGTTCTTTGCGGGATTTTTAGTCGCCGGTTGCACACTCGGTCCGGAAAAGACTGACACCTCGGACACCGCGGAAGCTGATACCGACACGGACACGGACACGGACACGGACACGGACACGGACACGGACACGGACACGGACACCGACACGGACACGGA
>Ga0163179_10002773_pt1 | contig 12052 bp, 2 predicted proteins | sample AtlANTMetagenome_FD_109643 | JGI IMG/M metagenome (GOLD analysis project Ga0163179, IMG submission 109643) | Marine eukaryotic phytoplankton communities from the Atlantic Ocean - Atlantic ANT 2 Metagenome | ecosystem: Environmental > Aquatic > Marine > Oceanic | place: North Atlantic Ocean...
AATGATCTATACCTAGTGCTGCTGCATTTGGTATTGATACTGTTACGTTGGCGGTATAACCTGTTACAGCAATATCTACAGACATCACATCGTTAGAACAACTTTGATTCGTCGTTGTATAGCCTCCGAGATTTAAAAATTCTGCATCTAAAGTTACTGTATGATCGTCAACTCCGTTTTGTACTGAAGTAAATACGCCTCTTTGATTTGAATTCTCTAAAGTCAAAATATGAGGTTGAGCATTTCCTGCAGGCCAACCTTCAAACACACTGTGAGGTGTTAAAGTTGTTGTTCTTGTAACAAGTCCATTTGCATCTTGATTGTATGCAACGTTGGTTACACTCATACCAAGTTGATTCCAATAGCGGAACCACTCTTCTTCCCTGTACTGCCTTAGTTCATCTTTACTTAATCTCTCCCAGTCGTTTGGATCGAAAACTAGACCATCCTTGGTCCCTGGATCTGGATTGTCTCCTGGTGAAGACTTAGGCTGGGGTGAAGTAATTCTAAAGCATTGTTGATTCCTAGCAAGCACAGCGAAAGAGTGCTCAAGGTCAATCGTAGGAACTTCCTTTCCAGTTACCTTATCTACAGTAGATCCCGAGATGTTTGATGATTGCACTATAAAATACGGATGATAATAACTCGGATTGTCATAGCACTCGGGTTGCATCCAGTTAGGACCTAGATTCCTTAAGCCCTTCATTTCAATTGGTGGCTCAACTATCCTTACTGCTGGCTCGTTATATCTGTTATCTAGAATGATTTGGCCGCCATCTGGTCTTGCATCCCAACGTAAATGCGTATCATATGCACTTTGAAGTGTTACTGGCTTGCCACCACCAGTTGGCTTTTCGGGAATACCATCACAACATAGGAGATCATATATATCTCCATTACCAGGCATTCTATAATAAATATGACCATACTCAGCCATATTGCCTTCTATGTCAAAAAAGGTATGCCCTTCATCAGCCATAAAAATTACGCCTTCAGGCGTTGCATCAGCACTAGTTGGATTTATTACTTGATCATAAGCAGTTCCAATAGCACTAGGCGTATGCGGACTTACAGATATTGCTCCCGAAGTAGTTGGCGCTTCAAGCTGCCCTGCTACTTGCCAGGGGCTGAAATATAAAGCAGACCTGTGCAAATGTACTGTAGGTCCTAATTGAAATGGATTTATACCAAATAGGTTTTCATCTTTACCACTTAGCCAGTGACTACCGACATTGAACCAGTCTTCAGCTGGAGAATACGGAATCTTTACTGTATCAAGTTCACTTGCAGGAGTGTCAACAGTCATTCCTGGTTTTACCTGATTGTGCGTTACTGATTTTTCCCCAGGCTGCGTAACCCTGAAAGCAGGAAGACTGAACGGCTTATTAACGGGATCATCTATTCGATAATCTGACATTACCGTGATAGATGTAGTCCACTTGTTATGACTCGTTGAATCTACTTGAAGTATTCCACCAGATAGATATCTCATCTGATATATATCTTGCAAAGCTAAACCCCAGACACTTACTTTCATTACGTCTTCGTTTCCAGCTGAAACACCATTCTGTATAGCTGTTTCTACAAGAGTATAATCTCCAGCTATAAATTTAATTTCTGATACATCTGATGAATTAAAACCTAAGCCATCCCATGAAGCCCAAGCGCCATTTGAGTCTGAACTAATTTGTGTAAATACATCTGTACTTACTGCTGCATCAAGAGCCTTAATAGCTTGCCTTATGGAATCTTTGTCAGAGACTACATTGTTGGGGTCTGCACCAGTTGTAACCGCTCCAGGAGTAGGTACTTGATCTGACCAAATATTTTCACATTCATCAGTCCAGCTGGTAACATCAGGTATAAGCATGCCAAAAGTAGTTGATGTAGGGTCTGAATCTAAAGTGTATGTACCCTCGCTCATGCCTATAGCGGAGCGAGTACAATTAATCATATCGCCTAAGCCGTCTATAACAGTTAATGGCAATGTAGTATCAATGATTACTTTTGAAAGGTATACTGAAAGACTCAAAGTAGGCGCAGCATCTTCGTTAACATGAGGGGTTGCATAGCCGTCCAAGCCATAGCCACTCCATCCTTCGAAATTTTTACCTAAGGCACTAACTATTGTCCATAGAGACCAATTCGTTATTGGCTGGCCATCACAATTGACAGTATAACTTCCACCCATTACATCTTGCATCAATTGCTCAGTATTAAGCTGATTGCAATTGCAACATTCTTCAAGATCAGACAAATCTACTTCGTCTTGCTCCTGCTGTTCATTTATCTTATTTTCCAACTCTGCTATCTCTGCGAGAATACAATCTATTGTTTCTTTTACTGTCGCAGGTTTACCTAAAGGCGCGTTCCAATAGCAGTTATCACTAGAAGCTTCTGCAAATTGATAAGTTACTAACGTTTCGCCATCAAGGCCATAGTCAAGAACATTTCTTCTCCCTGCATCAAGGCCCCATACAGGGCCGCCAATTAAAGATTTATGTATATTATAATCAATAATATTTTGCTGGTATATAATACTAGCAATATCAGACCTAAACCTTTTCAATTGTGATTGAAAGTTCTGTCGGGTATCGGTAAAGCCACCACCTACCTGACCTGAAGTTTGAGTCAGAGTTTTAAGTTCTTTTTGTAATTCATCAGGTTTTGCCATTATATTACCCTAATATTTATTTTCTCTATTCTTGGAGAAACTGATTGATCTCTTGAGATTAAAAGCGCTTTTATATAAAGTGTGTTTGTATCTTCTGTCCTTATCATATATTCTGGTTCAACGAATTCATTCGAATAAGAACTGTCGCTTGAATCGATTTTTACTTTGAAATAAAGATTACCATCATAGTTCTCAATTGTATATATATCAAGGTTCCCTTTCATAATATCATCATTGAAGCGTTCTGGCGAGACATATTCAAGCAAAGAGCCGAAATAGTCATCTACTCCTGTATAAACTTTTTCTCCACTATATTCGCTATCGTATGGATAGCCTTCAATCATATACTTGTGGTTAAAAGGATAGGCTGGATCTGCTGCTTCTAATTCAATAGATGTTAAAAGTTCCTCATCTAATTCATACCAATTTGTCGAACTAGTTTCAAAAGTGTGATATCCTTGCTTCAGATGTACTGTACCAGTTACTTGAGAGCCATCAATTATAGCACTGCTAACTCCAAAGTCCATATACATACCTTCTAAGCTTTCAATATAAAAAGCACATTTATAACTACTTTTATCAGGTGACATAAACCAGCCTGAAGAAACACCATACAATTTTCGGCCTTTTTGCGGCAAGTTTCTTTTAACTGCTGCAGTTTGCAATATAAATTTATCTGCCCATTCACTTGTTATATATAAATTACAAAAAGCTTCATCACCATAGGTGATATCAACTAAATCTGGCAAGACATCGTTGCTAGTAATTAAGCTAGCTCCAGGCAAAGACTCTTCTATATATTCGTATGTACCATAAGGGTTTGTTGTATTGAATGTAATTATTTCAGATGACTTTCCATTAAATGATATCGGTATCCAATTGATTTTATCTTTGCTTAACCAATAGTTAACAGATGTTTTATCTGGTAAGACGCAGCAGCTACCTTCAGCTAAGGTCGCCATAGTGAAATTAATTGGCTGGTCTCTTTCATCTGTAATAAAATAAGGGCCTGCATATAAAGTTGAATGAGGCGACCTGATATATTCGTCAGTAAAGAATTCCATAGAATCAATTGAAAATATATAAATGCCTCTTCCATTTTCAATATCATCTGCAGCTTTTTTTCTAAGCAATATGCGAATCTTTTTTACTCCATCAATTCCTACAGAGCATTGATTTGGCCCAGATGTAACTTCTATAGCTGGCGGGTTTACAGTATGGTATGTTTGGCCATCTACTGAATAAAATACAGTCATGTATGTTTTAGAGTTTGCATTTGTTGGGTTACAGTTTAATCGTAAATCCCCCAAATAAATTCCATTGCTATTTTTAAAATCAACATCTATAGTCATATTCACTTTAGCGGTTGGGCTAGCAGTATATATGAAGTGTTCCCATATATCGCCATCGGCTTCCGCTATAGCTCTCAAAGATGATGTAGATCTTGAAAATAGAATTCCTTTATCACTGAAACTGCTGATATCAAATGACATGTCTGCGGTATCTAAGTTTGTGTATCCATCTCTACCGAGAGTTACGAACCCTGGTTCATGAGTAGTTGTGCTATTTTCAAAATCAATAAAATCCGCAGTATCAAAAGTCTCTTCTATACCATAAACAAATACGTCTGTTCTGCCGCTAAGTAGCAACAAGTTATTCAATCTTGCATCTATACCTGAAAGCATTTTGTTTGCTCTATTGCAGGTAGATTTAAAACCTCTGAAAGAATCTTCCATCAATTCTGTTATTGCTATAATTTTTTCATTTATAGTATTGATGTCATCGAAGTGAGCTTTTCTATTTACGTTCTCTATTGAAGCTGAAGATTCTATTTGAAAGTAAGGTACTTCTGTATCTTGACTCGTGAAACCTCTCGTATTCACACTTGGGTAAGCAATATTTTTTAATCTCATCAGTTCATTAAGCTGCTCGAAGCTTGGAGATCTTTGATTTTCTTTTACAAAATCTTCAATAACTCTTCTCTTTAAAGCTAACTGATATTTTTCTTCAAATCTAACAGACATTATTGAAATCTAACCCCTAACAATTGAATAACAGGACTGAAGTATTCTCTCAACCCAGATAAATCTGGTATGTTCGAAGAGTCGGCCCAAATAATTTTTGCTAAACTATTTCCAGGCCACATATTTTCAGTTTTTATTTTAACAACATTTGATCTAGAATTATAGTCATATTCAGCAAATTCTATCCCAATATCATATTCAATTGTATAGGAAGCAGCTTTATACACTATAATGCTGCCAGGTTCCATATCTTCAGAAGTATATATTACTCCATTTCTGTAGTCTACCGAGAATCTATTTGATGAATCGAATGTAGGATCTTTATAAGAATAAGTTATTTTTATTCCACCTTTTAAAGTGCCGTAAGAATCTACATCTGCTACCCTTACCGCAACACTTCCTGTTAAGTAATCAATTATATAATCTCCAATTACAAAACTTCCGTCAGTGCTACTTAGAAAATCATCATAATAAGTTTCTGTCATCTCATCTGAGAACACATCATTGTCGGAAAAAGTAACTCCGAGATCTTCGTAAACTGCACCTGCAGCAGCAAGTTTGAATTCTACGATACCGTTACTTCCAGATATTATATCTACAGTTTCTTCAGAATTCATTGAAATCAAACCCATGAACTCCGACCAACCATCTTGAAATACCATCTCAACGGGAGCTGGATCCAGTGGATCTCTACTCATTAACTCAGGGCCGACAATAACGCTTCCATCAACTACGTAAGGGTGACTCAATTGCATTACTTTTGAAGTATCTGTAAAGTGATCAGGCAGTGTAATAGTTTTTCCAGTAATTACATCTATGTAAGATCTTGTACTTGCATCACCAGATGGTGGAACCGTGTCTTCAACTTCATGCAATCCTAATGCATTCTTATCTATTCTAATGCCCCAAGGTTTTACTCCATCTGAAACTATAGAGTATTTTCCCTTCGGAACCATTTGAGATGAATTGTGTTCGAATTCTACCTTCAAAACATCTGAACTTACTACCCCTCCAAGTGTTATAAAACCATTAGTATAATCTATAAAATAATCCATACCTATTGCAGGGTCGCTTGCATCAGTGGCAGCAATATCACTCAGTAATGGCACTTCTTGATAAGTATAGTTTTTTAAACTTTTCAATACTACTGAACCTTCGGTTATATTTTTGTAACCTTTCAGGCGTTGTCGCTTTCTACCTTTTCTCAAAAGAAACGAAACAGTGTCACCGCTAGAAGGAAGCCCTATTATTCTTATTCTATTTTTATCAGGATCAAACAGAAATTCCATTTCATGATAGTATCCGTCTGACCTTTCTTCAAGCAATAGTCTTTCAGGACTTATCCTATACTTTACATTGGCGTTATTTGGCATTCCGTCGCCATTCAATATGATTGCATCACCTTTTGGCCCTATTGACCATTCTTCAGCTGCTATATCGGATGGTTCATCAATTTCGACAAAATTATATTTTTGTCCATTTACTGTAACAACTACATCTCCTTCATATATTTCACTGCCATCATCGTCAAGAATTGGACTTGGATTTAAATTTAAATTATAAAAATTAATAGGCAATCTATATCTTATAGTTTCCCCATCTCTTTGCTTCCCGAGTTTTACTGCAAAATTATTACTTGAAGTTCTAGCTGCGACTTTTGGCTGTATTGCTAAAACTTCTGAAGTCAGCGGCTTATCTCTCAAGGCTATAGACACTGGCGAATTAATTCTAGATACCCTCTTTTGCAACGTTTCTAAATCATAATTAATATCTTCATCTGTTAAAGATATTGCATTTGCAAAAGCATCATCCTTTCTCTCTACAGAGAGTCTCCACATCGCACTTGTAGCGGTGCCGTCTAGAAGCATAGTTTTACTATTTTCTTCTGGCAGTGAGTACACATCGTGATTCCACGTTTCACCACCATCAAATGATACGTCTACTGTGGGTTTGAATAGGCTTTCTGTTTTTGGGTATATACTACCGGTAACAGCTGCACTGAATAAGCCTTCGGGAATAGTTGTTTCAACATTATTTATACCACCTCTAGGTGCAAATTTTTCACTTAACAATTCTATTCTTCTGACTCCTATTGCATAGCGATCAGTAGATACTTTTCTTTGATCATTTGATATTGTTTCAATTCTATACGGGTATTCTTGTTTCAATATTACTGTCACTGTTTGACAATCAACAGGCAAGAAAGTGCATGACCAATGCCGTTCATTTCCAATATTCTTTACTATCCAGAAATCATCTGGCACATCTGACTTTACAAGGGATTTCAAGCTTTTTGATTCTTTGCTATCTTTATTAAAAATTACATCTTCTATTTCAAAGGCTATCGAGGATCCAAGATTTACAGGTTCTAATAAAATTCTATTAAGAATTTTATTTCTGCCTAACTTCATAATCAGCACAAGCCTTAATGGGCCTATATCACTTTCATATTCGAACCATGTCGATTCATTTTTATCAACCATAAACATAGGGTGAATATTATTTGTTGTTACATCAGTATCTGAATTGCCTGGTACGCCAGTACTTTTCGACCCAATACTTATTTTTTCAATAACAGCTCTACTACTACTCATTACTGGAAGTGTAAAGGCTCCCTCATCCAGTCTTATTTCACCTTCTGGCGCAGATAGATTATCAGTATTTAAATTTTCTAAAGAAAGAAAACTTTCACTAATTATCCATGCAGCACCAGTGTCACCCCACAGAGAAAGAGTTGCTTTCTTTTGCTTAGCCTTTCTAATTCCTCCCATCAGTTCTAGAAGAGAAGTTTGTTGGCTGTTAAAATATTTTAAATACTGATTACTTATTGATTTTAATCTAGCTATATTTAATTGTACTGATTTTTTAACATTTCTTCTATGGTCTTTCATCGATTCTATTTCAACACTATCTATTGGCGAAACCATTTCAAATGTTGTAAAGTATTCAAGAACATCCTGGAAATAAGAAACTGCTTGAGATTCTATTAAAAGTCTTTCTTCAAAAGTCTGTGCAGTTTTCCATTTTTTATTATAGTCTCCAAGAATTCTAGTAAAGCCTTCAAGCTCGTGAAGATAATCTCTTGAAAATATTGTGTTAACTGACATTTGTTTGCCCCCAAGAAGAAGAAGCTTTTATTCCTTTTTTCAATCTTCCATCATTCGGAGATTTAAGCTCTAATGCTTCTTGTATTTTTAAAGTATAGTTCTTGAGGACTGGTGTAACATATGGATTGCTAGTATTCGATCTAAATAATATTACAGACTGCATAGTCCCTCCAGTCTGTTTCAATTTTTTATCAAAAGATACTCTGCCATTTCTCAAAAAGATTAAGTCGTCTTTAGACAAGCTCTGATTTCTGTATACTCTATACTTTGTCCAATAGACTGAACTTTGATTTCTTTTTCCTTCTAGAAATTTTATATAAAATCTTCCAGCTTTTGCTTTATCCCAAAAATGAGAGTTGTGGCTACCTCTCGGCCAATACGTATACCAGGTCGATTTGCTATCTAAGGAAATAACATAATCTACACCAAGTGTTAACAACCTATTATCCTCCCAAACTTCTAGAGGGTCATCAGCTTCACTTAAGTTAATAATACTAACCCTATATGAAGAAGGTATTCCAGAGGATATTAAAGATAACGCTTCTTCTGTAAATTCAGAGGCAGCAATATATATCCTTGCGCCTTCGACTGCCATTATTTCATAATCTTTTGATATCTCAGTAGATGTTGCTGCATTTAAAGCTATTAAATCTCCAGCCGTATAGCCATGGCTTTCTGTTTCTAATTCAAATACAACTGCTTCTATACCTTCAAAGCCATCTCCACAAGGGTGAAACTCTGCATCTATACTTATGTGATCTTCCGGCGACATACCTCCAGCACCTCCTCTGAAGGTTCTCGTCGTTGTTTCTCCTGAAGTAAGCTGTATTTCTAAATTATCAAAATCAATATCTATTAATGTGCTTTCAATTTCATCCCAATTCATCTCAAAGAATTCAGCAAACCATGTACTGTTTATGCTTTTTACTTTAGCCCTTCTTGTTTTTCCACTATTGGATACTGTACCTTTTCCAGAAGATACTTTCGAGAGGATGTCTCTGTCCAAACTTAAGTTAAAGCTATAATTGCTTAAATCTTCACTCATCGGCAAGCCACTAGCTCTCATGCCGTCCACTGGCGTATCTTTCCAATATTTACTAGAGTCTCCATTTTCATAAGGGAAGTTAATTCTTAAATTACTATTTCCATATTCATTATTGTAAACTTCATTTGATCTTCTAGGCAGAAGAGCTTTTGCAATTTTATTTTTAAAACTTTCGTCTATTTGTTTTAGTTTTCCACCATTCTTCAGATAATCTACTACTATATTTTCTGCTTTTTTCAATCTTCTCTTTTGATTTAATGCTCCACCTGGAGTCATAAATACATTTGTATAGGTGCCATCATGTCGAACCATTTCTATGTGGCCATCACTATTCAATCTATAACCAATTAAACAATTCAATTTTGTTGAATAATATTCATTAATTATATTTCTGTTAGCTCTTGACTTTCCTATTTCGTGGAATCCTTGTATCCAGTTTGGATATCCTTTTTTCTTTGAAACAATTTTTGCTTCTTCAATTAGCTTAAGCATTCTTCCTGCTGCTTGCCTGATCTTTAATGATCGCCCAACAGTTATTTTATCAACTGAATTTAGGTGATTTAATTTTGAATTTCTTAAATTGTAATTATCAACTGAATGCAATTCTACATCAAATATTTGAGCTGCTGAAGTGTCATTTATTCTTTCTGCAAATGTTACACCCACCAAACCATTGCTATGGTAATCTTGTTGTATCGGTGGCAAATCCTGTAAAGGCTTTAAATATTTTGGAACGTATTTAGAATATGCAAAACTAGTTCCATCTGATCCAGACATTAATTTCTTATCAAGTGTTAGTTCGGAACTTAATAAGAAGGGATCTTTTAATATTGCCTTTTTACTGCATTGACTTCTATCGCTCCATATATTCCCAAGCAATTTCTTCATTGTTTCTTCTGTTGCTGATACTTCGCCACCTTTTACTCTTCTATTTCTCAGCCTGTTTGCTTTATCTTGTGTAAACTTTTTACTCCAATTTCGAGAAGTCGCGGCATTTACTTTTAAAGTAACTCTACTTACACCAACGGTTCGTAAGCTCGGTCTCCATACGCCTTTGCTATACGAATGCGAAGTAGGTGAAGTTTCATATTCTGGATCCCAGCCAGAACCAGAAGTAGTTGTAAGTACTTCACTAGCCCCAGGATCCATTCCTCCAACTGTTGGAGCTGTGCCATCAACCCATCCTGGGCTATCATCTGAATAAACTTTATTATGCTGTAAAATTCCGTTGGAAGTAATATAAGTATGTGCATCTTTTACAGTTACATTATAGACTGATACTTCATCACTGTAGTAGTTAATTCTTTCAATTCTTTTCAAGAATATATCTGGCTCCTCTTCAGAGAAGTTATACATCCATAAATAGTCGCCTTCAGAAACATCTCTTGCATCAACTTCGTCAAATAATTCATTTATAAGATGATGCCCTTTTGAACAGATTAAAGGGCTATCAGATCCATCCACCCATATTTCAAGGTATCCAATTGTATCAGATTCTATGATGTCGCTTATTTCATAATAGTCATAAACATCTAAATCCGAATCATAAGTATATACTTCTTGCCCTATTTCTAATTCTTCAACTGGTAGTGCTTCGCCAGTTTCAGATACAACAATTAACTGCCCTGCAAGCAAACAGCTATCTTCGCCCTCAGTATCGCCATCATCTGCACCTTCGTCTACACTCCCACCAGAAGTATCCTCGTCATCTATATCGCTGGTATCGTAGGCGCCGTCTGCAGCTTCTGTAGAGGCAGTAGAACTGGTAGAGCTATCTCCTGGAGTTTCTTCGGGATCTTCTAGAGGTCCTTCTTCATCCTCCTCACAGCCTTCATAAGGGTCATAATCGGGATCAGATTCCCAGCCTTCTTCATCCCAAAAGTCTCCTTCCTCTTCGTCAACAGGTAATGGCATACAATAGAGTCCTAGAAGAAGATTATCTACCTTAGTTTTAGGTGAGTTCCACATCATGTCCGGGAAAAGTTTAACTCTACAAATATCCCCTTGAGGACTTAAGTATTCGGTTTGATAAGGATAATTATCTGGTATAGGTACTATTCCATCTACACGCACATTATCTTCAAGATCTTTTAGATGTACTCCAACATAAGATTCACTTAAGGTGTCACCTTCTGGAAGTATTACAGCTTCATAATAGTCATCAAATGTTCTTTCTGGCGTAATCATTTCCACATAAGTATCTATATCCATTCCTAAAGGATTTTTAACTTTTATTGGCAAGCTTCTAAATATACCCTTTGGCTCGTATTCTATGATTCCCATACTGCATGAAGATATTGAAAAATCATAATATCTTCCAGATATATTTTTCTTCTCCCCTTCAAACATAACCGAAAAGCCAGTACTATCTATTATTTTATTCATGGCATCCGTTCTGCTATCTGAAACAGACGATGAAGTTCTAGCTGCTGCCGCAGTTTGTTCAAATTGAACTATTAAATATTTTGTATAAATTGGCTCAAATAAAAGCGTTGTAGTTATTTGGTTGCTTATGGAAGAAGCAAGTATTTCTATTTCTTCTCCAGCTTCGTTTATATATGATATTTGTTTTATATCTAAAACAGAAGCTCCAGCTGGAACTATCTCTAAGAAATTTATTCTAGATAAATTAGGCAGCTCCGTTTGCAGTGTCATGGTTGCTACAGCACTGTAAGGATAAGTATCATAAGATGTTTTCTCTTTATACTTCCTGCTTGTTGTATCAAAGCCTTTTCTAAAAATAACATGTTTAAATATTTTATTTTTAAGAAAAATATTTCTTGGAGAAGTAGATACTACTGGAGTGATAGTATCTCCAACATCTGTTTTTTCACCTACTATCTCTGCATTAATAATTGGTATATCTACTCTATATCTTATGGGAAGCGTAGCACCTGAAGTTGACCATATAGATAAAAGATATTTTTCCAAATAAGTTATTGAAGTTTTAAAATCTTCCAACCAAGATTTATCGTCCCACTGCAAGCACATATCAAGATGCCTTGAGAAGGAATTGTGATGTATCTTAGTATAGTTGGTTAATAGCTTTATTTCTTCTTCATTTGTTTCTGAATCTAACGCATATAAACTTCTTTGAATTTCTCTAATTGTTGCAAAAGCATTTTTAGAACTCAATCTAATTTCTTCTTGGAGTTTATTTGTTTTTGAATTTAAAGCATCCATATGGAAGGATACGTCTTTA
>Ga0163179_10002774_pt1 | contig 12051 bp, 7 predicted proteins | sample AtlANTMetagenome_FD_109643 | JGI IMG/M metagenome (GOLD analysis project Ga0163179, IMG submission 109643) | Marine eukaryotic phytoplankton communities from the Atlantic Ocean - Atlantic ANT 2 Metagenome | ecosystem: Environmental > Aquatic > Marine > Oceanic | place: North Atlantic Ocean...
AGAATCGTCATCGTCGCCAAAGGGGAAGGAACCAGAAGAAGAATCGTCATCGTCGCCAAAGGGGAAGGAACCAGAAGAAGAATCGTCATCGTCGCCAAAGGGGAAGGAACCAGAAGAAGAATCGTCGTCGTCGCCAGCAGCCGGCAACTCGGGTGTTAAGAAGTTCACGATCTTGATGGTTTCCCTGACCAGCTGGCCGTTGTCAGCCAGGTATTTCAGGGGAAGACGTCCCAGGACCCAAGTGATCTCTTCGCGAGCGAAGCTAGACGAGAAGTCCAGGTTGAGAGCAGGCCCTGTAGAACCCTCAGGCACCAGGGACTCAAGTTGTTCCCGGCCATCGAAGTCTTCGTCGCCCAATTCGACGGTCCAGGTGTGGCTTGTCTCGAGTCCTTCGGGGTCGTCAGGATCAACGGTCAGCGCTGTCACCGTTACGGTGGGCAGGGGATAGGACGACAACAAGGCCGAGGCTGGTGAGACCTGAACGGCCAGCGTGCGGAGGTCATCGATCACAAGGGGATCGGGTAACTGCGGAAAGCAGCTTCCCGTCAGCAGGGCACACAGCAGCAGCAGAGTACGCACCTCTAAAACTCCAATCGGAAGCCAAAGTCGACCTGAGGGATCAGCGAGAATCCCGCAGATTCCCGGTAGTCATAGCTGGGAATCGAGAGGTCATCGGTCTTTGCGTAGTAGACGTTGGTTGCCTCAATGAAGAAGTTAACGATGTGGGTTGGCCTGCGAACCTTCTTATCGAGGCGCAGATCGAGCTGGTGATAGGGCATGGTGCGCTCAGCATAGAGGTCACCGTAGACCGGCAAGAAGGTGCCTGAGTCGGCAAAAAAGACAGCGCTGTCGACTGGGGTGCGTGGACGCCCGCTCTGCAGAAGCCAGCGGGCCCCCAGGGAAACCTCGCCGGGAAAAGTGAGCTGCAGCAGCACAGTCAACTGGTGACGTCGGTCACTGGCAAACCAGCGCCACTCTTCGTCCTCGAAGTCTTTTCGCTCCGACCAGGAGAGCGAATATCCGACCCAGCCGTTGAAGCCAATGCCTGCAAAGAACGCGTAGCGCAGGAAGACTTCGGCACCATAGATCCGCCCCTTGCCGAGGTTGCTGAGTCCGTTGGTTGGGTCTTCGCTGGAGTCATCGGTGCCTACTCCCTGCACGAGATCCGAGAAGCTGGCTTGCGGAAGGTCCTGTACCACCAGGTTGTCCAGAAACTTCGCATAGCCTTGGATGTTCACATCAAGCCAGGGGCCCGGCTGAATATCGATGGCTGCGTTGATGTGCCAGGCGCGCTCGCTCTCCAGATCGGGGTTGCCCGAGATGGCGTTGAGTTCTTGTAGGGAGGGAAGCTGCTGGTACCTGCCGCCGGCCAGACTCAAGGTAAGCCATGAGGTGGGGTCACCGGCAAGTCGCAGTCGTGGCTGAGCGGCAAATTCCTCTATCGCCCCGAATGCATCGAGTCGTATCTCTGGAGTGATCCTGAGCGCCTTGACGGGCTTGAACTCAGCGCTGAACCAGCCGCTGTGCCAGACGCGGGTGATCTTTTCCTGTCCCTGACTGAACTGCTCCTCTTCAATCTGGCTGGTCGGCCCTGTGTCCTCGCGAGCGAACTGAGGTACTCGCGAGACTCTGTTGGAGTAGTCCACCTCGAGCATTGCCCCAGCGCTCACGCGCAGCCAACTCAGCACGGGGGCTTCGTAGGTGTCGAGCAGGTGGAAGGTGGTGTGAGTGTCCTTGTCGTCGATGGTCTCGCCGATCTCAAAGCGAGTGTTCCAGAAGCTGATCGCTGGCTTCGTCACATGCACCGCGCCTTTGGGGCCGCGCATCTCTACCTCCAGCTGAAAGCGATTGAGGATCGTGTTTCGAGAGAAGACTCTCTCTTGTCGTCCGTCGTCGTCTTCTCGGCTGAGTATGTTGATGGCGTCGAGGGTGCCCAGGTAGGCGAACTGCAGGGTCATCCAGTCGAGCAGATCCGTCTCGAGGACGACCTGTTGGTCCTGAAGCAGGGGAACCGTGGCGAAGTCCACGACGGCATCTTTGGGGAAGAACAAGGCAAAGATGGCCTCGTAGTAGCTGCGTCGAAAGCCGATGTAGAAGCGACTCTTCTTTGTGATGGGCCCCTCGATGGCGCCCGATGCCATGGAAAAGCCCGGCTGCAGGAAGCCGCCGATCCGGTCGCTGCGAGGCGAGCGCAGGCCAAGGCCGAGCACAGCGCCGATGAGGTCTCCGTAGCGTGCTGAAGCAGCGGCTGGTGCAAGCAGCGCGCTCTCTACGGCGTAGTCGGGCAAGACCGATTCCGTGCCAACCGAGTGAATCAGAATCGGGCTGGGCAGCCCGTCGAGGTAGGCAACAGAGTCTTCTGAAGAGGCGCCACGTACAACGGGCGTCTGATCGACAACGCCCACATCTGAGCTGGAATCCTGCCTGGGTGCATAGCTGACACCGGGCAATGACTTGAGCGCTTCGACTGGGTCATTGGCGGCCCCCGGCACTTTGAAGAGCTCGTCTCGGGTCAGCACTCTCTCGGGCACTCCTGGTTCTCGTCGAGCGATGACGACTGTTTCCGCCCCTTGGGCTGGCACCAGGCGGTACACCACCTCGCGCGCCTGACCGGGATCGAACTCCTCCAGCCAGCTGACCTTCTTGTAGCCTCCAGAACCCACCAGCGCCACGAAGGAGCCCGGCGGTAGCTCGTTGAAGACGAAGCGCCCGTCTGCGTCGGTGTCAGTGCTCGCGATGGCTTCGTCAGAGAGCTCGTAGTTCACCGATACATCGCGGCTACCTTCTCTACCCTTTATCTTGACCCGTTCCTCTTCGGGCTTCTCCGTGGCCCGATAGAGCGAGATCCCGACCAGCGCCAGAGGCTCTTTGCTGCCCAGCGCTTCTACGCGTCCTGAAAGCACAGCGGGTGGGATCTCGGGTTCTTCGGGGGCTTCGGGTAAAAAGCGGAACGGGAAATCAATGGTGACCAGCACGGGGACACCGTCTCGGGCGGCAGGCAAGAAGCTCAAATAGGGCGCCGTGGCGAGGGCGATCTCGTCAATGGCAGGCACACCACTGGTGATGGCAATGGCCTGATCAATTACCTGGCCTTCTTCATCGATCACCAGGCTCAAGACTGTCTGTACCGCAGGACTTCCAGCGGGAAGAGTTCCGTCGGGGACCGGAGTAGTTACTGTGCCCAGCAACACGGGCGGGCTCAGTGGTCGCTCTTGCGCTTGGTCTGCGGCAGCGCCCGTTTCGGCTTCAGGAGTGGAATCCTCTTTCGCACTCGCAGCTTGCGGCATGCAGCACACGATCATGAGCAACAAGCCGAAGGCGTAGCGAAGACGGAAGTCAAAAGCCAACATGGACCTCAAGTAGCTACCTCAAGTGAGCTTGTCTTTTCGGCAAAACCTGTTTTTGCATCGTTAATATAGCCTTTCGCCACACATGCGACAGGAGGGCCCTGTTTTGCGCGTCGTATCGTGCGCTCTATTGGGTGGGGGTGCAGAGCCTGCGCTGAAGAAGAAGTCCCTGTTACAGCTGCTATGGGGTAGATCTTGAGTTGTGAGATCTCTACTCATTTCAGCAACGGCCATCCTGGCCGGCTGCATCGCGAGCGAAGGCCCTGGCTTTGGAAGCGGCCAGCGTGGCGCTGTAGACAATGCTGATCCGCCGATTACTGTGGACACGTCTGGCCTTTGTCCAGCCGCTGCCTGCGGTGACGAGGACTGCTCGTCAGGCTCGTCAGTGCAATGGCAGCTTGATCTCGGAGGCTCTCGCCCTTGCCCGGTTCCAGGAGTCTGTGATGCTGACTACTTTGCTTTTCTTGAGCTGGCTGCCGAGCACGGGATACCGCTCTCGCCACAAGAATTGAGTGAGTCCATCAGGGAGCTCATCGATGGTGATGTCGATTATGAAACCGACCCCATCGACAACCTGACGCTTCGCGAAGTGATTATCGAAGCAACCAACCTGGACTTCTTGTTGGATGGCATCGACCAGCGCTCTTTATTGGTTCGTGAGGTGGGCCAGCAGGCTGTTGATCGAGGGATACAGGTGGATCTGGTGATTGAGGATCCGTGGGTGGGGTCTTTTCAGGCCATCTTGCTTTTGCCTTTTACCGACGCGCCCCACTCAGGAGTTGTTGCTCATCCTGGCCACTGGGAAGAGGCCTGGGAGCATCGCGACCAGCGGCATGCCCTGAAGCTACTTGAGGCGGGCTTTGCTGTTGGGATCATCGATCCCCGCGCTCATGAGGGTGATCTCATTGAGTCCGAAGTCACCGAGGCGATGTTGCTGGCGGGGCACTCCTTTATGGCGGTGCGGGTCTATGAGACTTTGTTATTGCGGCGCGCCTTACAGGCGCACCCCGATGTACATCCCCAGCGAATCGGTCTCATGGGACACTCGGGTGGCAGCGCCAGTGGCAATCTGGCGCTGCGCGTGGACGAGGGCTGGGCTGCCTATGCATCGGACTTTCTGACCGAATATCTGTATGCGAACCCCGACGGCACCCTCGTCGATGAGACGGTGCCATCACTGCATCCCTGGTTCGGCAAGATCAATCAACTCTCGACGGCAGCAAGCCCCACGCGTCTCTTTGAGTACGGTTTTCCTGAGGGCGGTGACGAGCTGGTCGGCTTCTTTTGTGACCACCTGAGTGACGACTAGGACGGTTCGCTAGAGCTTTGCTCTACAGCCCCTCGGCGGCTTTGCGCCAGACGCTTGCCAGCCAGGGCTGCTCGCTGCGCGGCAGACCCGTAGGCCGATAGTAGTGCTCTATTTCGGTAAAACCAGCATCGGCCAGATAGGCGCTCCAGGCGGCGAGATCGTGGTAGGCGCCGTAGCGGGCTCCATTCCAGCCTTCCTGGTTGTCGCCGCGTGGATTGGAACTGAACAAGACGCCTCCGGGGCGAAGGGCTTGCTCCAGCTCGCCCAGCACTCTCGGAAGCTCACTGGTGGGCACGTGAAACAGGCTTGCGTTGGCGAAAATGCCATCGAGCGAGGCTGGCTCGAGAGATAGAGCCAGGAAGTCCTGGTGCAAGACCTCGCAACCCGAATGGGCCCGGGCCATTTCGACAAACCGGTCGGTGCCATCGAGACCGATGGCTTCGTGGCCACGCGCGGTCAGTGCGATGAGATCTCGCCCCGGGCCACAGCCAAAGTCTAAGATCCGGTGGCGGCCGGGGCCTAGGGCTCGCAGGAGCGCGTCGAGGTTCTGATCGACGTCGTGGTCGCGGGTGCCTTCCCAGAAGTCTTCGGCGCGGCCACCATAGTGTTCCAGAGTGACGCGACTGATTCGCTCGAGTTCGGACGACATGGCTGTACTCTCCCAGAGCAGGCAGCAGCGCGACAGGCTGTTATCGTGCTTGCGCATGACGATGGCAGAAGAAGCCCTCTCTGTCTCGGTGGCAGAGACCATCCACGAGCTGACTCCAAAGGAGTGGGACGCCCTTATCGGCGAGCACAATCCTTTTGTGGAGCATCGCTTCCTTGCGGCTCTTGAAGATTCGGGCTCTTTGGGCTCGAGGAGCGGCTGGATGCCCACCTATCTGGTTGTGCGGGACGCAGCGGGCTCTCTTCGCGCGGCGGCGCCCACCTACCTACGGTCTAATAGCTACGGTGAGTACATTTTTGACTGGGCCTGGGCGCGGGCATGCAGCAACAGCGGACTCGCTTACTATCCGAAGGTCACCGCGGCGGTGCCCTTTACGCCTGCAACAGGCCCGCGCTTACTGGTGCATCCACAAGAGGATGCGTCTGCGATGCGGGCGGTGCTGGGTCGCGCGGCTCTCTCTCTGGCGCAGCAGTCCGAGTGTTCCTCGGTGCACTGGCTGTTTTGTAGTGAGGAGGAAGCCCGCGACTTACAGAAGCACGGATATCTGGTGCGGCAGACCTTTCAGTATCACTGGCACAACCGCGGCTGGTCTGACTTTGCCGCCTTTCTGGCTGATCTGACCCGCAAGCGACGCGGCGAGATCACCAGAGAGAGACGCCGCCTGCGAGACGCTGGAGTGGATGTCGTGCTGCTGCGTGGCGAGGACCTGAAGATGTCGCACTGGCAGGCCCTGCACTCCTTTTACCGGGACACCACCGCAAAAATGGGTGGCATCGCCTATCTCGAGCCGGCCTTCTTTCTCGAGCACGCTCCTGCCTTGCTGGCGGAACGGGCAGTGGCTGTGCTGGCGCGGCGTGATGGCGAGTGGATCGCTGGCAGCCTCAGCTTTGAGCGGGGCAAGCACCTGTATGGCAGGTATTGGGGCTGTCGCGAGGAGGTCGCCGGGCTGCACTTTGAGCTTTGCTACCACCAGCTCATTGAGTACGCCATCAGCCAGGGTATGACGCGCTTTGAGGCAGGTGCTCAAGGCGACCACAAGGTGAGGCGCGGCTTACTGCCCAGTAGCACCTGGAGTGCCCACTATCTGGCTCACCCTGGCTTGCGGGAAGCTGTGCGTGAGCATCTGGAGTATGAGCAAAATGAGGTTGCTCGACAGATGCAGTGGCTACGTGAGCGCGGCCCGTACAAGGACAACTCCTGAGAGCGCCGCCCTTGTTGTGCTTAGCCAGCGCTGATGATGACGTAGCCACCGCCACCGTTTGCCCCGGGCTGGTTGCTCGGGTTCGTTCCTGCGTTAAAGGAACCCCCACCGCCCCCAGGTCCATCCGGACTGCCGCCGCCGGAACCGCCAGCGCCGCCGGAGTAACCACCACCGCCGCCGCCACCATCGCCGCCACCGTTGCCGCCGCCGCCGAAACCTCCGTTGATTCCGCCTGCAGCACCATTCACAAAGGCCTGGCCATTGTTGTAGTCACCTGATCCCTGGCCGTCGGTGAGAAAGCCGCCGCCTGCACCCTGGCCATACGTGTTGGGATCATTCGTTCCACCACTGCCGCTGCAGCCGCCAGGATTCGTGCCGCCATTGTGCCGAGGCGCTCCCTGTGCACAGTCGGTGGTGATGCCATTTTTGTAGGTCGTCATGTTGCCCGAGTTGTCGTCATTCTCGGCGCCGCCACCACCGCCGCCTGCAGCAATAAGCGGGGAGCTTGCGCCTTGCAGGACGACAAAGGTGCCTCCACCTCCACCGGCAGAGTCACCTGCATTGAGACCGGACTGGCCAACCACGATCTCAATAACCTGCCCCTGGTTGAGGGCAAAAGTGCCCTGCATAGAGGCGCCATTACCACCGTTGTTGCCGTGGTCTGTGTTGTTGCCGCCCTTTGCGCCCGCAACCTCGATGATGAAGTTGCCGCTGACAGGCACGACCCACTGTTGAATACCGCTGCTTACGGAGACCTGTTGATCCAGAGCCGTGTTGCTGTAGGCAGTGCTGCAGTCAGCTGCCGAGGGACCCGTGGGGCCAGTGGCATTGCAGGTGGTGAACTCCACCGTGTCGAAGATGCAGGCGCCCGAGGTGTCATTGGTGTCATCGCAGTCGGTGGGGTCAAGGACATAGCCGGGTGGCTGAGTGCAGGACTGAAGCTCTACGGCGGCGTTGCCATAGGTGTCGCCGTCAAAGTCCTCATACCAATGGGTCTCGGGGTTGATCCCAGCGTCGCTGTCATCACAGTCCTGATCGTCACTGAGATAGCCGGTCGGCTGGGTGCAGGCTGCTAGCGAGTTGTTGGGGTCGCCGTAGGTGTCGGTGTCGCTATCGGCGTACCAGAGAGTGGCCGGGTTTGTGTTTGTGTCAGAGTCATCGCAATCGCTTCCATCAGCTACGTAGCCATTGGGTGGAGCGCACGCGGTGGTGGCGATGCTTGGATCTCCAAAGGTGTCGCCGTCATCGTCCAGGTGCCAGGTCGTGAATGTCGAGGTGTCGATATTGGCATCGGCATCATCCACATCGCCGTTACAGTCATTGTCCAGGCTATCGCAGACCTCAGCACTACCCGGATAGACGGTGGGCTGGCCATCATCACAGTCAAGAGAGTTGCTGCTGGAGCCGCTCGGCAGGGTGCAGGCGTTGAGCACCGTGCCTGGATCACCGAAGCCGTCTCCGTCGAAGTCACCGTAAAAAACGCTGGTCACGCCTTCATCGATGGTCGAGTCGCAGTTGTTGTCGACGCCATCGCAGGTTTCGATGGCCGCGGGATTGCTGCCGGCTATGCCGTCGTCACAGTCCAAGTTGTTGGCGCTCGCACCAGGGGGAAGAGTGCAGCTTGAGAGCGGGGTTCCTGGATCGCCGTAGCCATCGCCATCGAAGTCTCCGTAGAAGGTCAGTAATACTCCTTCGTCAATAGATGCGTCGCAGTTGTTGTCGACTCCATCACAGACCTCGGTGGCGCCAGGGTAGGAGGTCGCGTCGAGGTCATCGCAGTCTCCTGAGGCGGCCAGATAGTTCAGGGGAGCGATACAGGCGACAACTGCCATGGATGTGTTGCCGTAGCTGTCACCGTCGAAGTCCGCATAAAAGGTTCCTGGTGCCGCGCTGCCGTCATCCACTGCCGTGTCGCAGTTGTTGTCCTGACCATCACAGATCTCAGTAGCCAGGGGAGAGATCAACGGGTTGAGGTCGTCGCAGTCATCACTGTTGGCGACGTAGCCAGCTGGTGCCGCACAGGCCATCAATGGTGCGTTTGCGTCGCCAAAGCTGTCGGCATCGGCATCCAGGTGCCAGGTAGTCTCGCCGGTGGCTCCTGCTTCATCGATCTGACCGTCGCAGTTGTCATCGATCGAGTTGCAGGACTCACTCGCAGCGGTGTGTACGGTCGAATCGTCATCGTTACAGTCCTCGCAGGCGGCCTCTCCGTCGCCATCGAGGTCGGCATAGTCCACTACCCCATCGCAGTTGTAGTCCTCTGGATCGGTGCAGTCGGTCTCGGAGGCTCCCGGGTGATAGGCGGGGTTGTCGTCGTTGCAGTCGCCAGCATAGGCTGAGTAGCCATGCGGGTGAGTGCAGGACTGTAGCGTTTCAGACTCGAGTCCATAGCCATCACCGTCGGCATCTTGATGCCAGGTGGGGGCATCCTCAGCTTCGGCTTCATCGACGGCTCCGTCGCAATCATTATCTATGTGGTCGCAACGTTCCGTAGCACCCGGATGTATCGCGGCGTCGCTGTCGTTGCAGTCTTCTGAGAGAGCGTGCCCATCGCCGTCTTCGTCTATGGGCTCATCCGCCGAGTCGTCGTCGTCCGCTATGTCATCGTCGTCCGCCGAGTCGTCGTCGTCCGCTATGTCGTCGCCGTCCGCCGAGTCGTCATCATCTCCACTGAGATTCAGGGCGCAGCCGGTTGTTGAGGTGAGAAGGAGCGCCAGTAGTAGGAAAAGGAGCTGTTTTTTGTAGGCCAAAGTGGTGTCCTCCTTTGCGCAGTTTACAGGCTCTGTGTTGTCGCCATTACTTGTTCTGATTGCGGTGTCCTTGAAAGGAGAGCACGAACATCCAGATAGCCAGGAGCGTCAGGCCGCCCGCCTCACGCGCGTGTTCTACGGCGCCGCCCTTGGTGTGCATGGGCCTGGGCAGATCGGTCAGGGTCACCCCCGTAGCGTCGGGCACCAGAGTGAGCGCCCAGATACTTGCCAGTGTGCCGAGCAGTAGGGGTGGGATCCCCCGTCGCCTCCCTGGTTGCTGCAGCAAAGAGATAGTGGCGGCGGCCAGATACAGGGCTATCCATTTCCAGGGGTCGGGGTCGTTGTATTGCAGGGCTGCCACCACAAGGAAGCAGCCAGCTGCGACCCATCTGAGGCGAGCAAACATAATCGAAGCCTACACCGAGAGTTCCCTGGGCACGCTGAGCTTAGTCCCAGGGCACCTCATCGTAGCGAAGCCCCCTTGCGGGATCGCCGGGATACAGCTCAAGCTCACGCTGTTCGGTGATGTGTTGTGCCAGGTTGGGGAAGAACTCCAACAGGTTGTCTGAGCGAACCGCCGCGGGCAGGGTCCGCTCCTCGGTTATGAGTACTCCCTGTGACCCTTTGCGAAGTAGTGCTCCGTGCGATGCATCGGCAGCGATAGAGTCTGTTGCAGTACCCAGGCTGAACCCCGACGAGACCCAGCCCAACTCAAAGGAGACCAGCACCTGTGGCGGCCAGAGCACGCTGATGGGATCAAAACCTGTGCGTACGCGATAGAACATATCGGGGTAGTCACTGTCGGCGCTGAAGCCGAACAACTCCTCGTCGCTGTAGGCACCGAGGTCGGGATTCTTGCCTCCCGCTGGGGGTAGATCGAGACCAAAGACTCCCCAGTCCGTAGCCCTGGGCAGCAGGTATTGGTCACTCGAGGAATCGAAGCCAAACTGGGCGAGCAGCGCTTCGTCTCGCCACAGTTGATACCAGGCAAGCTCGTCACTTTGGGCTCCGAGCAGGGCAGGGGCCTCGCCGCGGCAGACCACCAGATCGATCCCCTCGCCTGCGGATAGCTGCGCTGAGATCTGCGAAGACTGCTCAGGAAAGGTGTGTAGGCCAACGTAGGTCACGCGCGAGTGCAAAATAGGCACGGCTACCAGCTCACCCTGGTCTTGCCATTCCCCCAGGGAGTCGACGGCGCGAATACCGACTTGCTCCATCACCGCATCAAGCTCCACTAGCTGCTCGGGCGGACTCGGGGTGAAATTCATGCCGTGATCAGAGAACAGGGTGAAGACAAAAGTACGCTCTGGATGATTGGCGCGAAATGCCTCTATGCGCTCCCAGATCTCCATGGAAGCGGCCACCATCTGTGTGGGGTCATAGGAATGGCCGATGATGTCGGTGTGCGGGATATAGGCAGCAAAAGTCGATGAATCCTGTGTCCTGCTGTTGAGAACATAGAAGAGGTTGTCGAGTCCACGTCCCATGCTTTGGAAGGGATTCGAGTAGTTGCTGATTACATCCAGGTAGCCGTTAGCGTGGTGGTCAAATGCCAGGTAGTAGGGCGAGCTTTCGAGACCAACCACTTCAAGGGGCGGGACCACGTGGGTAATGAGTCCAGCGTCTCCGTGATTGACCACTTTGTCTTCTGTGGGGTCGTAGTACTCGTACTCGAAGCCCGGAAGAGGCTCGGTCTCCAGCATTCTCGTCCAGCTCGTAAACGAGGTGGCCGGGAACATGGGGATTGAGGCCGAGAGGCTCCAGTTGCTGCTGGGGTAGGCGCCTTCTTCTCTGACCCAGGAAAGGGCCTCAAAGTCGAGACCGTCGACGCCTAGGTAGACATAGACCGTCTCTGGTGCGTCGTCACTCTCTGGCATGGGAACGCTGTTGTAGAGGTGGAACAATTCCCAGTCACAAGCAGACAGTGGCAACCATAAAGAAGCGATCAGTAGGGCCGCAGCAATCGGTCTGTTCGCGCTATTGCGTTTGGCTAGAATACCCATGACCGCTACAGCCTGACCGCGACAGAGAGCAGGGGAGAACCCTGGCCTCCATCTAGGGAGCGCCGATACAGGTAGCCGATGCGTAGCTCGAGAGCCCGAAAGTTGAGCCGGTATGAGGCGCCAACGGCGAAGAAGTCATGTTCCCAGAAGCCGACCTCGCCCAGGTGTACGACAAAGCCGTGGCGTCGCGCGGCTAAGAGTTCGAGGTTCACGAAGTAGCCAAGAGTGATCCTGGCGTTCGGCTCGGACAGCCCGAAGACGCCCATCACGGTGAGTGTTTGATTGAGCTGCAGCCACTTCAGGGGCTGCCATGTGGCGGCCGCAGAGATAGGAATAACGAGATAGAGCTTTGCCCAATTGTTGATTCGAGACTTGAAGTTCGATGAAGCAAATGAATTGCCTGCTCCCGACAGCAGCACCATGACTTCGCCTTGGATCGCGAGATGAAACTGTTTGTTGCTGAACACCCCGAAGCGGCCATGAAGGTTGGGCGCTCCAAAGGGATAGGGCACCGGCCGCAAGCCGATTTGCACCTTTTTGCCGAGACCCACCTGAATATGACTGGTGCCCAGATAGGCCTCGCGCAGCCCGAGAGTGCGGCCACTGGCCTCCCAGAGCGGAAAAAGACCATTGACCGAGAAGTGATGTTCGACCCACGAGGGGTCGTAGCGGAACGGCTTCTTAGCCGCTTTACCTTCGGGTGCGGGTGCGGGTGCGGGTGCGGGTGCGGCTGCGGCGAAAGACGATTGCGGAGAGGCGATGGCCAGGGCCACG
>Ga0163179_10002776_pt1 | contig 12047 bp, 13 predicted proteins | sample AtlANTMetagenome_FD_109643 | JGI IMG/M metagenome (GOLD analysis project Ga0163179, IMG submission 109643) | Marine eukaryotic phytoplankton communities from the Atlantic Ocean - Atlantic ANT 2 Metagenome | ecosystem: Environmental > Aquatic > Marine > Oceanic | place: North Atlantic Ocean...
TAAAAGCTGATGTTGCAGTCTTTTTAAAAAACGGTGGAAAAATAAGAAAGATAAAAAAAGCAGTTACTGCTTACAGTGAAGACAGAATTGTATTCATGAAGAAAACAATAAGGAATAAAAAGAATGAGCATGACGCTTCTGACACTTGATTTTGAAACTTATTACGACACTCAATACTCCCTCAAAAAATTAACCACAATGGAATATGTCCATAACCCTCAATTTAAAGTGTGGGGAGTAGGACTTAAATTTAATAATGAAGAGACATTTTGGCTTGGAGAGGATGAGGTAGAATTTGAACTATCTAATATTGATTGGGACCGTACAGCAGTTATTTGCCACAACACACCATTTGATGGATTTATACTTACACATCATTACCAGGTAACTCCCGCCTATTACTATGACACTGCGGCTATGTCCCGTGGTGTATGGCCTAGCATCAGCGCAAGATTAAAAGACGTTGCTGAACGCACTTTTCCCGATGACCCTACAATGCGTAAGGGTGATGAATTAGCTGACGCAAAAGGTATTTATGATCTCTCTCCAGATCTTGAAGAATCTATTTCTGGGTACTGCATCCAAGATGTAGATTTGACTTATGCTATTTACCACGACCTTATCCAGAAATTCCCTCAATCAGAACTCGACTTAATTAACATAACGACACGTATGTTTTGTGAACCGTTACTACATATAAATCGAGAAGTTTTAGAAGCATCTCATACTGAAGAAAAACAACATGTAGAAGATATTATTGAAGCATCGGGTTACACACGCAAACAACTTAATTCCACTGCACAACTAAAACAAATTGTAGAAGAAGATTTAGGTATTGTTTGTCCTGTGAAACCGAATAGCGCAGGTGCCATGATTCCAGCATTTAGTAAAAATGATGCTGGTTGGAAACAGATGGTAGCTAAATATCCAGAATTTAATCATGTCTGGAATGCCAGAGTTGCAGTGAAATCTAATATAAAAGAAACACGTTCTAAACGATTTCTTGATGCAGCTGATCCAATTAAAAACACTCTTCCAACATGCTTGAGATATTATGGAGCGCATACTGGGAGGTGGACTGGTATAGAAAATCTTAATCAGCAAAATCTGCCTCGAGGGTCAGTCCTAAGAACAAGCCTTGAAGCTCCTCCAGGTCACCTATTATATGTAGCAGATTTGAGTAATATCGAAGCAAGAATAGTAGCTTGGTTAGCTGGGCAAGATGATTTAGTAGATGGCTTTGCTGAAGGCAGAGATATCTATTCAGAATTCGCAAGCGAAATCTATAGTCGAACTATTACTAAGCAGAATGACCCGTTAGAAAGATTTATTGGTAAGACATGTATTCTAGGATTGCAATTTGGTATGGGCTATCAAAGGTTCATCGAACAATGCGCTCAAGGTTCAAAAGGTCCAGCCGTGGAATTTTCTATAGAAAAAGCAAAATCCATTGTTGCAAGTTATCGAAACAAATATTACAGAATTAGTAATTTTTGGAAACACGTTGAAAATAAGCTTGTTTCATCAATGTACGATCCTACCGAAATACCTTACGGTCCTGCATTAATATTCAAGGATGGAAATATTCAATTACCAAACGGTATGAGCCTAAAATATCACGACCTTCAACTTCGTAATCAAGGACTGACCTATTTTAACCATAAGGGGCCGGTATCTCTTTGGGGCGGGAAAATAACCGAGAATATTGCCCAGGCATTAGCAAGAATTGTTATCACGGATGCGATGTTAAAGCTGGAAAACACGATATGTAGTGGTAGAATAGCACTTACGATACATGATGAAGTAATTTTGGTTGCACCAGATAAAGATCCAGATGTAATCATCCAACAAATGTACGACATTATGTGTATTCAACCTGAATGGGCTACTGATCTTCCACTGGATGTAGAAGGTGGATATGACAAGAGTTATATAAAGTAAATGCCAAGACTTGTTTTAAAACGAAAACCCAATGAAAGTATTTTACTCAGTAAAGATGATATAGACATTGCAAAAATAACTGTTCACACGGACAAAAATAAAACTGCGGAAGAATTGCAGTGTAAAGCATGTGGATCTATCAGGAACGTAACATTAGCAATTGAAGCTGATAAAGAAATAAGCATTATGCGAACAGAAAAACTAACTAAAAAAATTAATAAAGCTATAACAAATTAACACACTAAAAACAAAAGCATACGTGTTGTTGTATTAGTGATGGTAATATTTAGGGGATCTGAATGAAAGTAACTTTTGTTGAATCGGCAAATAATCTTCCATTTGCTAAACACTATACAAAAACAAAAACCTTTAAAGCTTATCCCCATATAAAACTAGTAAATTCGTTTACTACATCTATTGAAAGTATTACTGATCTACATAAAAAAATTTGTTTCCATAGTAAAAAAGGTCATTGGTTACTAAAAGGTAATTTAACGTCAGATCTTAATAATGAAAGTCGTCAAGGTAAAACTGATCGAAATGCATTGAGTCAATTGTTAGTTCTAGATTTTGATGGTGTTGCTTTCAACACAAAAAAATCCACAAGGCTCTGGGACATGAACCAAGACACATTAACCAAGCTCTCCGAACAAATGATTAAACTTATGCCTACCGAAATGCATCAAGTTTCTTATATAAGTCAAGCATCAGCGAGTTTAGGATTAAAAGGAGATTTGATTTCATTGCATATCTTCATGCTGCTTGATGTTCCTTTACCACCAAAAACAATGAAACTTTGGCTACAAAATGTTAACCACACTACACCAGCATTTACCGATCAAATGGAACTTTCAGTTAATGGTCAATCATTAAAATATCCTTTGGATGTATCAATTGCTGATAATTCTAAAGGAGTATTTATTGCACCACCTACTTTTGATTTAGAAACTGATAACCCTTTTAAACTCGATTCAGACAGGATTGTACTTGTGCAAAAACAGTTACAAAAATTTGATATGGCAGCACAAATGCAAGATCTCAATCCCCAGATTGTTTTTGAACAATCAAAACAAATAAAACTCAAAAAACGTCAAGCTATGGGTTTGAATAAAACGCAAGAAAAAATAAAAGTTATGCAGATTGCAAATACTTCTGAAGAAGTTTTATTAAATCCTGATCGAATGTCAATTCAAGTTTCAGATGCATCTAGTGCGCCTTATATCCGATGCAACATAAATAATGGCGACAGCAATGCGTATTGGTTTAACTTAAAAGATCCTATCTACATGTACAATTTTAAAGGTGAACCAATTTTTGAAATAGAAAAAGCTGATACAGATTTTTTTACTTCCATACCAGATTTATTTGCTCAAGAAATGACTGATGAAGAACAACCAGAACATCCTGTAACTTTTAGAGATTTCAACAGTAATACCTATTACAACGGTATTTATAATCCGTCAAATAATAAATTTACGCATTTAGCTGAAACTTCACATTCTTCAATAGAAGGTTTTATGCGTAGCTATGGCAGACCCATGCCTGATTTTGTTCCAGAAGCATTTGTATTTTTTGACCCGACAACAGATAAACCAGTTACTAATTTAAAAACAATCCCATATCAACTAAATACATTTGTCAGAACTTCTTACATGGATAACGCAATTGCTCCTGACGAACCATTAAAACTTGGATACGGATTTCACATAAAAGAAAAGTGTCCGGTTATTTACTCAATATTACGACATATGCTTGGAAACGGTGACCAGGAAGTAGAACGCTTCATAAATTGGTTAGCACATATATATCAAACTAGAACTAAAGCAAAAACTGCTTGGGTAATTTCGGGAGTTCAAGGAACAGGCAAAGGTGTATTTGCTAATCTTGTCCTTCGGCCTTTATTTTCACATGAACAAACTACCGTAAAAACATTGGAAAACCTTGTAGAACAATTTAATAAACATATGGCAAAAGCTATTGTTTGTGTCATTGAAGAGTTTCGGATGGATGGCAGTGCTGCAATGACTCGACTTGGAAATAAAATGAAATTCCAAATTAGCGAACCAATGTTAACGATTCGTGGTATGCGCGAGAATCAAGTAGAATTGGAAAACTACACTAGCTTTATCTTTAATACTAACCATGTTGATGCTGTCAGGATTGAACCTTCTGATCGTCGATACAATATTTCGCCAAGACAAGAAGTTCCATTATTCGATACTTACCCACAATTTAAAGACGGAAAAGCGTTTGACACAATAAAAAATGAATTAGTGCATTTCGCAGGTGCATTACAAACTTATGAAGTAGATAACCTACTAGTTACAACACCGATTGATAATAATGCGAAACGACTCATGCGAAGTGCATCTTTATCAGTGTTTGAAGAATTTTGTATGGCTGTCAAAGAAGGTGATATAACCTTTTTTCAAGACGTTTTAGAAATTAAAATTACAAATGTAATGGGATCAGGTGAAATTGATAATGCACAACGCTATGTAAAAGCTTGGTTCGCAAATGCTTACGAAGCTAAGTCATCAGTTATTCCACAAGAACATTTAAGAACTATTTATAATGTTTACACACAAGCGAATATTTCATCTAGGGATTTTAATAAACGCTTACAGCGAAATAATATTGAAGCAATCAGAAAACGACCTGCTGGATCTTCAAGAGAAACATCTGCAATTCGTGGCGTAGTAGTAGATTGGAAAATAGATTCTCAAGTATTAGAAAACATAATCTCTCAATACTTTAATGATAAAGATCATAAGCTTTTACTTGCAAGTTAATATTAGCATTACTAATCGGATTAAATTATGTCAAATTTAACACAAGAAATTCGACCAGATGCACATAAAGTAATAATAAAAAAACCTGACAATCTTGGGTTAGTAAGAACTTGGTCGTATTCAGCTTTAAAAACATTTGAGCAATGCGCTTATAGAATTTATCTACAAAAAGTACGCAACATAAAAGAACCTACAAATCCTGCTGCACAACGTGGTTCTGATATCCATCAACAAGCAGAAGATTACGTTAAAGGTGAACTAGCAGAATTTCCTGACACCCTATCTAAGTTTAAATCTGAATTTGAGGAACTCAGAGAATTATTTATTGATGGCAAAGTCGAGCTTGAAGGGGAATGGGGTTATAACGCTGATTGGGAACCTTGCGCTTGGTTAGAACCTGCAACGTGGGTTCGGATTAAACTAGACGCACTTGTTCATCAAGACGATACAAGTGTACGAGTAATCGATTATAAAACTGGTAAACGCTGGGGTAACGAAGTAGCTCATGGTCAACAAGCCCTCCTCTATGCTATTGGCACTTTTTTACGTTACCCACTAGCTGAATTCGCTCAGACAGAATTGTGGTACTTAGACAAAACAGAAACTTTTCGTAAAACATATACCCGCGATGAGGCGTTAATGTTTATGCCTGGTTGGAATAATCGCGGTGTAAAGATGACTACTGCTGAAGATTTTACACCAAACCCATCAAAACATAATTGTCGCTGGTGTAGTTACGGCAAAGGTGAAGAACCTGTGTGCCACCACGGAATTTACTGAACCCCTTCCTTGGAATTTTCCAAGGATTAGCCTCACTTTGGTGGGGCTTTTTTTTATCTAAACAAAGGAGTGTTTATGCAAACTACATATACAAAATCGAAATCCCACCGTAATTCAACAAGAATTTGGATAGAAGGACAGAAATTAATTGCAGCAGGGTTTGATTGTGATAATCGATTTGATATCGACTATAACGAAGCTGCCAAAACTATTGTATTGAAAATTAAACCTAATGGGATATGTAAAGTAGCTGGCGCAAAACGTAATGGTAAACGTCGTCCAATAATTGATTTAACTAACCAACAAGTTGCTTCTGTATTTCCAGCTGACTCTAAACTTCGAGTTACGTTCACTAAAAATAAAATCACTATCGAAGAACATCATGAAACAGCTTCAAAAGAAGATCGAGAAAAGCGTTTTAAAACCCGATCTAAAACAGGAAATCTTGTAGAGGCCAGTATGTTCACAGGTGGTGGTATTTCCACTGAAGCAATTTCACTTGCTACTCAAGATGCTGGTTTGCAATCTCGTTTGGCGTGGGTCTGTGATATGGAAACTAAATACATTGAAAGTGCTGGTGAAAATTGCCTTGCTATCGATGATAACACTGCATTTATTATCGGTGCTGTTGAAGAAATAGAACCACAGCTATTTACTGAATGCGATATTTTAAGTTTTTCAATGCCCTGTGCTGGATTTTCTAAAGCAGGTAAATCTAAACATCAAACGTCAGCAGAGAATCATTCAGGTACAGCATTGTTTGGTGTAATTAACGCGATTAAATCAGCTAACCCTTCAATCATTATCAGTGAAAATGTAACAGAGGCATTTGACTCACCAATCTACCAACTACTGACCAGTGAGTTGCGTCGATGTAACTACAAGGTATTTGAGCAAGTACTTAACCAGGAACACACTGGTACTGTTGAAAACAGACAACGCTATTGGTTGGTTGCAGTTTCTGATGGTATTGCGCCAGAAGCATTATCTTTACCTGAAGTTGATATATGTCGTCGCCCTATATCAAGTTTGTTAGAAGAGAATCCAAATGAATCTTGGTGTGCCAACGAATACATGCACGCGAAAGCAGAACGTGATGCAGCTGCGGGTAAAGGTTTTAAAAGACAACTATTAAGTGGTGAAGAAGATCGTTGTGGAACGATTGGTCGGTTTTATGCAAAGAAGCGAAGTACCGAACCATTTCTTGTGAAAGATAAACTTGAAAGATTATTTACTCCAGTTGAACACGCTCGACTGAAATCAGTTCCTGAGTATTTGATATCTAATCAATCAAAAACAACTGCTCATGAAATTCTTGGGCAATCAGTTGATTTTTTGCAGCCTTACAATCTTGTATTAAAACTTTTTGAAATGATTCAAAGGAGAAGTCATGTCGTCACTATTTGAGAAATCAAAATTCGTTTTATTAGCCCTTTCAATGTTTGTCCTAACTACTGCGTTTTATTTTTTAGGAGTAACACTCGGCTTTTTAATGGTTCCTTTCATTTTAGGATTAATTCTCGCGTTTGTTTTATTGGGAGATTCTAAAGAATGAACTGGATGTATCGCTTACTTACTGTTGTCGAACTTTTTTATATTTTCCGTGCAATTAAAAAACGTAACGAGGAAAAAATATTATGCAAGAACTGCGGATGTCCTATCGACGAGATTGTGGAACCATCATCGAATACACATTACGAACCGATCCATCAGAAGCCATGTACTGGACCACCCACAGATTAAAAAAATCAGAGATTATTATCTTAACATCAGGTCTGTCACGTACTGAAAAATCAATATTAAGACAGGAGTTACTCGATGACATCATTGCCAGTGAAAAACCAGATACCAATAAAAGATCTTTATCAAACCAAGTATCAAAAAAGAATTAAAGCTCCGGCTGACAATATGCTTAAACCTGGCAAGAACAATAAAAAACTTGGATGGAAAATTTCTAAAGGCCAATGGAAAGATATGCATCTATACAGTTTAACTTTAGAAGAAAGAAGCACTTGCCCTTCTCATTGTGAACAATGGGAAAACTGTTACGGGAATAACATGCCATTTGCTTATCGTTACGACCATACAGATCCATTGTTCTACACAAAACTAGCTGATCAATTAGCAGCATTAAGCATGAAACATGAATCAGGATTCGTAATAAGGTTACACGTTCTTGGTGATTTCTTTGACAAAAAGTATGTGCATTTCTGGCGTACTCAGTTGTTTAGCTTAAAAATCTACAGATCTACGGGTATACACATCATAGATCCGATAGTGATCTTGGTGCTGCTATCTACACACTTAATAATCTTTACAAGGAGAGATGCCGTGTTCGTTTTTCAGATGACCCTAAAACTTATTTTTCTACGTCTGTTATTGAAGAATCAGGACGAGAACCTGGACGACATGAAGTTGTCTGCCCAGAGCAATTATCACTCGTAAGTAGTTGTTCTAAATGTGGAATTTGCTGGGAATCAACACAAAAACATGTTGTATTTTACGCCCATTAGTATTAGCATTACTAATACATGTCAGGAGGACATATGCGCGTAAAAGTCGAAATCATTCTTGAAGAAAACGAATGGGATGGTCGCGCAATTAAACTCGTTTTACTCCCACCAACAGAATATGAATCTGATGATGATCCAGAAGAAGAATTTCTATCTGGCGAACACCCAATGAATTTAAAGGTGATAAGTGACGGACGGCACTAAGGAAAATATGATGCAGGAAGCATTTGAACATCAAAAAGAAACTACTGTATTCATACTCAAAAACCCACGGATATTAATAACCTCTGATCCTGGTACTGGAAAAACACGATCAGTACTTGATGCTTATGCTCAACGAAAAAACAAACGTATGTTAGTCATTGCTCCCTTGTCTATTTTACAACCTAGCTGGGGTGATGACTGTAACAAATTCCAACCTGACTTAACCTATTCAATTGCGTTAGCTAAAAATCGAATAGAAGCATTTAAAGCTGACACCGATATAGTTGTTACTAATCACGATGCTGTGAAATGGATTCTTGAAAACGAAAACCTATTGCAAGCATTCGACACTATCTGCATAGATGAATTTACTGCGTTTAAAAATAGAAGTTCTCAACGTAGTCGTGCCTTAAACAAAATAATTGATCACTTTGATTATCGAATAGCGATGTCTGGTACGCCTAACTCCAACACTATCTTAGATATCTGGCACCCTACCCTGTTAGTCGATGAAGGTGAACGACTAGGTAGACGCTTTTATGGTTTTCGTGAATCTGTTTGTACCAGTCAGTTTAATGGTTTTGCCAACATATGGGTTGATAAACCAGAAGCACAGGAGATGGTCGCTGCTCAACTCAGTGATATTAATATTCGTCACAGATTACAAGATTGCATCGATATGCCAGAACAAACAGTTAATACAATGTATATCGATTTACCACCTAAAATATACTCTCAGTATCTGCAATTAGCAGAGGACTCTGTTCTCTATACTGGTAAGGGTACAGTCAATGCTGTTAATGCTGGTGCAAAAGTTAAAAAGCTACTACAGCTGTGTACTGGAGCAATTTATGACAATCTCGGTGCGCCGCTTCATGTACATACAAATAGGTATGACCTGGTACTTGATCTTGTTCTTGAACGTAAATGCTCTCTGGTTGCATTTAACTGGCGACATGAACGTGAGCAACTAACAAAGTTAGCTGACAAACATAAAATCAAATACGATTTTATTGATGGAACTACACCAGTTAATAAACGTAAAGATATTGTAGATCGAATGCAAGCCGGTCATCTGCAAGCAGTGTTTGCTCATCCACAGTCTGCCGGACATGGATTAACTCTAACCAAAGCTACTACTGTTATCTGGGCATCTCCAACTTACAACGCTGAACATTATCAACAATTTAACCGACGTATCTATCGCGCTGGTCAAAGTAAAAAAACCGAAGTCATACAGATTGCGGCTCGAGATACGTGGGAACCAGATGTGTATCAAAAACTGGAAACGAAATTAGGAAAAATGGAAGAGCTATTAACTGTACTAACAGAACTAAATGAATTGAGGAAAACAGCATGAGCAATATGAATATTGGTGATTTAATTAAAAAACGCGCTGCCAACAAAAAAGCAATTACTGAATTAAATCAGACAGTAAAAACATTAAATAAAGAAAACATAATTTTAGATGAAGAACTCATACGGCATATGGACGGCCAAGGCACCAATAAGGTCAGTAATGATGATGCCAACATAAGCATAAAAGAAGAAGTCTTTCCTAAAGTAATAAGCTACGAGGAAATACAACGGTACACATTAGAGACTGGTGACTTCTCAATATGGCGAAAGCAATTAACACTCGACCCTTTACGGGAACATTGGAAATTGGATGCAACCATACCAGGGGTAGAACCGTTTGTTGATCGTAAAATTGTGGTTCGATTAAACAAGTCTATTTAAATATTAGACCTATTAAACTATTAACTTTTAAACTCAAAGGAAATATATATGACCAATTTAGCTGTTGTATCCGACAAAGTCCCTGCCTACCTCAAAGGAACACTTGAAGGTATAGGGCGTGGTAATGAGCATATCGGACAAGAAGTTGTTATTCCACGTATCAAATTAATGCACTCTGTTAGCCCTGAATATGATAAGCAAGATCCAAAATATATTAAAGATATAGAACCTGGTGACTTTCTCAACTCTCTTACGGGTGAGAATCTTGGTAAAAGTATCAAAGTTCTTTCCTTATTAATGCGGCCTTTATGGTGGGCTACAAAGGAATTTGGAGATGGCGGTGGTATGGGACCAAAAGTAGATACAAGAGAAGAAGCAGACACCTGGGCAAAAGAACAGAGCAGTCCAGATATATGGACAGTATCTGAAGTACACGAACATGTTTTACTTCTACTTGACGAAAAAACTGGTGAGCCTGAAAGAAGTCCAGCACTAATGGATTTCGGAGGAGCCAAGATTTCTACATCTAAGGCTTGGAATTCCAAGATTCTCCAGTTATCGGGTGACCGTTTTTCTTCAGTATGGGATTTATATTCTCAAACTAACATATCAAAAAAGACGGGTAAGCCTTATCAGAGCGTCAATGTAAAACGTATTGGATATGCAACTGAAGCCAACTACGACTATGCTGGCGAATTGTACGATCAGTACACACGCAACCGTTAGTTTAACTGTGCGTATTAGTGCTGCTAATTATTAAGCACAAAACAGAGAGGAAATGTGTTTTTCTTACTCCGAAATACATTTTTTAGCACTAGGCGTAGCTCACCTGGCTCTAGAAACGAGCTACTTTAATACATGAACGAACATAGTTTCGTGAAAGCAGTCCACAGGCATCTCCCCAAGGAGCTTATAAGATGGAAGATACGGGATACCTTCACAGGAGGTGTACCTGACGCTTATTATTGTGGACCATCCAGCAGCTTATTCGTTGAATACAAGTTCATAAAGCTCCCAAAGCGATCCAGTACTATAGTGAAGCTGAATCTAAGTGCTTTACAACTAGAATTTCTAGGGAAATTAAACAGTTTTCATCAACCCGCAGCAGTAATTGTCGGTTTTATTAGTAATAATAATAATTTTTCCATATTTCTTAGCGACGCAGTATGGACAAAACCATTATCGGTAGCATATTATAGCGAGAATAAAATTAGCGTTACGAATATCGCACAACGCATTTCGACAATTTGCCAATAAATAGATAAACACCATGCCGTGTTAGGAGGAGGAACCTCGATGGCAGACATACCGCAATCTGTAAAAAACCTTCGTCGCATCTGGAACGAAAGAAAAGAAAGATTTCAGTATAAACAGCATGAAGTAGCAGAGGGTCTTGGTTGGACCCAAGGCGCATTTAGTCAGTATTTAAATAACATCACTCAATTAAATAGCGATGCTGTTGTAAAACTTGCTAATTTTCTTGAGGTATCCCCTTCAGTCATTGATCCTGATTTTCCACAACATGAATTTAATGACAAGAAAATTTTATTTAATCACTCAGATCCAGATAATCAAAACAATGAAACATTGTTTTATCGACGCGCTGATGTAATACATAAAAATGATTTCTTTATAACTGTTGATAAAGAAATACCTGGATTTGCTGAAAAAGGGTCTTTACTTTGGGTAGCGCAAATAGATAAACAATCACGCAATTTGGTGAGTTTTACAACGCCTAATAGTAAAACCGACATACGCAATTTTATGGGCGAAAAGAAATATTATGTGATACTAAAAAACCAAAAGAAACCAAAAATCATAAACCAGCCAGACCTTCCTGCTGACCAGAAAATAAAGGAGAAGTATCTTATTCTGGGTGTTCTTTACGCATAAATATCCTCACCTCCCGACATGCGGGTATTTGTGAAAACACAATCCTGAGTCTTTTTTTCTCGAGTCAATAAACGGCTCCCAGTCCGAAAAATCTTTGTAACTGAGTTCAGCGAGAGCTTCAAGACCTTGGTCTTTGGGCGGTAAAAGTTTACGTGGGTCTTGGCCGATTGATTCGACACAAAAA
>Ga0163179_10002780_pt1 | contig 12043 bp, 8 predicted proteins | sample AtlANTMetagenome_FD_109643 | JGI IMG/M metagenome (GOLD analysis project Ga0163179, IMG submission 109643) | Marine eukaryotic phytoplankton communities from the Atlantic Ocean - Atlantic ANT 2 Metagenome | ecosystem: Environmental > Aquatic > Marine > Oceanic | place: North Atlantic Ocean...
GAGACGCAAATTCTTGATCTATGCACGATTCACCTACGTTTTTATCGGCTGGATATTTGCCTGGGTATCAGCTTCGCGGTTCTGATATAGTATGATGGAAAGCAGAATGACTGCGCCACAGACATGATAGTAAATCGGCAAAGGGGTCCACATCAGCAAACTCGCGCTGAGAAGCAGCAATGCTGCGATCAATGAATTGATACGGGCTTCAAGATGCCACTCCAGCAATCCGGCTAAAGCGTAGAGTCCCATGCTCGCCCAGAGGAAAACTTCAAAACGTTCGGGCCAGGTCCCTGAAACCAATGGTGAATAGGCAAACAAGACCGGAACGAGGTACAGGCCTTTGGCGATTTTCCAACTTGTGAGTCCGGTTGGGATCGGACGCGTACCGGCAATTCCTGCGGCTGCGAAGGAGGCGAGGCAAACGGGTGGGGTCACGTTACTGTCCTGGGATAGCCAGAAAATTATCAAGTGTGCACTGAGTAGCATGCCAGTCAGCAATTCCGGCTCTAGCAATTCCTGCCGTAAAAGCTGCTTCATTTCCAGGGGCATCTCCTTGAGTGCCAGCACCGGATCGCCCCCGAACAGGCTCAGCGTGGCGGCTACATTGCTGGGCAGATTGCCAGCCTGCAGCACGGTTAGGAGTTGGGACTGGCTGATGAGGTCGAAAATCAAGGGAGCACATAAGGTGGCCAGTACGATATAGGAGGCAGTCACAGGTAGTCCCATTCCAAGGACGAGAGAGGCCAGTGCCACAAGGACCAGAGTTATCAGCAGGCTGCCTTGGGCCCATTCCACAATCATTAATGAAAAGGCGTTACCGACCCCTGTGGTGGTAACGACGTTGACCACAATACCTACGGCCACGAGCAATAAGGCGGTGGCTACCATGTTCTGTACGCCATCCACAGTGGCATCGAATATATCCCTTAGGCGCATAGGCTTTGTGGATAGCCACGAGGCCGCGATCACACTGATTATAGCGAAGGCAGCTGAACTGGTGGGGGTGCGACCGGCCACTAGGAATCCGACGAGCGTTGCCAGTGGAATGATGAAATGCCAGCCCTCTTTTAATATGGCGGAGAATTTTTCTGCATCCTCGGCGGTTGTCGGTTTCAGCCCAAGACGTTTGGCCTGAATGCGGACAAAGAAGGACACGGTCAAAAAGTATAGCAAGGCGGGCAGAGCCGAGGCTGCGATGACAGTGAGATAGGGTATCTGGGTGTAGCTTGCCAGCACGAACGCCCCTGCGCCCATCACCGGTGGCATCAGAGCTCCGCCGGTTGATGCAGCGGCCTCCACACCAGCAGCAAATCGACTGGAGAATCCGGACTTCTTCATAATGGGAATGGTGATGACGCCAATGGAGACTGTGTTGGCCACCGCAGAACCGGTAACCGAACCCATCAGCCCGGAGCCGATCACTGACATCTGCCCAGCCCCGCCAGCAACGCGTCCGGTCAGGCAACGGGCTAGACGGACCATGAAATCGCCGGCTCCCGAACGCAGTAGAAAAGCTCCGAAAATAATAAACATGAATACAAAGGTAGCAGAGATATTAGCGATCATCCCAAACATGCCTTCACTTGTGAAAAAGGAGCGATAGAGTACCGTCTCGAGACTAAGTCCCGGAAATGAAAATATTCCTGAAATATATCGGCCTAGGAACAGAATATAGGACAGGCTGATCAGGATCAGTATGGGCATGAACCAGCCTGAGGTGCGGCGCGTGAATTCAATGGCCAGTCCGAGTCCCAGAACGGAAAACACATAGTCGCTGAGAATGTATTCAGTTTCTCTAGCATAAAGGGCGTTCTCAAATAGAACCAGGTAGGCAGTCGTGATCGCTGCAGTGATCGCTAGCGCAATATTAACCCAATACCGCGTGGTAAATTGCCGCACTCCTCTAGACTCATTTACAGTCAGAGCGCAAATAGCGCTGAACCCCCCAAAGTGTATCGCGGACAGCCACAGTTCGGAAATACTCGCAAATACGTTGGAATAGATATGAAACAGGGCGAAGATGAAAGCGGCCCATCTGAGGTATGGTGATTTCATAGTCGGCTTGTGGCTCTAGCGGTTGGGTCACTGAGCGCCTCACCTATAATCAACCGGTCTGGTATTTCCAGGCCCATTTCCCGATAGTAGCGCAAGGCGCCCGCATGCAGGGGAGCTCCAAGGCCCTTCACCGCAATCTCCAGTCGCATGCTCTTGGTCGCACCATGGATTTCCTGCAAGGTGGCAAGGTTTTCCCAGATGACTTTCGTGATTTCGTAAACCGCTTCTTCTGGAATATCAACCCGAGTTACCAGCACATTGGGTGATGCAATGGTGTGAATCGTTTCTTTTTGGTTAGGATAAGTATTTGGAAGAAACTCGTACCAATCCCACAAGGGGTAGCGTGCGTTGAGCTTGTCCAGCGATTCTTGGGTCCAGTTGAGAATGGTCATGCGATCCCCCATCCGCGCGTAGGTCTGGGTGATGGAACTCACCGGTGCCCCAGCAGGCATGTTCATTCCGACAATATTGCCGTCTTGAAAGGCTCCGGCGCTGGCTCCGTAACCGAGGTATGCGAGCTTGAATTTCTCCTCATAATCGATCCCTAGTGTCTCGAGAATGAAGCGGCCGGTTTTCTCGGCACCGGAATTGCGCCCGCCGAGTACAAAGCGTTCCCCATCGAGATTTGAAAGGTCCATCATGGTCCCCGTCTCTGCCAAGCGGGTTAGCAAGACGAAATGCTCGACATTTTGCCACAGGGCGCTGACGCTGCGCATGTGGTTTTGCGGTTTGCTGACCGGCCCTTCGCCACTCCAAGACCAAGCGCCAAACGGTCCTTGCAGGATACCGAACTGGGCCTGATTATCCCGCAACAGCTTAACGTTTTCCAGAGAGCCCGCGGAGCTTATAGCGGTCATGGAAATACCTTTGGTTTGCGAGAGTTGAGAATGGGCGATGGTGGCAATGGCCACGCCTACGGGGTAGTAAGTGCCACCCGTAGTCGCGGTTGTGAGGACATAGGGCCGTGGCCGGCTCAACTCATCGCTGCAGGCACTGAAAAAAATAGTCAGGAGTATACTAAGCGCGATTTTTATCATGGGCAATCCAGTATCGCAGTATGGGGGCTCGTCTCAATCAAGGTAGTTATAATATTAAGTCACAGAAAATTTGTGAGGGCAGTTGCCCTGATGTGATCCGATAGAAGCATAGTTTCACTGAAACCACAATCAGCTGATAAGAATTTGCGGGAAGGCTGTAGTCTCAACCACCTCCTAGTCGGGATCTTTGACTAGGCAACCTGCACTGTGGCCTTGTAGATTGGGTGAAAATGAATTTAACAGGGCAATTGAAACAGGTGCATAATGATTAAAATTGCTATTATTGGCGCGGGTGGGCGCGGAACTGGATTCTCCAAAATTATCGGCGATAATCCTCATTTGGCAACCGTTGTTGCGGTTGCCGAACCGCGCGACGCGTACCGCAAAGCGATACAAGAGAAGCATGGGATACCTGAGGCGAATTGCTTTTCCGGATGGAGGGAATTCGTTGCAGCGGACAGGCTCTGCGATGCGGTGGTAATAGCTACTATGGATCAGGATCATGTCGAACCGGCTGTGGCGTGCATGGACAAAGGGTATCATATGCTCTTGGAAAAACCGATGGCGGTCCGGCTCGAGGATTGTCAGAAAATCGCCGCGGCCCAAGCTCGCAATGGAGTCATCACCAGCGTATGTCATTCCATGCGTTATCACAAAGGATTCGCCACTGTGAAAGCCATTATTGATAGCGGTCGTATTGGCACTATCCAGACAGTCGATCAGTTGGAACAGGTCGCTTTTTGGCATCAAGCTCACAGTTATGTTCGTGGAAACTGGGGGAACGAGGAAAAGTCCTCCTTTATGCTGATAGCCAAGAGCTGCCATGACATAGATTATCTAACTCACTTGATAGGTAAGAACTGTCTTCGGATTAGCTCCTTTGGAAGCTTGGGACACTTCCGTAAAGAGAATGCTCCGGAAGGAGCCACGGCACGTTGTACGGATGGCTGTCCTGTCGAACAGAGTTGTGCCTATTCCGCTGTTAAGGCGTATGTTCACGTGGATCGAACTGCGTGGCCTGCCAATGTGTGTAGTCATGATCACAGTGCTGAGTCTCACTTGGAGGCGATTAAGACCGGTCCTTATGGGCGTTGCGTCTACGCTTGCGACAATGACGTCGTGGATCATCAAGTCGTCGCCATGGAGTATGAAGATGATATAACGGTTACCTTTACCATGACCGCTTTCACGCAAAAAGGTGGCCGTCGGCTACGGGTCCATGGCAGTGCCGGCGAACTTTATTTCGACGAGTCCACCATCGTCATTCGCGAATTCGCCACGGGTAATATGGAGACTATTGAGGTGGGAGTGGAAACCGGCGGACATGGAGGAGGGGACAGTCGCCTCACTCTAGACTGGCTTTCTGCTTTGGCGGTCAATAGCGGCGAGAGTATTAAGACAGATGTACACCAGTCTTTGCGTACGCATAGCATTGTGTTTGCTGCCGAAGCCTCTCGAAAAGAACGGCGAGTGATCGATATCGCCTCGTTTTCGAAAATTTAAAGACTTCGCCTATCCACGGTAGCCTAATATGGAATTATGGTATTGGAGTTTGCCAAAAATTAGAGAGCGTCTCTCCCTCGGATTCGGTCGGACATTTGTCTGCGCCAAGATTCGTATTGTTTTTTTAGCGACGCCACTTTCTCCGGTTGACTGTAGCTAAGATTGTTGGTTTCGCCGGGGTCTTCTCGAAGGTTGTAGAGCTGCAGTCCATTGGGAATGGGGACGTTGCGAAACTCTGTTTTCACCAACCCATTGTCATCAAGCTGATACGCTTGATAGGTCTTCGCTTCTTCTCGATAGACGAGTTTCCAATCTCCTTGTCGTGCAACCCAGTTTTTCTGTGTTTCACCAGAGTCCCAGAACAGCGTCTCGTTATCGTGTAGTTGATCTGCGGATCCAGAAATCAGCGGCATTAGACTTTTACCATCCAGTGGTTTGCTTGGGGCGATCCCCAATATTTCTGAAAGGCTGGCGAATATATCACGATGGGTAACGGTAGCGTCAACGTGACGGCCTTCCGGTATCTGGTCGGGCCATGACATGACCATGGGCACTTTAATTCCGCCGTCCATGAGGCAATATTTGTACGCGTTCAAGTTGCCATTGTTGGCGTATGACTGGTCGGAGCCTCCATTGTCGACGGTGAATATCACGATCGTATTTTGAGCCAATCCGTCCTCCTTCAAAGTTTGCAAGATCTCACCGATCGCTGTATCCATCAATTCAAGATGGCCCAAATAGATTTTACGGCCATAGGGGTCTGGCACGACAAGGTGGCAGGTGTCGCTATACCAGGCATTGTGGTCAGGCTGGGCTATCGGGTCCCAGTGAGGGTACTCCCAAATAGCGGCGTTTCGATCGAAGGCGCGCTCGGGGACTTCGTACTTTGCGGCGAGACGTTTGGGCAGCCGGTAGAGCGGTGTGTGGACGGCATTGAATTCGAGCTGCAGGTAAAAGGGCTTCTCGCTTTTCGTTTTAATGAACTGGATAGACTCGCGACCAAAAACTTCAGTCGTAGTGGTATTTTCAAAGGACTGTTCCTGATCTATGTTTCGGGTGAGAGGTCCGATACCGATCTTTCGGCTGGCGATGGCGATGCTTCCCTTGGATTTGCTTTCGTAGGCATCCACATCTTTTTGGCTGAGCAAATTGAAGTCCCAGGAGTGTTGCTCGAAGCCGAGATAGCCCTCGAATCCGTGCGTCATAGGGTGCTCCTTGGGGCCAAAGTTGAGATGGGTCTTGCCCACCTTCATCGTACGGTACCCCGCCTCTTGCATCATTTCAGCAATGGTGCTCTCGGAAGTCGGCAGGCCGCCATCCCCATAGTAGTAAGCTCCCCAGCGCTGCTGGTACCGTCCTGTGGAAATAGCCAAGCGAGAGTTACTGCAAATAGGAGATGAGGCGTAGGCGTTTTTGAAAATGACACCAGACTTTGCCAGTTTATCCAATTGCGGTGTCCTTACTCCGTCAGCCACCACGTCATGGAATCCCACATCCGCATAGCCGAGGTCGTCCGCCACGATTACAATTACGTTTGGCTTTGGGGGGTCCGCAATTGGCGAATTTTCCTGGGCACTTGCCCAATGAGTGAAGCCCGAGCAAAAACAGAGTACTAATAGGGTCTTTTTCATCTTTAAGGGACTATCCTTGTCTATGCGTGAATGTCTGCAAGCGGATTAGCCACTCGGAGGAAGATTGCCAACTTTGGCCAAGCTCGGAATAGCATTTATGGAAAGGCTAACGGTCTAGCTCGCCAAGAAGAATGAGCTTAACAATGCAGGAGCTCTTTTTGTCTTTCTTGCTGTTTTATAAATGATATAGCTTTCAGCTACCATGAAGACAAACCGATTGATTTTACAGGCAGTCTTTTTACTGATCACCCCCTATTCGAACGCCGCCGAAACGAGACCTTACAATGGCACGGTACATGCCATTCCCGGGTTGATTGAAGCCGAACACTGGGACGAAGGTAAAGCGGGGATTGCCTACTACGATATCGATGCGGAGAACCACGGCGAAAATTACCGGGAGAAAACACAAGTGGATATCGAGAAACGTCCGGATGCCTCCAATGGACGCGGCATCGGTTGGACCAAAAAGGGGGAATGGCTGGTTTACACGGTGGAGGTTAAGGAAAGAGGAACTTACCACATCGAGATGCCGGTCGCTTCCAAAAAGAAAGGCGGCGTGTTCCATATCGAAATGAATGACAAGGATGTTACAGGGCCCATCAATGTGCCCGATACCGGCAGTTGGCAGTCCTTGAAGCTAATCATTCACAAGAATGTTGTACTTGAAAAGGGTGGGTACCGAATGAAAGTCCTGATGGATAGCGTAGGGGATTCAAACAGCATCGGCGACATCGACTACTTCAAATTTGTGAAACAATGAGATGAAATCATCCAAAATTGAATTTCCTATCATTAATGAAAGCAGCTACTTTTTCTTTCTAGGATCCTCCCCAGAAGTCCCCCACTTGGCCCAACGATCACGTTCGTGAAGCGTGCGATCGGGGTCAGCAAAAGTTCCAGGTCGCACGGGCTCGTGGGAAGCTTTGGCGAAGGCCGTCATTTTAACCAAGATATCTCCGTGACGCTTGGAAAGGTCAATGGTTTCAGAAATATCGGATTCAAGGTTGTAAAGTTCCCAATCAGCAGAAGGCTTTGGCTGCACAGCTTTCCAATTGGCAAATCGAACCGCAGTCTGCCCGCGGTATTCCCAGTAAAACATATCGTGACTGTATTTCCGGTGGGACTCTCCGAGTATCTCGGGCAACACCGAACTGCCGTCCGTATCATCTGGAACTTTGGTTCCGGTCAGATCCGCCAATGTCGCCATGACATCGTATTGGGTAAATACAAGGTCGCTCACCCGACCAGCCTCGATTTTGCCAGGCCATTGAACCAGGTAAGGAATCTTTAAACCTCCTTCATAGAGATTGCCCTTACCTCCCCGAAAAACGACTCCGGTCTCTGGGTTTACATTGGGACCAAAAAAACCATGCGGATGCTCTTCACTTTTGAAACGAGGCTGTCCACCGTTGTCACCGGTGAAGAAAACGATGGTGTCTTCCTCGATTCCAAGCTCTCTGAGTAAAGCCTGAATCGAACCCAAATTATTATCCACCATGGTACACATGGCAGCGTAGTTTTTAGCCTCCCAATGAACGTCCGGGTCTTTCATCCAGGCCTCTCCTTGGTATTGGTCCCAGGCTGGATCGTCCTTGGGGATATCGAACATTCCATGCGGAGGCGTAAGCGGGAAGTAGGCAAAGAAAGGTTGATCCTTGTTGTCGCGGATAAACTGAAGTCCTTCCCGCATGACCTCATAGTGCATATAGGTATGACCATGCCGACCACCGATATTACCCTTCAGTGGAACTTCCTCACTGTTACGAATAATGTAAGGCGGATAAAATGTATGGGCATGAACTTGATCGTAGACTCCAAAAAAGACATCGAAGCCATGATCCTCGGGAACTCCCGTTGAACCGCGTCCACCAGCACCCCATTTACCAAATCCTCCGGTCGCATAGCCTTTTTGTTTGAGTACCTGAGCTATTGTTTCTTCCTCAGCACGGATGGGTGTTCCTCCATCATTGGCCCGTACTGAAGCGTGACCTGCGTGCTTACCAGTCAACATACATCCGCGGAGCGGACCACACACAGGAGAAGCAGCCAAAGCATTGGTAAAGCGCAGCCCATTGCCCGCCATCTTGTCGATATTCGGGGTTTTAATGTAGGAATTACCCGTATGTCCCAACTCAAAATAGGACAGTTCGTCTGACATAATGTAGACGATATTGGGCAGTCGATCAGCCGCAGGAATCTGTGAGCAGCATATCGTAAGGAGCAGAAGGAGTCGAAATAACATAACCCCGCCAGCCTGTAAGCTTCGGTTGAGCAAAGGCAATTTCAATTCAATTACGATACAGCAGATAATTTGATGGATATAAGACTCGCTTCGTTCGATGTAGAACGTCACGATATAATGTAGCGTAGGCTGTTCATTTAATAATGAGATGAACCCATTAAAGCGGGCTGAGCCGGTCCTCCCGACCGAACTGAATTTCGACGTTTGGTTCTCCTATCGCCGACAGCTCAACGACAAGATGGACTGGAAAGTTCAATTGAACGTTCGCAATGCATTTGGAGATGACGACTACATTCCTGTACTCGCCAACCCTGACGGTCAGGTTGCTGTCTTCCGCAATCCGAATCCGAAAGAGTTCTTCCTAACCAATACCTTTAGTTTCTAGTTTTGGTAGTAGTATAAGTAGTGCAGTAGTTTAGTTGATACTAAATAATCGATTCCCCCGGCTTCAATTGGAGCCGGGGGCTTTTCGTAGGTTACTGGAGATTGGCTGCGATCGTTGACCAAAAACCGATTATTCTTACGCTTGCCGAGAGCGCAGTGGAGCTAGTAGCTTAAGATTGTACCTAATTCGAAAAGTTGACTTAGACCCTATGAATCCCAAAATCAACCGTCGTCATTTTCTTCGAGGCACGGGAGCACTGATCGCGTTGCCTGCGTTGGAATCTATCGGTTTTCGCCGATTCGCCTCGGCCGCCGCAACTGCACCTCTTGGGCCTCCGAAACGCATGGTCTTTTTTGGAATGGGATTTGGCGTGACCAAGGAGACGTGGTTTCCCGATGTAAGCCAAACGGGAGCTGATTACGCCTTGTCGCAAGGCCTCTCCCCCCTAGCTCGGCACAAGGACGACTTTACTGTGGTGCAGGGCTGCTCGAACAAGTTCAGCAACGAGGCCCACTGGGGAAGCACCTACTGGCTTACCGGCGCCAACCGCTACTCCGTCCCAGGGCAGAGCATGGCCAACAGTGTTTCCGCCGACCAAGTCGCAGCCCAACACCTCGGGCGCGATACGCGTTTCTCTTCGATCCAACTCAACAGCTCCGATGGCAGCTCCTCTGGTCACGGTCCCGGCCTCTCGTTGGCCTGGGATCAAAACGGCAAACCCGTCGCGGGTTTCAATGATCCCGTGCAGGTTTTCCACAAACTATTCTCACCCGATGATCTACCCTTGGAACAACGCCAGGCCGCCATCGCCGAAAACCGCAGCGTGCTCGATGCGGTCCTCACCGAAGCCAAGCGCGTGCAGCGCGGGCTGACTAAGACCGACACCGACAAGATCGACGAGTATTTCCAGGGCATCCGCGATGTCGAGACCCGTCTGAACAAAGACGAAGACTGGCTGGATGTTCCGAAGGTCAAGTCGCCCATGGCGGAACCGAAGTCGGGGCTTAAGGGCCGCACTGAAATCGAGGTGATGTATGATCTTATCGTTGCCGCCCTGCAGACCGACAGCACTCGGGTCATGACCTACCGCATGCCCGGCCAGGCGCTCTTGTCGAGTATGGGCTTCACCCCCAGCGCCCACAACGTGAGTCACTACTCCCCGGGCGAGCGCATGCAAGCGTCCCAGGCACGCGACAAGGTGCACGCCGACATGCTCGCGGGCTTGATCGACAAGCTCAAAGCGACGAAAGAAGCGGACGGTTCGAGCCTGTTTGATCACGTCGCCCTGGCCTTTGGCTCGAACATTAGCAGTATCCACTATCTCGATAATTGCCCGACGGTCTTGACTGGCGGCGGAGCGAATTTGAAGTTGGGTCAGCATCTGGTACTGTCGAAAGACACGCCGCTGTGCAACGTTTGGCTTACCATGCTTCGTGGAATGGGGCTCGATCTCGAGCGACACGGCGACAGTACAGGCGTGGTAAAGGAATTACAGGCGTAATGGTCTCTCTTAAAAACGCTGGAATGCGAATGCTTCCAAAAATTGGATACGAAATATGCATATATATTGGGTGGCTTGGCTCCTTCTCGCATGCCGCTCTACCTGAAACGCTTCTTCCGGAGAGTCACCTCGCACTTTTCCAAACTTACTGCTACGAGTGCCACGATTCCGTCATCGAAGAAGGCGAGGTCGATCTAGAGACGATCTCGTTTAACATCAGCGAGAACCTCCAGACGGCAGAGACCTGGCAGAAGGTGCTCAATGCGCTCAATTCCGGCGAGATGCCTCCCGACGCCGAGCCGCAAATTCCTAGCTTGGAAAAAACGGGTTTGCTCGACGATCTTTCGAATGAGTTGGCTGCAGCCCGTAAGATTTTGAGCGACTCCGGCGGTAAGATCACGATGAGCAGGCTTAACCGGCGCGAGTACGCGAACACCATCGAACACCTCACCGGCGCCTCGGTCGATGTCAGCAACCTCCCGGCCGACGTTGGCGCGGGCACGTTTGACACCGTCGGCGCGTCGCTGTTCATCTCCAGCGATCAGTTCGAGCAGTACCTGAAGATCGGGCGCGCAGCTATCGATGAATCGTTCGCGCGGCAAGCGGCGCGGCAACAGGGTTTGAAGGTCATCCGCGTTGAGCCTGAAAACATGGTGAACCCTCAAAGCCACGATAAGATGCGCGCCCTGGAAGATACCCGGGTACGCTTCTTGGCTTGGAAGGCCGGTGTGGATAAAGCCATCGCGGCTCCCGAGAATCGGGAGATCGTCGCCAAGATCTTCAAAGACGACCCGAGATTGGTTCCGACAGATTTCGCGGCGGCGGGATACAGGTTCTACATTTACGCCCAGCAGTTGAAGGGCACTCCGAATCCAAACGATTTTGGATTCACCGATGACAACAAAGCTGTCTTTTCCTACAACGGCGGTTACGAACGAACCTACCACCTGATCAAGCACTACGCCGAACTCCCGCATAGCGATCGTGGAACTTATCTGAAAGTCGCCTGGGGGATTCAACGCCTCGACATCTCCCCTGATCCGAATGATCTCCCCCCGGGAACCTACAAACTGCGTGTGCGGGCCGGAACGGTGGAGGGGTCGGATCCTTCGCGCCACTTCTTCGAGCTCGGTCACCCGCAGCGCGTGAATGGTGTTCCCTATGGATTCGCCGGCCGCCCGATCAGCGGGCACCAGGTCACCGGAACAGTCGACAATCCGGAGATCATCGAAACGCAAATCAAGATCGGCGCTCATACCCCGCGCGAGTTCGGCATCCAGGAAAAACAACCGACCAACACCAAAGCGCGTCGCAATCTCCACAACGCTCACAAGAAAGATAACGGCTACGGCGCCCCGCCAGCGATCTGGGTCGACTGGATCGAACTTGAAGGCCCGCTTGAGTCTGCCGCGGTAACCGCGCCCAAGTTGACCCGCGTCGAACCGGAAATAATGATCAATCCGGCAAACGAAGAAGAGATCGCACAGATCGAAGACGCTTATGCACGTTTCATTCCCTACCAAAAGCTTGTAGATAAAGCCGCCAAAACACCCGCGAACCAGGCGAAGATCGCCGAGCTAGGCAAGACCGAACCCAAGATCAATCACCCAATTCGTTTTTACTACCTCGCCCACATTTTAGAGGGAGCGCCCGATCCAGGTGAATACGGTTTCCGGGATTCCGGCA
>Ga0163179_10002781_pt1 | contig 12042 bp, 7 predicted proteins | sample AtlANTMetagenome_FD_109643 | JGI IMG/M metagenome (GOLD analysis project Ga0163179, IMG submission 109643) | Marine eukaryotic phytoplankton communities from the Atlantic Ocean - Atlantic ANT 2 Metagenome | ecosystem: Environmental > Aquatic > Marine > Oceanic | place: North Atlantic Ocean...
ACAACCGGAACGACTTGCCGGGCGCGGGGTACAAAAAGGCATTGCATTCCTAGCAATGCATTCACGCTGACAGGGGAACTCCGTCGATAAAGCTCACGAGGCTTACTCAAACAAGCTGAACAAACGACTCAACGAAGTCAACCGAGTCCCTGTTGTCGTCAAAGTAGCAGTTATGCACCCCAGGCAACGCAAAACGCTCCGCCTATTCAGTCATTTCACTGCCTGCATAGCACCTATCTTGACGATATTAGTCGACGTCGGAATGGATCTCGCAACGATTCATCGCCTTGGGCTCTCTGTGTCAGTCCGAGACGACTCCGTTCGAAGCGTGCGAGCAGCGTTCTGAGCAAGAAGACAAATGCGACAAATCGTCGCCAGACTAGTTCCCGGTAACATGTGTTTTGTGAAGGAGATCGGAGATGAGCACGCGTTTTGGAGTGCCGATCTTAGCAGTTCTTCTAACTGTTGGTTCGGCGAACCTGGCAAGTGCCGCTTATTGTGGCGCTGCCAACTATAGCAATTGCGATTGTACGGCGGACGGATCGTCCGACGGCAACGCGAGTGCGGATGATGGCAGCACCACAGTGATGGTGACTCGCAAAAAGGTCGTCTGCGTACCCGAAAAGTACACCGCCTACCGCACCGTCTATGACACTGTCTATGAAGACAAGACGATCAACTGCACCAGCTATGTGCGCGAAAATCGCGTACGCACCGTGAATTACACGGTCCGTAAGCCGGTGTGGGAAACACGTCAGCGTGAGATCAACTACACGGTGATGAAGCCGGTCTGGGAAACCAAGACTCGCACCATCAACTACACGGTCAACCGACCGGTGTGGGAAACACGCCAACGTGAGATCAAGTACACGGTGATGAAGCCCGTTTGGGAAACCAAGACTCGCACGATTAATTACACAGTTAATCGCAAAGTCTGGGAAACACGTCAGCGTGAGATCAACTACACGGTGATGAAGCCGGTCTGGGAAACCAAGACTCGCACCATCAACTACACGGTCAATCGACCGGTGTGGGAAACTCGTCAACGTGAGATCAAGTACACGGTGATGAAGCCGGTCTGGGAAACCAAGACTCGCACCATCAACTACACGGTCAACCGACCGGTGTGGGAAACTCGCCAACGCGAGATCAACTACACAGTGATGAAGCCGGTCTGGGAAACTCGCACCAAGGAAATCCCCTACACGGTTCGTCGACCGGTCTGGGAAACACGAGAAAAGACGATTAACTATACGGTGATGAAGCCGGTCTGGGAAACCAAGACTCGTACCATCAACTACACGGTCATGCGTCCAGTATGGGAAACCAAGACTCGCAACGTCACGACGTACGTTCGCAAGGCAGTTCCCTATACAAAGACGGTCACCGTCAAGGGCGGACACTGGGAAACTCGCAAGACGGTGATTCCCGGTCGCACTTACACGCGAACCGTCCAGATGCCTGGCAAGTGGACTTATGATCCCTGCACATGCCGATGCGTTTACTGCCCCGGCGAATGCAAGACGATCTGCTGCAAGCGACCTGATCGCGTCTGCTGCAAGAAAGTCTGGGTCCCCACATGTGAGGAAAAGACGATCAATTGCGTCAAGTACGTGTGTGAGCCCTGCACCAAGCAGGTCGAATACAAGTGCTGCAAGATGGTCCCCGAATGCAAGACCAAGACCTGCACCTACAAGGTTTGCAAGATGGTTCCCGAATGCAAAACCAAGACGTGCACCTATAAGGTTTGCAAGTACGTCTGCGAGCAAAAAGTTCGCACGTGCACTTACAAAGTTTGCAAGATGGTTCCCGAATGCAAGACCAAGACGTGCACCTACAAGGTCTGCAAGATGGTTCCCGAATGCAAAACCAAGACGTGCACCTACAAGGTTTGCAAGATGGTTCCCGAATGCAAGACCAAGGTTTGTACCTACAAGGTCTGCAAGATGGTTCCCGAGTGCAAAACCAAGACGTGCACCTACAAGGTTTGCAAGATGGTTCCCGAATGCAAGACCAAGGTTTGCACCTATAAGGTCTGCAAAATCGTTCCCGAATGCAAAACCAAGACGTGCACCTACAAGGTTTGCAAGATGGTTCCCGAATGCAAGACTAAGGTTTGCACCTACAAGGTCTGCAAGATGGTTCCCGAATGCAAAACCAAAACGTGCACCTACAAAGTTTGCAAGATGGTTCCCGAATGCAAAACGAAGACCTGCACCTACAAGGTTTGCAAGATGGTCTGCGAACAACGCACGAAGGAAATCTGCTACACGGTGTGCAAGCCAGTTTGCACAACGAAGACGATTAAAGTCGCTAAGCGAGTTTGCCGCAAAGAAGCCGTTGAATGCTGCCGCATGGTACGCAAGGTAATTTGCGAGCAAGTCCCGGTTAAGGTCTGTTGCCCACAGCCCAGTTGCTGTGAACCCACTTGTGGCGCAGAGCCGAGTTGCGGAGCTTAGTGCTACCTACCACTTTCTGAGTTCGCTCAGAGAGTAACTGGTCTGGCGATTATGATTAGGCCCGGTCCATGATGGACCGGGCCTTTTCTATTGCCTTTTGCTTACCAGATAAGCGATGGCCACAAAGTCATAGAAGGCATGAGCGATGATCGGAATCCACAAGCTGTCGAAGTACCAGTAGAGAGCTCCCATATACCCCCCTGCCAGAAAAGCCAGCAGCGCATAGGTCTTCGTTAAACAATGGGCGAGTCCGAAGCACAAACTGGCCACGAACCAGGCAGCCACCGCGCCACCCCAACAGCCGAGGATACCAGCGGCTGGATGCTCATTCGACGGCACTGGGCTGCCGGACCACCAGACGGCAAGCCCTTGTTGAATCAACCCTCGAAACAACAGCTCCTCGCCCACCCCTGCCGCGAGAGCTACGACGGCCCAACCCATCGGCCTCGACCCGTGGAATAACGGTACAATCGTTTCATCGACGAGCTGGCGAAACTGACGCATCACCAACCAGTTGGATCGTTCGATCAGCCACAAGCCGAGCAGCATCGGCACGGTCGCAAGCAATCCCACGACGAGATCGTGGGGGAGGCGGAATCCCTGTAACTCGACGATCAAATCGAAGCCGAGCCACCATGCGAGGGCGGCCGCCAAGAGGCCCAGCCCCAGCTCCAACACCACGCCCCATAAGATCGTCTGATTCCCCGGCTTCATGACAGATTAGCCAACCTTCTCCCGATTAGGCTTCGCAGTGGTTCAGACGTCGGCAGTTTAAACCCCCGTAAGCTCGATCCTTCTGGAGACGAATTCGGGGAAATTCGCCCAATGTAACGGCAGGGCGCTTCCTTGACGGTCTGAATCGCCCTTGTTAGACTCCCGGATTCTTTCCGGACGGCCAGAGCCGTCCGGAACCGTAGAAAGTCGTCATGTCAGCATTAGAACCGAACCCAGGGTTCGGTAACCAAAGGGACACTTGAAATGGCCAAGCGAAAGACAGCTCGCGCGAACAAAATGATCTACTACTTCGGCAAGACGCGGACCGACGGACGTGGCACAGGGAAGGAAATCATCGGTGGCAAAGGCTTGAATCTTGCCGAAATGACGGGAATCGGCCTGCCGGTCCCGCCCGGCTTCACCATCACGACAGAAGTCTGTGCCAGCTACTACGAGAATGGGGAAAAGCTACCGGCTACCCTCATGAAGGAAGTCGAAAAGACGGTCAAGACGTTGGAGAAAGAGCTCGGAAAGAAGTTTGGCGACGAGGAAAACCCCTTGTTGGTGTCGGTTCGATCCGGTGCGGCCGTTTCCATGCCTGGGATGATGAACACCATTCTGAATCTTGGGCTCAATGATACTTCGGTCGTCGGTCTAGCCAATGCGACTGACAATCCACGATTTGCCTATGACGCTTATCGCCGCGTCATCAACATGTTTGGCGATGTCGTCATGGAAGTGGACCACGAGCACTTCGAAGAGGCGTTCAGCAAGATCAAACGCAAGTATCGGGTCAAAGATGACAATGATGTCCCGGCCGAGGGCATGATCGAGTTATGCGATGCCTATAAGGCTGTTTACCGAAAACACGCGAAGAAAGACTTCCCTCAGAACCCCTACGAGCAGCTGGAATTGGCCATTATGGCGGTTTTCGCCAGTTGGAACACTCCGCGAGCGATTCGGTACCGTGAGGTTGAGAACATTCGCGGCCTGAAGGGAACGGCAGTCAATGTCCAATCGATGGTTTACGGAAACATGGGCGAAGACTCCGGAACGGGCGTTGCCTTTACTCGAGACCCTTCCACAGGGAAAAACGAGTTCTACGGCGAATTCCTGATCAACGCTCAGGGCGAAGACGTGGTCGCTGGTATCCGCACGCCATCTCCAGTTGAAGAGATGCCGAAGTGGAATCGAAAGGTTTACAAGGAGCTCTTGGACATCAAAAAGGTTCTGGAAAATCACTATCGTGATGTTCAGGACATTGAGTTCACGATTGAACGTGGCAAGCTGTTCATGCTGCAGACCCGTAGTGGCAAGCGGACCGGTGCTGCAGCCGTCAAAATTGCCTGTGACATGGTGAAAGAGAAACTGATCGACGAAAAGACAGCTCTTTTGAGAATTCCGGCGTCCGATCTTACGCAACTGCTTCTGCCAAGCTTCTCTGCCAGTGCGAAAAAGAAGGCGGAAGTTCTGACGCGCGGCTTGCCCGCTTCACCCGGTGCTTCCGTTGGCAAGCTCGCCTTTTCAGCCGATGAAGCCGTTGCTCGCTCCGATGCCGGTGAAACGGTCCTGCTGGTCCGCAAGGAAACGAGCCCCGAAGACATTGATGGTATGCACCGTGCCGCAGGCATTCTGACGAGCACCGGCGGTATGACGAGTCATGCCGCTGTGGTCGCCCGTGGCTGGGGTCGTTGTTGTGTCGCAGGCGCCGGTGAAGTTGTCATCGACGAAAAGGGACGCAAGATCAAGGTCAACGGTAAGACCTACAAGCATAACGATACGCTCTCGATCGATGGTTCCACGGGTGAGGTCATGTCCGGTTCGGTCGCAACGACAGAGCCCAGCCTCTCTGGTGATTTTTCCAAGATCATGAAGTGGTCCGATAAATATCGCCGACTCGCCATTCGCACCAACGCCGATACGCCAGCCGATTCCGATCGAGCTCGATCCTTTGGCGCTGAGGGCATTGGTCTCTGCCGAACCGAACACATGTTCTTCGACGAGAAGCGAATTGGTTCGATGCGTGAAATGATTGTCGCCGAGACTCTTCAGGCTCGCGAAAAGGCACTGAAGAAGTTGCTTCCGTTCCAACGGAAGGACTTCGAAGGCATCTTTAAGGCGATGAAGGGGCTGCCAGTCACGGTCCGCCTACTGGATCCACCGCTGCACGAATTCCTGCCACACGACTCCAAAAGCCAGTCGGAACTGGCCAAAGTGCTTGGCATCACCTCGGCGGCGCTGAAGGCTCGTGTTCAACAGCTTCACGAAGCCAATCCTATGCTTGGTCATCGAGGATGCCGCCTAAGCGTGACCTATCCAGAAATCCTTCGCATGCAGGTGACGGCCATCGTGGAAGCGATGATCAATTGCAAGAAGAAGCGAATTGAAGCAAAACCGGAAATCATGATTCCACTTGTCGGTACGGCCGCGGAATTACAAGTTCTCCGAGCTCTCGCTGAAGATACGATTGCGGAAACAATTGCCAAGAAGAAGTACAGCGGCAAGTTGAATATCCCAATCGGAACGATGATTGAAATCCCGCGTGCTGCATTAACCGCCGATCAAGTGGCCGAGCATGCCGACTTCTTCAGCTTTGGCACCAACGACCTCACGCAAATGACGTTTGGCTACAGTCGTGATGACGTAAACACGTTCTTGCCAGACTACCTGCGACAAGAGATTCTTCCTGGAGATCCCTTCCAATCGCTCGACACCGAAGGCGTTGGCCAATTGGTCGACATGGGTGTCTCGAAGGGACGTTCAACCCAGAAAGGTCTGAAATGCGGCATCTGCGGCGAACATGGCGGTGACCCTGCCTCGATCGTCTTCTGTGATTCCGTCGGCCTGGACTACGTCAGCTGCTCGCCGTTCCGAGTACCGATTGCTCGTCTGGCAGCCGCTCAGGCAGTTCTGAAACAGAAGAAGAAGTAGCAGCGGGCTTCGGCTTAACTGCAACAACAGTTCATGCAACGGGTATCTGTCGAACTAGGCAGATGCCCGTTTTTGCTGTTTGTCGTCGGCTGATTTGGATTCCGGCAGATGCAGACGAATCGTCGCCTGTTTGGGCACGCGGCGTTCTTGAATGCAACCGCGTTTGGTTGCTTCCATGAAATCAGCCATGTCTTGGCCCAGACTCGTCGGAAATTGCTTTCGCAAGCTTTCGATCACATCTTCCCAGCGCAGACCACTGCGAAACGCGACGCGGTAGATGGCTTTGAGTTCCTGAATCTGTGTCCGATCAAATCCACCACGACGCAAGCCAACCAGATTCAACCCAACGATCAAATTGGAATCACCATCAACGGTCACAAACGGCGGAACATCCTTAGTGATACGGGCTTGGCCTCCCACCATCGTGAAGGCTCCTACACGACAAAACTGATGTACGCCAACGGCTCCGGAGAGATAGGCTGAATTCCCGACGGTTACGTGGCCAGCCAGCATCACATTGTTGGCGATGATCGTATGGTTACCCAAGCGACAATCGTGCGCAACATGCGAGTTGACCATCAGGAGATTATCGTCTCCGATTTCCGTCCGATCGTCTTTGCCTAAACCACGATGTACGGTCACATTTTCGCGAAAGATGTTGCGATCGCCAATGAACAGCTGTCCGGACTGTGCCGGCTGCTGCTTATGTTGCGGCAGGCCTCCCAGTACAACACCCTCGGCAAGATAGTTCTCACGACCCATTCGCGTGCCAAAACGGACAACCGCATGACTTTCGATAACCGTCCCCTCGCCGATCACCGCTTCAGCTTCGACGACGCAGAAGGGGCCTATTTCCGCGTCATTGGCCACATGAGCCTTCGGACTAATGCACGACGACGGATGAATACTCGACATGAAGGACGCCCCCTGCTGACCTGACTCTTTTGCTTTATCCCGGTTGCTGCAACAAACCTAGAACCGGATGCTCACCAGGGTTATATATCGGATTTTCAGCTAATCTCGATTAAAGCGATTTCAGCGATAATCCAGCTGCAAGTCGGCCCCGTGCGAGTTGCAAGCAAACTTGATACACTCACTATCTCGGCAGCCAGCGTGGACATGCACCCTCAACAGGTGGGTGCTCTGCCGCAAATTCCAGTGTTACTCCGCCCTCCATCAAACAGGCGGAGAGCTCGTGTGGCTTGGTAAACAGGTGAATCGATGTCCGACATTAATCAGATGTACAACACGGCCGAGAAGCTCAAAGATGACGGCAAATTGGATGATGCTATCGCCAAATTGAAAGAGCTACTGGAAATGGACTCGGGACATGTGCTATCGCATCTGGCACTGGCAGTGCTGTACGGTCGAGTTGGGCAACACGAGCTGGCCGTAGAACATGGCAAAAAGGCTTGTGAGCTGGATCCGAACGATCCCTTCAATTTCACGGCTATGAGTGTCACATTTCAACGCGCATGGCAGGGTACGCAAAAGCAGGAATACATCCAGCTGGCAGAAGACGCCATGGCGCGTGCTCAGACCCTACAGGGTCAAGGTTGATAGGAATCGGCCAATACTTGCCAACTCTGTTCGAGCAAATCAATGGCGTGATCAACGTCTTCCTCAGACGTTTGCCATCCCAATGACAAGCGTACCGTCCCGCGCGCGATGTCTGGAGACAGCCCGATTGCCTGGAGCGTCGCGGAGAGTGATGTAGTGCCGCTATGACACGCTGATCCGGTCGAAGCACAGAGCTCGGGAACACGATCGAGTAATTCCTGACCAATCACATTCGGAAAGTTGACGCTCAGCGTATTTGGCAGGCGTTGCTGAGCCGGCCCATTGAAGGTTAAGGAATCAATCTTCTGAGCGAGTCCTCGAAACAATCTTTCACGAAGAGTGGTTAATCGTTCCTGGTTTTCACCGAGCCCTAGATTGGCCAGCGTGGCTGCCTGCCCCAATCCCGCGATATAGGCAACATTCTCGGTACCAGGACGCAACCCTTTTTCATGACCGGCTCCATAAACCACGGGCCGGAGTCGAGTGCCGCGTCGTACGTAGAGTGCCCCGATGCCTTTGGGCGCATACACCTTGTGTCCTGCAAGGGACAACAGGTCGACGCCAAGTTCGTCGACCTGAGTTCGAATTTTCCCAATCGACTGGGCAGCGTCGGTATGGAGCAGCACGCCCTGCGACCTGCATAGGCCGGAGATCTCCTGAATCGGTTGGATCGTACCGATTTCATTATTGGCGTGCATGATACTCACCAGAGTGGTGTTTTCCTGCATTGCTGCCGCAATTGCCTCCACATTCACAATTCCCTGGTGATCGGTCGGCACGATTGAAACCTCGCAGCCCACTCGTTTCAGGAATGCAGCGGGCTCGGTCGTTGCAGGATGCTCCACAGCAGAGATGATGATGTGCCCAGCGTATCCGTATTCTGTCTGAGTAGCACCGAGAATCGCCAGGTTATTACTTTCAGTTCCGCCGCTCGTAAAAAAGACCTCATCGGTGCTCGCGCCCAGCAGCGAACTGACTTGCTCGCGAGCATCTTCGATTGCTTGATGACAAATACGTCCTTGTGCATGATGGCTCGACGGATTACCACAGTAGCGTGTCAAATACGGCACCATAGCCTCATAAACACTTGGAGCGATGGGTGTCGTGGCGTTGTAGTCCAAATAGATTTGCTTCATCGAACAAAATCTCCCAAAACGTCTTCGCGCAGTCTCCCTATTTCAGAAGTCTATCAACAACCGTGAGGCCTGAAAACGCACCTGCCCATTAAGCCTAAAAGGATAGACGGTCCATGACGTATGACTCTCCTTCGATTCGCGACCTAAGCGAACTTGACTCTTTACTGTCGGAACCGACCAGAACGGCTATTCGATCCATCGCCCAACTGGACGGGGACGTTTTGATTCTCGGCGCGGGTGGTAAAATGGGGCCATCGCTAGCAAGGATGCTCCGCGTTGCCAGTCAATCAAGTGGACTGGAACACAAGATCACGGCTGTCAGTCGGTTTTCCAATAGTGAGGTGCAAGAACAACTTGAAAGCAGCGGGATCAGAACGATTGCGAGCGACCTTCTTGACGAAGGCTCTGTCACTCGTCTTCCAGATTCAGCCAACATCGTCTTGATGACGGGCAGTAAATTTGGCACCCAACAAGATGCGTCTCACACGTGGGCCATGAACGTCTTACTTCCCGCCGCAGTATGCCAAAGATTTCAAGAGAGTCGCATCCTGGCATTTTCGACGGGTAATGTGTATCCGTTTGTTGCCGCCAATTCGGGAGGGTCAATCGAGTCAGATCCTCTGGACCCTGTAGGCGAATACGGTATGTCGGCCGTGGGTCGTGAACGCATTCTCGAATATCACGCGCGGCAAAACAACACACTCATGGCTATCGTGCGACTGAACTACGCGGTCGAGATGCGATACGGCGTCCTGGTCGATCTGGCGAGGAAGGTGTTGGCAGGCGATCCGATTGATATCTCGATGGGATATGCGAACGTCATCTGGCAAGGTGATGCTAACGCGATGGCACTGTCAGCTTTCGCCAACGCATCTGCGGAACCCTTCATCATCAACGTTGCAGGTGACGAGATTTTCAGCGTGGTGGAAGTATGCGAACGCTTCGGTGAAATCTTTGACAAGCCAGTCACTTTCACCGGCACGGCCAATAAGTTCGCATTGCTCAATGACGCTCAGCAGGCCGCTGAGCGTTATGGTTCGACACGAGTGAAACTCGATTGCCTGGTCAGATGGACTGCGGATTGGCTCCAACGAGACATGCCCACCTGGCAAAAGCCGACGCATTTCGAGGTGCGAGATGGGCGATTCTAAGCCGCAATTACAATTGCGGCTCTCCCTCTGCCATCTCGTCCTTCAGTTTTTCCTGGAGCCTTGTAAATTTCTCGGCTTCCGACTGCGACATGTCAGATTCCTGAAGCCCCAGGTCCAAGGCACGTTGCAAGCTTTGAGCAGCTTGTTGCCGGTCACCATTTCCGTCATATGCAAGTGCCAAGTGGAACAACATCGGACCACTCTCGTTTCCCGAATTCAGGGCGAGATTAAGGTCCTTGACGGCGTTTGCATAATCGCCACTGGCAAGATAAGCGAGTGCTCGAGTGTCGAGAAAATCAGCACGCGGCCCAAGTTGATCGATAGCATCACCGATGACCTCCAACGCTTCGGCACCTCTTCCGGCTGCTGCCAGTTGGTAGGCCAGGTTATTTCTAACAACGGCCTTCTGGAGATCGGACGCATCCGACCGGTTCAAAAAGCCTCGATAAAGTTCGTCTAGCTTATCGGTGTCGCCCTGAATGTCGTAGAAATCGACCTCCAACCAGCTAAGCTCCAAATCATCGAGGTTACGTGATTTTGCAGCATCGAACCATTTGGTAATCCTGGCGAACACATCGGAATTGGGCGGAATATTACCTTCATTCGTTCGCAATCCTTGCAGTGCGAGAGTGAAGTAGTATCTCATCATCGCGGGATCATTTGCCTTGATCGCCTTCACGATTTCTGTCTGGCAAAGCTCGATCGCTTCATCCAACTTCTTGCCACCCGGAACTCGCGAATAGAATTCAACAAGTCGCCGGCCTTGATTCGGTCGCAGCTGGACGTATCGCTTCCATTGCTTCTCGGCGAGTTCATAGAAACGCGGATCGTATTTGCCTGCCTCTTCCATGATGATCGCGACGTTTGAAACATTATTTGCCTGGGCTGGATTCCGAGCCTGCTTTGACAGATCGAGAAGTGCCTTGGCAGCATCCTGAGCCTTGCCTTGACGAACAAGTAAGATCGTACTGAATCGCAACGAATCCACGGATTGTGTTGGCACGCTGCGAAGCCACGCTGTTGCATCGGCTAGTTCATCTTCTTCGATCAGCCATTGCACGAACGTTGTGGCGTAACCAGAATCGTTAGGAGCATTGGCCATCACATCCAACATGGTCGCCTTCGCATCTTCCCAACGACCGTTTTGCTTGTGAAGCGAAGCCAGGATCGCTCGCTCAGGAACCGACAAGCGACGTTGCTGTCGGATCTCATTCAGTCGTGTAGCAGCCCGCTCTCGTGATAAAGCCTCGGGACGTTGAGCCGAGAATCGCAGCCACAACACCAAGTCTTCACCCGTCAAGTTCCCGGATTCATCGGCGTTTTGCTCAAGCAGCTCCAACGACTGCAGGAAATCCTTATACACACTCGTGGCCGCCAACATCGATGCCTTCGTCCGTCGAGCCCAATTCGCACTGGTCCCGTTGGAAGCCATGATCTTGTCAAGCGATTGCACCATCTTCTCGTTTTGACCGGAAGCCTGATAGGCAAGCACGAGGTTTCTTAAGAGCACATCGTTTTCGGGATCCGCTTGAATCCCGGCTTCGTATGCCTTGACGGCCTCACCATAGTCGCCGAGCAATGCCTGACATTGCCCCTGAATCAGCGGCAGACTTTCACTAGAAACTTCGTTTGGAAGCTGAGCAACAACGGATTTCGCATCGTCTGCTCGGTCTTCTTGCAACAACAACGCGACCATACGAGTCCATCCCTGCGGAACATTTGGATCGACTTGAATCGCTCGTTTGAGAGTACTTAGAGCCTCCGCTTTTTGATCGGCGACGGCCTGGACATCGGAGAGCAACACCAGGTCGAGTACCTGGGTGGTATCCTCGGGAATCAGAGATTTGGCACGTACCAAAGCCGCCTGGGGATCCGCAGCTGCGATCCGTCTCAAGTCGTCGATCAAATCCTCTCGACTCTTCTCAGTATCTGGCAATTGGCTCATCAACTTCGAGGCTTCGGCACCACGACCTAACGTCTTGTAAACCGTGGCGAGTTTTTTGATCGACTGGGCGTGTCCGGGACGTTTCTCCAGAGCAGTCTCAAGAGCACTTGCCGCAGCTTCAAAATTACGTCTCTTATTTAGAATGT
>Ga0163179_10002782_pt1 | contig 12042 bp, 5 predicted proteins | sample AtlANTMetagenome_FD_109643 | JGI IMG/M metagenome (GOLD analysis project Ga0163179, IMG submission 109643) | Marine eukaryotic phytoplankton communities from the Atlantic Ocean - Atlantic ANT 2 Metagenome | ecosystem: Environmental > Aquatic > Marine > Oceanic | place: North Atlantic Ocean...
ACCAGATCCAACAAAATCAAGTTTCGTAGCTAAAGTTGATAAATCGCTACCCTCATCAGCAACAGTTATACCACTACCACCACCAGCAATTGTAATTGTTTTTGTTGCTCCTGTTCCACTTGCTACAACACCACTACCTACAAAATCAAGAGTTGTTGCAATGGTTGATAATGCACTACCTTCATCTTGAATAACTATACCACCAGCAGCAGAACCACCACCAGCAGTAGTATCGTACCAAATATCTCCATCACAGACTGTCCAACCTCCTCCAGAAACAGAAGTAGGATCATCATCCTGACTAAATTTATTTCCATAAGCATTACTAGTTTCTGCAATACCAATAGTAGCAATTCCTGTTGTAGTTTGATCTACACTGATAAAACTTACACAAGTCCTATCAATCATATCAGGTTTGAAAGGTGCTATTGATGAACCAGAAGTATCCTGATATTGTTTTACAAATACTGTACCAATACCACCACTTGTATTATCTTGCCATGCCCAACCACCAGAACCATCTGCTGTTATAACCTGTTCATTTGATCCAGTATCAACAGAACCCCATTCTTCTATTGATTCTACTTTTAACTTTTGAGCAGTTAATAAATTAGTTGATGCATTCCAAGTTAAACTATCATTATCAACATTAATTCCTTGATAAGCTGTTGATGTATCATCAACAAATGTTATATGATAAGTATTATTATCACTCTTAGCAGTAATTTTAACCTTCTCTGCAGTATCTACTGCTAAACCATTTGGATCTATCCAGTTGATTCCTGTTACCGTAGAACTTAAAACAAATCCTGAAGATCCAGGATCCCTATCTTTATCATGAAGTGGTCCATAAAAAGTAGCAATACCTGCGACATTAAATGAATCAGATGCAAAATTACCTAAAACAGTTGCTCCCGAACTTACCGTGGAAAATTTTTCAGCATTATCGTAGAAAAGACTAACACCATATCCAACAGAAGCAAGCATGTACTGTTCATCTCCACTCACGCTTCTGAGATCTAAATTATCAGATTTAATCTTAAGGAAGTTAGTATTATTATTAATGTAACTATTAAAGGAACTGTCATGATATATTTCTAGGTCATTTCCAGTACCAAATTTTAATTTAGAGTCATCGAGGAATTTAAATGTATCTTCAGAAGTATCCCAAAAAACAGAAGAAACTCCAGCCTGACCCCAGAATTGTGTATCACCTTTGAATTTAGAAGTTGCATTGACAGTAAGTGTATTGAGAGTTAAATCATCAAGAATAAGATCTCGATTTATATAAAGATCACGACCAACATATACATCACCACCAGTAGTTGTAATACCACCAGCATAAGCTAAAGTAACTGAATCTGAAGTAGATCCTGATGGACCTGTAAATGAAACTGCACCACCAACATATAGATTTTCTTCAATACCAGTACCACCATTAACTATAAGAGCACCAGTATCCTTATCTGTAGATCCAGTAGCATTAGAAATATAAAATGCACCAAGAGATTCTACAGTTCCTCCAGCAGCATTTAGATTTAAAGATCCTGAACTAGTAGTAACTGTATTTGCATTTAATTTTATATTACCAACTGTTGCTATTCCAGTAACGTTTAATTGAGCAGTAGTAGTATTTTCAGTAACTGCTAAACTAAGAGTACCTAACGTACTTGTACTATTAGTAAAAGTAAGACTACTATTATCTTGTAACTCTCCACTAGTTCCTACAATAACAACACGACCACTTGTAAGATCAGTAACTGATGCCGTATTTGCCTTTATACCACCTTGAGCATCAATAAGATTAAGTGCGGTAGTAACACCAGTAATATAAACTCTATCAGCAGTGATTCCACCATTAAATGAAGATATACCTAAAACATCTAATAATGTAGTAGGTTGAGTACTACCAATACCTATACGATTTGTATCAGATCTAAATACGAGATTTGGTGCACCATCTACAAGTCCAGCAGTATTATGGTACTGAACTTGATATATTGTACCACCAGCACCTGCTGTTACTGCACCTGCTGCAGTCCATTCAATTCCATTAGCACCTTTAGTTAAAATATTACTTTGCGATCCAGGATCATTATTAAAATCATATATTGTTCCATCAAATTTAACATCCGCACCTATTGTTAAAGGTTGTGTAGGAATTGTAGATAATATTCCAACATACCCTGTATTAGTGGTAGTAAGTATAGTACCACCTATTCCAATATTGAATCTACCTGCAGTAAGAACACCAACATTATTGTCAAATACTAAGTTAGATGATGTAGCAAAATCACCATTATCCTTAAATAAAACACTATTATCTGGACCTGGTGGTTTAATTGTAACAGTAGCAGCAATTCCTAAAGAAACTCCATCTGCAGTTACACCTGCTCCAACAAAATTAAGTTGAGTAATACTACTAGGAGATCCTACAAGAATTCCTTCATCATAGATACTAATTGCTCCAGGTATAAGTCCACCTTGTATGGGAGTCCAATATCTTTCTCCTGGATTTGATAATACTGATACTACTTGATATTGAACACCTACTGGAATTCCTGGAGTTCCTGCACCAGTAGGAGGATCACCAAGATTTGGCTCTGTTTGATCTAAACCGAGATATTGATACCTATCATCCCTTAACTCACTTTGAGCAGTTCTTTTAACCCTTCCACTTAAATACTTAGGCATTACTATTCTCTAGAACACTCGCAAGAAATTCCATTTGAAGAGGTGCAACCAACCCACCAGCAGTTGATATTCCAACATCAACTTTGATATTATCGACATCTGCTTCAATAATATTTAAATTTGTATTGTATGCAGGATCACCCACTCTAGGATATCCATGCTCTGTTGCATTTCCATCCTGTGTACATGTAAAGATAATAGATCCAGTAGCAATACCAACATAATCTTCTGCTTTTTTCATACTACTAGGTACGGCACTAACAAAAGTATGTGCATAATCACCACCACTAATAACAGCATCAGCAACTGCTGATGAAAAAGTATGTATTCCACTATATTGGGATGATCCAACATCCAAACTAATAGTTGTATCACTTACTGCAGTAATATTAATTGGTGTATTGAATGAAGGATCTCCTGATTGTGGGAAAGTTGATGATGGATTATTAGGTGTAATAAATGTTATTCCACCATTTTTTAATTTAACACTCGTATTTGCTAATAAACTATGCGTACCAATGGTAGCAGTCAATATACCAGCAGTAGTATTATAGTCTGCAGCAGTTGGTTGGAAATTAACTATAGGACTTTTTCCTACATCTATATTAAATTTAGTGGTACTTTCTATTTCCCTAATTTTCTTCCACCTACCACTAGCAGGATCTGTTGATCTTGGATATGTTTTATTACCAGATCCCATTGAGCAACTAAATGTCAGTGCATTATCATCAAATTTAATTACATCAGTTACTGAATATCCATGAGCACTTGATGTAGTTACTGTTAATATACCAACAGCAGCATTATATTCTGCACCATTTGGAGTTTTTGATGTTGCACCTGAAAAAAGTCCATGAGCAACTATCTTCAATGATAAAACCCCAGTTTTTGGGTCATAACTTCCACCTGAAGGAGTATAATAAGTTGTATTGTTTGCTAATACCGCCTTATTATTTGCTCTAACAAAACTATGAATCGCTGCATTATAAAAATGAGTTATTCCATTAGCAGAACCAACATTTGTTGTGAATATTTTACTATCAGCAACAACATCTACAATGTATGATGCTTGTGGATCTGGAAATATTGTTGTTGTAATACCTGAATTATTATTAGCACAAGTAAATGCAATTCCTCCCATAGTGATTTGATCACCAGAGCTAAAACCATGACCATCTATTGTTGTTACAGTAACAATTCCTAATGGTTCACAATATTGAACATCCGTAATAGTGTTTACACCACTTTGAGTTCCTTGAATTAATAAACGATCTACAACAAGTGGTGTTTTTTCTAACACCATTCTACCATCAATTAAAATTGCTGCATCATTTGGAGGTATCTCTATATCTTTTATAACTCTTATATCTCTTGTGAGTGTTGTACTTCTTGATTCTCTTCTTTGTGTAAGAGTAACTGTTGGAAATGTACCTACACCAACATTGGCAACTTGAGCATACAACACCAAAGCAGAAGCTCCTGTGGGAACTTCATATACTTTCTGTTCTCCTGGTGCAACAGGAACCATTATTGATATAAATTTATTGACTGGTGCTATTGCCATATTATCTCAACGCTAATATTAGAGGTGTTAATTGTGCTTGAATTGCTCGGTTAAAGTCTCTTCCTCGTATTGTAGATGTTGTTTGATCGACTGTTAATCCATCACCAATTCTAAAATTACCTTTTTGGTCAGTACTTGTAAATGGAACTTGACCTCCATTTATAGCAATTACTTCGTTAGCTGGTACGGGTTCTCCACCTTGGAAGGGGTTCGCTTTATTTATATCTGTACCAGCACCGATATATTCAAACGAATGAGAACTGGTAATAATTCTACTGATTCTTACAAGTTCAACATCTGTTCCACTATTTACAGCATAAGGAATAAACTGATCAAACGTTACCGTTGTTAAACCAACATCAGAAGTTGGATCTGTAGCAACTTCTACAGTATATAAAATAGGATCTGTATCTGCTTCAAGTTGAGCAGAACCTGTACCAGAAATATCAACATTAAATGATTGATTTGGTAAGAAATTTCTACCACTAGATATAACATCAACAGATGTAATTGTTCCAGCAGCACTCACATTAGCAGAAAATTCTGCCTGAATACCTTCTGGTCCTAATGGATTTGGAACAGTAATAACTGGAGGTGCTGCAGAATTATAATCTCCTACATTACCACCATCTAGAACATTAATAGATCTAATTAATTTTAATGGTGAATTTACAATACCACTACCAGTTATATCGGCATAATCTGAAAGATTAATCTTAAAATATAATCCTTGTCCATCAAAAGGTTTTCTATATCTATCTTGTATATCTTTCAAATCATTAATTTCAAAAACATCATTATCTGCAGCAACATTTCCAATAGTTGTTCCTGTAAATTCTACAGCACCAACTCCATCTGCTTTTAATCCAACATTACCAAAGGATGAGTTAGAGTTGGTTAAATCACACTGACCTCCACTTACACATGATATACCAATATCAGATGCAATAGTAAAGATAGAAACTAACTGGGCATATGCATTATTTGATAGAGAAACACCGATCCCATTCTCATCATATTGGGTGAATGAATCACAAACCATAGATTTTAAATCCTGTCCAAGATTATTAGTTCCTGTAAAATCAGCATTTGCAAAATTACCATTAATCTTCATACCAATACTCTTGGTCATAAAATTGGTACAGTTTCTAATATATGGAGATTTCCACCTACCAGTAGCACCCTCATTCGCTGGTCCAATTTCTTTATATCCTGCAACTGCTTGGAAATCTGTTCCTGCATCAATAGCAGTTTGTGTGGGTGGGAACGCAACAGCACCTGCATCAGTATGTGCATATGAAACTCCACCTTGTCCATCAGTAGGAGGACCAGAGAAGTTAAGATTTTGAATTAAGCAACCTCTTCTAACATGGAAAACATCTTTTTCTCTATTTTCAGGAATAATAGTTACGAGTCTTAAATCTTCACCAGATACTGATACATCAGTTCTTAATCCAATTGGATTATTCTCAGTATAACTACCAGAACGAATAATAATAGTATCTCCTTCTTTTGCTATGGATGCTGCAGCACCAACAGTTCTCTTTGCAGCACCTTCCAATAAACCACTATTATTGTCATCACCATCAACAGTAACCCAAATAGCATTTTCAGTATCTACACCAGAAGGTCTCCATGATACACCACTACCTACAGCAGATAATCTATAATCATTTTTTGTTTTACCTGCATCATAACCAACACTGTTCAACTTATCAATAAGAGAGTTTTCTAACTCTAAAGTTCCTATAATTTTTGCATTTCCACCAACATTTAAGTTTTTCTCAATACCAGTACCACCTTCTACTATAAGAGCACCACTATCCTTATCTGTTGAGTCTGTAGTTCCAAAGATATGAGTATCGCCACATATATTTAAATCTCCAGCAATACCAACACCGCCACCAAAAACACCAGAACCAGTTGTACAATCAGTAGATGCTGTTGTTGAATCTACCTTTAAAGCACCACCAATATTCAGATTCTTCTCTATACCAGCACCACCATCAACTATTAAAGCACCAGTATCTTTATCTGTTGATTCTGTAGTTCCATCAATCTTTGTATTACCACCAACATTAAGGTTCTTTTCAATACCAACACCACCATCAACTATTAAAGCACCAGTATCTTTATCAGTTGATTGAGTAGTTCCAAAAATCTCAGCATCACCACCAACATTAAGGTTCTTTTCAATACCAACACCACCATCAACTATTAAAGCACCAGTATCCTTAGTAGTTGATTGAGTAGCACCAAAAACCTGAGCATCACCACCAACATTAAGGTTCTTTTCAATACCAGCACCACCTTCAACTATTAATGCACCATTATCCTTAGTAGTTGATTGTGTAGTTCCTTCAATCTTAGTATCACCACCTACATTTAATTTCTTCCCAATACCTACACCACCAACAACTACTAATGCACCATCACCTGTAGTTACAGAATCTACTACTGATTCAACTTTTGTATTACCTCCAACATATAATTTCAATTGAATTCCAACACCACCATCAATCTGAACATATCCTGATGTTGTACTTGTAGCATCTGTTGAATCATTAAATGTTGCTACACCATCTACATCTAATGTATCATTAAGTGTAGTGGAACCATCTACATCTAATGAGTTATTAAGTGTAGTAGCACCATCTACATCTAACGCAGCGTTTAAGAATGTATCACCATCTACATTTAATACAGAATCAAAATCAACGTTTCCAGTAACATGAACTTCTCCAGTTACATCTAATTCCTTGGATGGATTGTTATTCTTAATACCAACCTTAGTCATCCTATAGATTGGACTGTTAACATCACCTGTTGTTGTATATCCCCATAAATCTTGAGTTTGTATTCTTGCAATATTAGTAGGATTATCTGGATCAGGTATAGCAATTACGTTATCAGTACCTAAACCAAGACTATTTGTACCCCAGAAATTTATAGTAGAAAATGTTTGAGCAGTTCCAACAGTTGGAAGATATACACCTTCATCCTGAACAAATATTCCCTCCATTGCAATAGGAGATGCTTCTATCCACCTAATACCATGTGCATCCCTATTCAAATAATATCCATTAACACCTGCTGAATCAGCAGAATCATAGATATTTCTTTCAATTTTTATACTACCATTTATATCTAATTTTACAATACCATCACCAGCAACAGAAGGATCATATCCTGCAAAACTACCAGGTCTAGTGGTTCCTATTCCAACTGTCCCTAAACCTGTTACTACAAAAGCTGTACTTTCAGCTTCACCAGTACCCATAGTATTGGGACCACCAACTTGTAGTCTCATTCCTTCTAGAGGAGTAGAATTACCTACACCAACTCTACCACTAGAAGGATCATCATATCTTACTGATGCATGAAGAATTGATCCACCAACACCTACATTTAATCTCTGTACAACTGTTAAATATTCTGCATTTAATTCACCTCTTAGATCAATATCATCCATAAAGGTGGCAATACCACCAAAATATGAATTTTCACGTACATATAAGGTTCCTACTTCTAAATTCTCAAAGTCTCCCAACCCTTCATAATAAAGTGTCCCATAGATGTAAACATCTTCAAATATTGAATCTCCACTCCACGTATTTTGATTACCGTAACTCACTAGAATATCCTCCTAACTTGTAAATGAATCGACTGCTGCTTCAGCAGCTATTCCTGCAACAGGACCACCATAGGCAGTAGCAGCAGCTTTAGCAATTCCAGATAAACCTCCTCCTCCCATAAGAGAAGGTCCAATACTTCCTAACTTATTTGAAACAAAACTATTAGCAAACGCTCTGTACTTATCACTAAGTTTCATCCAATCACCTAAATTTCCATTATTACGTGAGACTTGAATCTTTTTCGCATTAAGATTAAGTTGATCGGTTGTACGATCAGGATTTCCAATAGTAATCTCAGTTTGTGCTTTTAATATAATATTATCAGCTTCTAAAGTAATAGTGCCTCCTCCAGCTCTAAGACCAATATTTCCACTTTTTCTTGTAACAAGATCAATATCACCAGTATGAGATATTAATTCAAGACTCTTCTCAGCAGCCTTATTTTTAATTCCTGCCTCTATCTGTAGTGTTTTTTCAGCATAAATTCGTGATAAACCACTAGATTCATGAAGACTCTGATTATAATGAACTTCATCCTCAGTTTGAGATTGTAATATATATGCACACTTTCCAGGTAGTCCAATCGCTTCAGACCCAGATTCAAATATTAACTTTTGATTAATTATTTCGCAAGTACGATTCTCTTGGGTCATAATTAATCCTCTCCTGCAATAGGAAAGTCACCCACACAATCAACCACAGTCTGTAAGACTGGAGATTCATTGGATTCATTCTTGGTTAGTGACATAACAGGATATAATATTGCACCTGTACCAGGATTTTTAATTACTATTCTTGGTTTAGTAGTGTAAGGTTTCTGACAAGTAATAGTAACACTAACACATCTTCCATCCTCAACATTAAGTGTTAGACATTCATCTTCTATTGAAGCATTTTCATATCCTTTTCCAGGATTTGTTATTATAATCTTACTAATGTATAACTCAGGTTGATCATCTATGTCACCAATAGGATAATTTTCACCCTCACCAGTCATAACAATATCCGTTACTTGCCCATAAGTAGGAGAATTTACATTTTTATCAATAATTACTTGACCGAAAGCACCATATCCTTGATCACAACTATCAGTAAATGAAATTATAGGTTCTTCAGTATATCCCTCACCAGGATCAGTTAGTTCAACACCAAGGACACTAGCAGTACTTTTAACATCAGCCCATATATCATTAACATCAACTTTATCTACAAAATTTCCAAGAAGAACTTTTCCTGCAGCACCAACACCATCTCCACCAAAGAACTTAACTTTGGGGAAACCACATTTAAATATATTTCCAGTATAACAATCAGTACCTAAACCATGGTCTGTTGCTTCACCAACTTTACTTCCAAATATTTCCCATTGTCCATATGTTTCTTCAAATTTACTTACTCCACTTGTAATACCACTTATAACTCCTTTCTTTGTAGTTTCAATTTTATCCATTGCATCATTAGCAGCACCAAATGCTTTATCTAAAAGTCCTTGTTGTTCAGCACTACCCTTAGTCCCCTCAGTATTTTTATCAATAATAATAGCATCAGGTTTACATTTTGGTTTCTTCGGTTTGCATCCAAAAGGATCTTGGAGTTTGTTTAATAAACTAAATCCATTTTTAACATTACCAACAAAATTCTTTACACCATTTATTTTACCAAATAAACCACCACCTCCAAAAATTTTGCTTAAAGGATTTGTAAAAGGACTCACAAATTTATCAATCATTCCTGTGATTTTTGAAGTTAAAGCACCTACAAATTGTTGAGCAGCACAGGTAGCACCATTCAATACATTTTTTACCATTCCTGTAAGCATATCTTCAAGTGATCCAGTTAATGCACCACTTATTTTAGAGGATAAACAATCTATAGATCCGAATAACTTTGAGATTGGACCAATTAAAGCTGATTGTGCATTAATAACCTTTGGAAGTGCTATATTAAACTTAGAAAATGAACTGAATATTTTTGTTGCTACTCCATCTAATCCATCTCTAACCCAACCAATCATTCCATCCGCAAGATTATTTGCAATTCCAGTAACAAAAGTCTTAGATGAACTACCAATTAACTTTGCTACATTCTTTATCTCACCAGGAAGATCAAGAGTAAAATTATCGACCCTAGTTGCTAATTTAAGCAGATTGTCCAATTCAGTTTCTACATCATCAAAGAAATTACTCTTACAAGGATTTGCAGTAATAACCTTCAATCCACTAGTTATAGATACTGGTTTGACATCAGGATTTTCTACTGCATTATATTGTGATATTCTATTAACACGAGCCTCATAATCATTATCAGACAATTCATTAATTTCCTCCGAATTTAATGGTTTTACACCTCCAAGACGAGCAGGATATTGTTGTTTAATTTCTTTGATCTTTTCCTGCCATTGCTCACTAAGAGGATTATCTTGGATGAGAGATTTATAAGCTCTAAGTTGTCTTCTGCTAAGAGTAGTAGAAGATGGGGGTATAGCTGGAATGAAAATCTTCTCTGCAGTTTCGTTAACTTTAGTCGCCATTATGTATTGTAATCTCCTGGTATATATTATTTATACTTCATTATTTAATATTTTATCCAACCTTATCTGCTCTTTGTCCTTTGGATCTATTAATGGATTTCCTAGTCCTAGTGGATTTCCTTTAGCATTGGGATTTGAAAATAAAATATCTAATTCATTACGAATATTTTTTACTTCATTAGATTTAATAAAATTCTCACCTATTTTTCTCAATTTCCCAGCTTGATACTGCATTTTTTTCTGCATGTCCTCATCATTTGCTAAACCCTTTAAAGTCTCTGGAACATTGGATATATTAGGGAAATTCTTTTTGAGTTGATTCACAATAGCATCCTTCATGGGAACATCCTTTTCTAACTGTTGACCAGTAAATAACTCCAAAGCACTTTGTACTAATGGTGTTTTTGGTTCAGGTATTGCATCCACTGCATTCTCATCTGGATTTTGTCCATCCTTAATATCACCCAATTTTTCTTCAGGTTTCGCTTTTGTTTTACCACCACCTTTCTCTCCTTGCTCTCTTACTTTAGGTGTAACCATCTGATCTTGACCAGAATATTCTTGACCTTCGGTTAATCCTTTTAGTAATTTTCCAACAAATCCACTATTAACACCAAACTTACCTCCAATATCCTTTGTATCCTTTGTTCTAGGAAAAGCTGCTAAGATAACGGGGAATCCTTTATTAGGTGCTAAAAATAGACCAAAAACCATATCACCCTGTACTAATTTAACAGTCGAAGTTCTACCACCACCACCCGTTCCACTAGTTGGAGGTAACAATGTAGAAGCAGTATAAACCTGCGAATCATCCACACTATCCTTTTCTGAAAAATCTCCTATCATACGGACTTTATATCTCCATCCCCAAGACTGACCAGAAACCAAATTTTTCTGTGCATCAAACTTAACGATCTTTCCTATAAAAGGATGGAGTCCGTCTTCTCCAAAAAATGTAGTAGTATTAGTATCAGTCATGTCTATTTGTTATTAGTGTAGAGTCCGTAAGCATCACGGCATAAAGTCATTGAAGTAAAAGATCGTAGAGTATCAAAATGATGGCAGAGGTGTAAAATTAAATAATTACCACTTTGTTGTTGATCAATACCACCCATTGCTACTTCACCTTGTCTTTGAAATTCACATCTAATTACATTACCAGCTCGTAATTTTAAATTACAAGGAACCTGAATCTCAACCAGTTGAGAATGAAGGAGGTTATATCTCATAGGAGATTTTGCTTGCCATTCTCGTGGATCATTATTAGGTGTTAAACTATCAGAATCAGTACTACCTATATCCAAAATCTGATAATTAGTTGTACTGTAATTTTTTATCTTATCTTCAAATGGAACCTTCTTCCCTAAAAGTTTTTTGACCTTATCATCTTTTAATGAATATATTTTAGGTTCTTCAACTTCAAGATTCTGAGGATTAAAGAATACATTACGACTACTATAATATTTTAATGCCTTTTCTACATTCTGATCCTTTAAAACATTTGGTGGTAATAAAATCCTATAATCATTCTCATCATTATCAAGATTTGCCTTAAGACCAGCAACATAAGTATAAGTCTCTACTGGATCTTCAGAAATAAGATTATCTATACCTCTAAA
>Ga0163179_10002783_pt1 | contig 12037 bp, 4 predicted proteins | sample AtlANTMetagenome_FD_109643 | JGI IMG/M metagenome (GOLD analysis project Ga0163179, IMG submission 109643) | Marine eukaryotic phytoplankton communities from the Atlantic Ocean - Atlantic ANT 2 Metagenome | ecosystem: Environmental > Aquatic > Marine > Oceanic | place: North Atlantic Ocean...
AGATGCATTGGATAATACACGAATTACATTTTGAGATCCAATTCTATCGTTTATCGTTGGCATTACCTAGTTACTCCGGCTCGTACTAATGCTGATCCTTCAACAGCTTTATAATCTTTTCCAGCATTAACTATTTTCACATCATATACATATCTTCCTGGTTTCAATGATACGGTTTTTGCTGCCGTCATTGTTATAGAAATAAGTCCATTTTCAGCATCAGATACTGTAGCTGCAAAGGCAACTGCAGTAGAACTGGTGTATGATTTCCTAAGTTGTGCTGTACAAGCAGCTCCAACTAAGTATAATGGTTCATTAGTTCTGGTATCCTCTAGTTGAAAAGAAGTATCAAAATCATAACCTTGCTCAATTGTAATATTAGAAACATATACTGCCATTATTCAAGCAAATACTATTATCTTTAGATATTTATATTATTACCCATCGTCAATTTTTTTAATAAGGATTTAATCTCATTAATATCATCTTTCATTTTATCCAATTCATTTTTTTGCAATTCTTTTTGACGTAAAGAATTAACATATTGATTATATGATATAGAATCGCAATTAACTATCGCACCACTTTTTTCATCTCTGTATAGATGTGGATGACCTTCTACCTTTATCATCTCAGTGCTATACTTCTCAACTCTTTTATTCTTGGTGGATGTGCTTGACTTGTACCAGACATTACAATTTTAATTGCATACCCAACAAATAAATCTAAATCATTTACTGTAAACTCATATTCTAAAAATTGATTTTCCAAACTAGCAGAAACAAAAGTATCAGGTAAACCACTATTCTTAGATTCATCTACTACTTTAAGTCCAAATTCATTGGTAAAGGTTAAATTATCATATCCAGGGAATAATTCAAATGATTGTTCAACTTCAGAAGAATCTGGTCTTATGAGACTATAGAGAACCCTAAAATCTGCAGAAGAGTGTCGATAAGCAGATAAAAGAACTTTGATAGATGTTGCTGGATTTTTTAAATCTACTACATTAGAAACATAAACTGCAGAATGTGGGTCATCCAGAATTGAGTTAACTCTACCATCAGTAGAATAATCTACTATAGGTTTATCTAAACGACTAATTCTTAATTCTGAAAATGCACCATCTAGATATAATATTGGAGATAAATTATTATTTGAAGTTTTAAAGTTTATTCCAGTGGTAAGTGATTTATTTCTTGGTAAACCACTCAAATATTCATTCTCATTAACTGAAGAACATACAATTCTAGTTGAAGTTAAAGTATTTGGAACATTCAATGCAATTGGTTCATATCCAACATCATTAAATGAAGATTCTGAACCAGATGCACTTGTACCTGAAACAGTTCTAATTGTTCCATTTACAGAAGTTAATGATCCAGGTGTTATAATATTATAATAAGGTGTTATTGTTGTGTATGCGATATTTTCCGTTGCTCTAACTCTAGAACCACCAGTAGAGGATTCATTAGAGAATTGAAGTCTAGGAAATCCTGCAGGAGTTCCATCAACACTTCTATTTACACCATTTGCTGTCATATCAATTGCTATATGATAATCATCAAGACCAATAGGATCAGCAATATTGTGTTCTATAGTATTAATTCTTCTTAAGGAAACTCCATTTAGTTCATACTTAGATACTAATTGTTTATTGTCATGGCTTGTTACAACAGTAGAATCAATACCTCTAGAACCTATTGTAAGAGTACTACCACTAGCAGAAGTATATGAAATAATTTCACTCCCTATTTTAACATATCCTGGATTAGTTCCAGATACAGATTGTCCTTCAAAAGTACTAAAGTTAGTAATACTCGCTACAGTTATATTAGTAGTTTCTGTATTACTCAAAGATGCATTCAATGTAGTTGGTGCTACACTAGATTCAATATCACTCAATACAACCTTATTAGTATTAGAATACATTCCATGATTAAAATGTGATACTTTAATATAATTTCCAGAATGTTCTCCTCCAGTTGAATTAGATGATAGTATTGTAAAAGTAGTTAATCCAGCCAAAGCACCTGAATTATTATAATAACTTAGTCCTGCTCCTACAGCAAACTCTTTTCCAGATCCACCCGTTTCACCTATTATATTTTCTACAAATAAAGTGTCTATATCACTTGATATTCCTGAAAGAGTAATTTTAGCACCACTACCTTGTCCATATTGTGATGTAGATACTCCTCCAACACTGCTGGTTTTAATACCAATAACATCTCCAAGCTGATATCCAGTTCCACGTTCACCCTTAACAGATGTAAATGTTAATGTATCAATAGATCCATTTGAATCTACATTCAATATATTTAATTTTAATCCAGAACCACTACCAACATAGTTAAATGTTTCTACAGAACTATCAGTTATATAATTTAATCCCCCTTCAGTGATGGATATAGATGATACTGAACTTCCTCTACCAACAATAGTAGCAGATCCACCTTTATCACCAGGATATCCTAAAACACCAGCAAGTTTTCTTCCAACTGTTAATATTCCAACTAATGAATCACCACCAGGAATAGAACTAATACCAATGGTAGCAGTTTTCGTTAATGTTCTTATTGGATCCAATCCCAATGTTGGAATATATCCATTACTTCTATTTAAATCTGGATTATAAAAATATGCTGTTCCTGTTTCTTCATTAAAGTTTGCTTTATATAATTTAAACTTCATATCTTGATATTGATTTGGTGTCCATATAGAACCATTTTGTGATTTAAATAGACTACCAAGTGCAAATTGTCTTTCATATATTGCAGATGACGCATTATCAGTAGGTGGAATAGACGTTGGTACTACAGATTTTTCACCCATTATAGCAGTCCATAATCTATATTCATCACTATTTGCAGAAATTACTACCACTGCATATTCTCTACCTGGTGCCAAATAAATTGGTTCTGGGAATTTTATATTAGTTGCAACGGATCCATCATCGGATGTTTGTATATTGGTTATAACATTTCCATTAACATCTGTTGTTGTAGGTCTTAATGTAACAGTTTTTCCAATAGTATTTAAAGTAGGAAATCCTAATTCAACTGTTCTTATCTGAATTCTAACAGGAGCATTTCCACTATCTATGGTATGGAAATACAGATCAACAGATGTTAAAAATACACCATTTACATCATCACTTAAATCAATATCAGATGGTGCTTCAACCTCACCACCAACTATGAATGTTTGTGCTAAAGGATCATAATATTCAGTATCTAATACATCAAGATCAGTTTCATTTAGATTGAAACTAGCACTTGCATCTGTAAATAAATTTGTTTCAATAATAGTTTCATTAGACGTAGTTGTTACTGTATTTTCCCATTGATTTAATGTTCCAGTAGAACTATATCTTCGTTGTCCAAAAGAAATTTCATCACTTCCAGGAGCACCACGTTCATTTGTAGGACTTGATGTTAATTTGAAATTTTTAGTACCAGTTTCTACTCTTACTGAAGGAACTGGACGTAAATTTGGATCTCTTAAGAAGAATGAACCTATTAAATCACCATAGTTATCACTCAATAATCTCAAATCTTTTACATAAGCTTCTGCACCATTTTCTCCAATTAATTTCATACCTGTGGTTAAATATCCAGAATATAATCCTTGTGCTTCTACAGATAATGATTTTGTATCAATATTAAGAATTTTAGATGATGAACTGTAATTTTCAGAAATAGATTCATTTCTGTCATATGGATTAATATTGTATATTGATGTTGGATTATTAAATGGTCCAAATTTATGTCTAGGACTACAAACTCTAAATTTAATTAATTCTACACCATCAACTTCACCTGTAACAGTTTCTCCTACAACAAATGCATCAGAAGCACCAGCAGTATTTAAAGTTGAATCTGTAGCAATTTCAACTAATTTTGGTATAAAATCAACATCACTTCTACCATCAAGGAATTGATAATATCTTGTGGATGCTTTAAGATTTGATGCGATAAATTGAGTATTTCTTGATCGCATAAATTCTTCATCACTAGATGCTACTAAAACATTTCTAGTATTAACATCATCAACATTAAATTGTAATGTACTACTAGAAACATTACTACTAGTTGCTTCTCTTAACATAGATCTAGTTTCCCCAAGACCCGTTATTTCTGAAGTAGATGTTCCTGCTAGTTGACCATCTGCTACCCTTTGATTCGTTCTATTAATAGCTATAGTATTGAGTTCTCCTAAATCCAAAGATATTGAGCTAGTAAGATTTTGAGATAAACTTTGAGAATTAGTAATTCTAATATTATTATCTGGTAATTGAATAGTTCTAACCCAACTATCAGACTGTGGATTTAGTTCAATATTTCCATTATATACAACAACATGAAATGGGTTAACATTTTCACTTGTTGTTGCCATTGGTTGTTCTAACCAATCAATTTCTTCATATTTTAAAGTTATTGCATCTCCAGTTTTTTGTATATTGGGATCTAAAGTTGGGAAATTATCATTAAAATCTTGAGTTTGTGGAGTAGATGCATCAAGAGTTGCTAATTGTGATGCAATACTATTTCTACTAGTAATAGGAACCAATTCATTTAATCTTGTGTTTACCTGCACTGCAGACAAATTAGAATCTATTAAAGAATAATCTTTAAAGGAATCAACAAAAAATCCACTTTTAAATCTATTTCTTCCATCAGCATCTTGAATTTGAAGAACTTGAGTATCTAATTCAAGTAATGATAATGTTGTTACTTGTTCTAAATTTTCTACTCTATCTTCAATATTACCAATATCTCTCATGGTATATCTTCTATTATCAATTAAAGATATAGATGCATTTCTTGGATGATACAAATATGGAGGCAAATTAATTGTTGCAACTTGCATTAATGCATCATTTTTCACAGGTGGTTTAGGATATTTTGAAGATATACCTTTTTCTAAAATAAATTCACCTAATTTATCTAGATATAATTTATCAATTCTAGGTAAATAATAATCATAACCTACCATAGAACCTTCATTAGATAATAATAGATATTTTGGAGTATCTCCAAAATTTCTAGCACTAAAATCAAATGGAGATTTCGATTCAGTTGCAGGATCAAATACAGCAACTCTAGGTCTAAAATCAAGAGTATCAGATGCTCTTATACCATATCTTCCAATAGTTGGAATATCTTCCAAATATCTTTCTTTATCATAACTAAGAACAGTGAATACATCCCCCTCATCATTAGATGGCACTGAATAATAATCAAATACAACTAATAATCTTTTAGATGGTTCTTTAGATGAATCCCTTCTAACAATTCTTGAATAATCATAATATTCATCTTTTTGCCCTTTATCTACAGTAAATGATTCGGTTATATTTTTATAATTACCTAAAGTAATTAATTCAACTTCAGTATTTAATTTAGACTCATCAAATACTACAGATTCTCCTGAAGATAATTTATCACTAGTTAAATAAACAACTTCTAAATTATTTACTGATGGTGATGAAACAACCCTTGCTAATGCTTTGCTTGTATTACCTATTATATGTTCTCCAATTATAGCATTAGTATGAACACTAGCAGTTGATGTAAATTGAATCTTATCTAATGTTGGATTTGAATTATCTAATGATTCATAAACAGATACTACTTTTGATACATCAGGATAATTTAAAGATATTTCTTTATCTTGAACCCTTAAACCATAATAAATGCTATGAGTTAATCCATCATTTAATGAAGTATTAACTCCTACCCCAGATTGTTTATATTTGGATCTTGAAATTACAACAGATGCACTTCTATTATATTGTTTTATCTTACTTTCAACACCATATTTAATAAGTGTAGTATCTACTACAAGATTATTTGATTGACCTGTACGTAAACCATTAATAGTTACTCTATTATTGGTAATATTGAATTGATCACTATCTATAGGAGCTTGAGCTCCTGTATCTTCATAAGTTACAGAATACCTTTCTTGATCGAAAGTTTCATATGCAGCACTAGTTATTCCTACTGCTGCAAGATCAATTTCAAGTTCACCAGTACTACTAGTATCTTCATTAACTATTTGTTCAGAAATAGTTAATGTTGCTCCAGTAAGATCTATTGAAGATATATTAGAATTTCCTAAAGGTGCATATAATCCACCACCACTTTGTATGTTAGGTGCCATGGCAAATGCATCAAAAGATACTGGAACAGTACCATTTACATCACTAGTAGTTGGTAATGCATTATTAAAAACATTAGTGACAGCAATACCAATATTGTCTAATGTAATTGTTGTTCCATCAGAAGAAATATTACTTACTCTATTAAAAGTATCTACACTAAATCCAGGTCGAGAATATGAAATAATTGTATCTGTTGTTATACCACTGAATGGTTGTGAAGTAGAAGTACAAATAAATGAAGTTTTATTAGAAGCTAAAGTTGGAATTGTTATTTGATTTGTTCCACGCATTCTAAATCTTTGTAGAACTGTATCTGCACTAAACTCAGGATATCCTGTATGTCCACTTTGTTCTACTGATTTTATATTTCGAGTTCCATATGCAACAAATTCTTTAACTATTCTTGATAAGTCTACTCCATTAACTTTTAAACCCTCTCCTTTAGAAAAATTACCAGAAGTTTCTCTCAAGTAAATATATTGAGAATTGCCACCAGCATAAACTGCAAAACCAGTAGAACCACTACTTTTACCTTCTACAAAAGCAGTTTCAGGAATATCATCAGCATCAACACTTTGGTTTAAAGTTATTTTAGTCCATGTCTGAACATCATACAACCTTAAATCATATTTTGTGGATGAATCTACATACTTAGAATCAGTGAGATTAAATGTATATACTCTTGCTTGGCCAATTTGAGCACCTCCATCTCCTTTTACTCTATTATATAATCTTACAGATTGTCTTTGTTTTGGTGTTCCGAGCACATTATTAACTTGTAGTCGATTTCCCATATTAAATGGAATGACTACATTAGATAATGATTCTGTATCTCTTGGTTTATCTACATCAATAATTGTTGTTCCTGGTTTTTCGATATCATATCCCCTTACATATGCTTTTCCTGGAGATATTTTAACAGACATTAAATCATCAGAAGGTTTATTTCCTTGTTCTGTTTTTTCATTATCAAAATATATACCATTATTACCTAACCTATCGTTTAATGAATTATGTATTGATGGATTAAATGGTTTTACAGAATAATCTCCAGACTCATCATAAGTTCTTTCTGCCAAATAATCACGAATTATATTATATTGCGTTTTTGTATTGAGTTTTTGTATCTTACCGTCTTTAACTCTTAAAAGTTCAATAAAATCAACATCATTAGTATCAGTTATTAATTTTTTGGTAAGTGATAAACCTATTTTAAATCTATCTGCACCAGGAGCAGCATAATTAGTAAATCCTTTAGCATTATCATATAAAGATTCATCTTCTTTTGCACTAACAATTGTTTCATCAACCTTTAAACCAACTCTATAAGATGGAGTATTGGTATAATTGTCTAAAATTATAGTTTCTTCTGTGACATTTACAAAATAACCTCTAACAAAATATATTCCACTACTAATAGATGCAGCAGAACCTATAGATGTTGCATTAGATGATATTAAAGATGCAAAAGGTGTTCCTGCAACAATTGTAGTATTTCCATATTCTACATTTTCAGTAGCACTTAAAGATTCCCCATCTTGAAATTGGTTAAACGTAAAATTATTATCAGAATCTATGTATTTTACATATATTGTTATATCGTCAACATTAATACCATCTATAAATTCTACATGTTGAATTCTTGCTGTAGTTCCAGATACTTGACCTGTTATTTTCTTTCCTACAAAATCCTTAAGATATAATGAAATATCAACTCCAGAATTTGAAGAATTTAATTTTACTGCGTAAAATTGTCCATCATAAGAAATACCACCAGGAATAATTACACTCCCTTCCTTGAACATATGGGATCCAAAGGACTGTATTTGACCTTGAAGTACAGATTGTAAAGATGTTAGTTCTCTTGCCTGTACAGGAGATCCTGGTTTAAATAATACTTTATAAAAATTTTTTTGAGAATCAAAATCATCATAGTAAGGACTAATATTTAAATTTGTTTTTTGTGTCATTTTCTTTAGAATTCCAAGATGATTTTAATGTCTTCTTTTTGCCTAGAATCTCTTTGTACTAGAGGTCTATTGTTAATATAAATTACTTCACCTGTCTTTTTATTTATCTCTGGATTTGCTAGTCCATTTGTAAAAACAACTCCTAAATTTATATCTTTAGAATTAACTGTAGTTTTTATTCCACTAAATCCACTATCTATAGAACTAGTAAAAGGACTAATATTACCTGCACCTGTATCATCTGCAGGACTTGCAAATGATATTACTTTAGAAACTGAAGTAACATCATTCCTATCTAGTTGATCTATTGTATTACCAAAATATAAAGATCTATCTTGAAAATACTTTAAAACTTTAGTTTCACTATCATATGATGCAACATAACCCTTAGCGGTTCCTGAAGAATTTGATTGTTCTATTTTAGTTCCAACAGTAGGATCTGAAGTAGTTGAAGATATTTTTAAAGAAAATAAAGAAGAATAATCACTTCCAGTAAAAATACTATCTGAAGTATATTGATTTGGATTTTTCAAAATTCCTACTTGACAAAATTTTGTATCTATTGGAAAATCTTTACTAGAATCATCAAATCTTGCATATACTAATACTTTATCTGTACCCAATTCAGTGTAAATATTATATCCATGTCCTTTAGAAGGTGGAATAATAGGTATTAATTTTGCTGGACTTGGAATAGAACCATCAGGTTGTAAATTTCCTAAATCAACCACTCCAAAAGTATAACCACTTCCACCAGAAACTACTACAGCACTAGTTATTGTCCCTGATCCTGGAGCTACAGTTATTGATACTTTACCTCCAGTTCCATCTCCTAATATATCAACTACCCCATCTTTATAATTTGCTCCACCATCAGCAATATATATTTTTTTAATTTGATTTAAATTAATATCAGAATTACCTGCTTCTCTAACATTTTGAATTTGATTATCTGTTGAGGTCTGCCATTCATTAGGAACAACAACATATTCAGTAGAATCAAATTTTATAATATCACTTGGAGAAACTGAAAATAGATATTTCCAAACATACCCATCACCACTTGTTCCAGCTGCTGTTGGTTCCAAATCAGTAAAAGTAGGTTCATCTTTAGACGGATTACCTTTAAGATTATCTCCAGAAGAACCATTGTCTATACAAACATATACTCGAAAATCAGTATTTATTACATAATAATTAGAATCATATAATCTACTTAAATTGGAATTTGGTGCTGGATTTGCATTACTATAATCATGTCGATACATATCATAACGAGTATTAGAACTCCAAGAAACTTTTCTTATAAGTCTTCTAACATTAGCACTAGTTACTTTTTTACCAAATAAAGCAGTATCTCTATATTGTGAATTATATTGTAAATTATCAATTGGATTTAAAGTATCAGTATTCCATGAACTTACTGAATCAGTTCTTCCAAAACCTGAAGATGGAGTTGCTGGATTGGGTAGTCCTAGAAATACATAATATGAATTATTAGTATCTAATACAGAATCTACAAAATTACCTGCATTCAATATTCTAAATTGATCTGTTACTATGGCTGGCATCTTAATAGTTTTTTAGATATTTATAATAGTTTTGGAAGAGCACCAGTACTTCTCAATCCAGTACCCCTTCTTTGAATACTTGGGAATGTTGTTATTCCAACATCTACAGTATTACCAGTTACTGCTATTGATACTGCAGAAGTAGATCTAGTTCCAGTTAATTTACCCCAAGAGAACTTACCAATAGTTTGTGTTCCCATTGAAGTAGCAATACCAACTGGATTGCTATGAATTAAAGTAGTAACAATACCTGTTGTTCCAGAATAAGAAAAACCATCAATAATGTATATATTATCTAAGAAGGTGGTTCCTACACCCACTACAGCAGAATCACTTCCTGTTCTGTCTATTGATGTTGCACCATATCCTAAATTAGTATCAAATATATAAATTGGATTTCCTTCTTCCATTCCTGTCCATCCAGAAGTAGACTTACTTAAGAAGAATTTAAATCCTAAAGTAGAAACACCAACAGTCGTTGTAGTTATACCAGTTATAATTCCAGAGAAACCTTGACCATTAACATCTGCCATATTTTCAAAAGTTGGAGTAGGAACTGAAACAATAATCTGTGGTGCAATAGTATATCCCAATCCAGAATTAGTAATTGCAAATGAATTTACAGTTCCAACTCCAGATATACCTAATGTTGCAGTTGCAGTTGATCCAACACCAACTCCAATTTGTGTTGTTGGTGCAGAAATTGAAATTGTAGGTGCTGTAATATAATTACTTCCACCATTAGTGATATGCAATCCAGATATGGTTCCAGCAGCAGACACAGTAGCAGTTATAGCAGATGCAACTGGATATGAATTATTAGAAACCATTAATGCTTCATAATTAACTGCAGAATCATATTCAAACAATTCTATACTATCAACAAATATTGAAGTTTGTGAGGTATCTACATTACCAATTATTTTTGCTACTGGATAAATTTGTGATTCTATAGAATCTCTTGATTTATATGCTATTTCACCATTAATGACACTTTCAACTTTTTGTTTAGTCCAACTAAGAGGTCTATAGTTAACATCATCCACTCCTATGCCAGAGTATACATTAGTTTCAAATTTATCAGAATAAGACAAATCGTAAATTGTTCTAGCATCCTGAGTTTCAGTTTCTGCATTTTTCTTGTAAACTCTTACATTATCACCTACCTGTAAAGTTTTCTTTATATTAGTGACTAATCTATCATCAAGGTTTCTTGTACCTCTATAGAAAAATACTGAAATATTATCTTCTTCTTTTGGTGCTGTAGTAAACACAAATGATGTACCACCTTCAAATAAATATGATTCTCCTGGTTTTTGAATTATCCCATTAATGGTAATAAATAAATTATTTTGGAGATCAACAAATGTACCTGATGATTCAAAACTAAGTAATTGGTTATTATAATAAAGTGGGAATCTTATTCTTTTACCATCTTGATATTTTTTAATAGAATCAATAAAATCAATTTCACCAAATTGCCAAAAACCAAATGAATCTGAATAGATTTCATCAACAGTTAATTGTAATTCTGATACTGCATTTTGTAATGTTCTAGCAGTGACTAACCCAACAGGTGTAATTATATCTCCACGTCTAAATGCATATCCATTTCTAGCAATTTTATAATTACTAACCTCAAAAGTATCAGATCCTACTCCAACAGTAGAAGCACCACTAACCGAAACATCAATTAAAAGACCCGTTCCAGTTTCATTCGTAACTCCTTCACCTATTCTTGATATTCCTTTAACATTAAGACTAGAATAACTTGGATCAGAAACAAATATTCTAGGATTGGTATAATTTGTTCCAGCAGCACCAATATTAAACGTTAAAGCACCACCACTTCCATTTGGAGATTTACCAACATTTACAGTAAATAATGTGGTAGATGGACGTGTTTCAACACCCAATACTTTACCGTCTGTCCAATGGAATGGATCAGTTGTTCTTGGATATGTATGAATAGTCTTATGACTGTCTTGAGCACATGTAAATACTAAAGATTCTGTTACAATTCCAACCCAACCATTTGCTTTCTTAATAGCATTTGTAGCAGTTCCACCAACATAAGTATGTGTATAATTTCCTGCGGTGCTAATACCAACTTGCAGTTCAAATGTATTGGTAGTTTTATTAGCAATTGCTACCCATTTATTGTAAATTGGATCAGTTATTCTTGGATATGAATGAGTACTAATTCCACCATCTTTATCGCATGTAAATATTATTGAATTATTTACAATCTTAACATAATCACCATTATCAAATCCATGAGATGATGAAGTGATGGTCATTATACCTGTTGTGGCTGTATAAAGAGC
>Ga0163179_10002785_pt1 | contig 12030 bp, 44 predicted proteins | sample AtlANTMetagenome_FD_109643 | JGI IMG/M metagenome (GOLD analysis project Ga0163179, IMG submission 109643) | Marine eukaryotic phytoplankton communities from the Atlantic Ocean - Atlantic ANT 2 Metagenome | ecosystem: Environmental > Aquatic > Marine > Oceanic | place: North Atlantic Ocean...
GACATCGTAGCTCCGCCCAAACCTGTAAGGTGCATCAACTGTTTTTACCATCGCTCCTTCATACCCGGCCTGAACAAATGTGTGGTGAAGAGACATGATACTCTCGATCTCCGCGGGAACCTCATGTCTATCTACGACGTTAATATATGAATCCCCACGGACTCGACGTTTCAGTTCTGTGTATCGGTCAGTTGTCGTCATAACAACTTCACCTGATCTCCACTCTTCTAATGGAAGATAATCGAATAGTGAAAGGTATGTATTCTCAACTTCAACGTTATCTTTACGATATGCTTGCCTCATAAGGGATACAAAGTCTTCACCCATCAGCTCTCCATCGTAACACCCATCACCGAGATCACCAAGTGCAACTCCGATAGTACTGTCGAAGTTAGATATTAGTTTTCCTGATCTAGCAAACAGTTGGGCTTTGCCGTTTTCAACTATCGCGAAACATCGGATGCCGTCGAGCTTAGGTTCTACATACACGACGCCCATATCTTTAATCCGCTTCAGATCAAACTGTTGTGCCAGTGCTACTTCGAATACTGGAATGAGACCAGGCCAGATCTTGTTTACTGACTTGGTGGCTAGTCCAATCGATAACTTCTTTTGTAGGATTTTGCGCATCCACTTTTCTTCTACTGCAGTTGACTTTTGAAACACTGTGACCATATCATTGATGGCTTCATTCCCAGTAATTTCTCGGCTGGCACACCTATCAACTACGTAAAAGAATTCGCCCCACTGATGATGGTTTCTGCCTCGAAGGTTCAATTGAGGCTGTCTATCGACAACCTTGACTTTGGGAACCTTCACGATATGAAACGGCATCATCTGGTCGAGGCCGTAACGTAAAACCTTCTTCAACCAAAGATTATCAATATGTTCTTTGAGAATGTCTGATTTTGCAATTGAGCCACGAGTTGAGCAGATCTGCTCTAAAATGTCGGTTACATTCATTAGCTATTGAGCTATTTTTTTGAAATACATGCTTATCATTTCGCCGTTTAATTCTTGGTATTCTATTTTTTCATCATAGTCCGTTGAATCAGTAGTGATGATAAAAGGTCCATCTTCAGTGATGGGGTTCTTACGCTTTAGATGTTTCACCGCACCGGTTGAGATGTCCCGTGTCATAATCTTCGTAATCTTTGTATATGTTCCATCTTCTTCTTTTTTAAATGCAATGCTATTCTCTTCCTTTTTACCGACTCCAGGAATACCGGCTTTTCCGTTCGCGCTCATGCTGTTCCTTTTTCCAGTAAATTTATAAGATCAGTCTTCCGTAGTTTAGTGTATCCCTTTAGACCTTTTTCCTTTGCAATAGCTTTGAGCTCGCTCATCTTAAGTGAACTGTAATCGACTGTCTCTTTCTTTTGAAAGAAACCTTGTATTTTATTGAACCAATTCATAATTTCCTCTTTGTATTGTATTAGCTTCGACGTCTTGAACAGATGGCTATCATTCCCATCAGGAACATCCATCGACTTGTTGCAGCGACGGTAGAACATCCACCTTGCTTTTCATTCGTGTCTTTTTCTGCAAAATCATTGACAGTGCCGTCATCACCTTCGGAAACAGAGCCCGTGTCATTCGGGGTGTCATCATCATTTTCGTCCGACGTGTCACCATCACTTTCGTTATCTTCCTCTTCCTCTTCTTCCTCTTCCTCTTCCGCGGGTATATAATGAGGTTGCCCAATTGTCATGCCTTCAAGTGACACTCCAAGTTCATGTCTGAACGGATCATACCACCCAGTATCAAAGTTGGCTACAAAGTTAAGGGTATCGAGGGAAAACAGCTGTCCCTCTTCAACCTGAATACTTAAAAAATATTCATGATATGCAGATTGAGTTTCCCTGGCACCCAAATTGAGATACATGTCCCATGCCATCAGATCAGCTCGGCCGTCAACAAAGACATCCCACTCATAAAGCGTAACCTCGTATTGAGTCTGCACACTGTATTCAGAAGAGTGATAACCTTTGACCTGAACATTACCTTCGGCTTTCATGTCACCATCTTCACTCATCTGATATGCACCATGAGCCATAGCAGCACCTTCTGACGTTGAACCTATACCATATTTGTTTTGAAAGGTTACCTGCCCGTACGCGTCAATTCCATACGATTCAAAGGGAATAGACCAATCCCAACGAAATGCGCCTTGTTCTCTTTCGACATCTGTCATAGCTTCAACACTCAAAACTGGATACTCACCCCAATCACTCCACTCGTCAGCCCATAATTTACATTGGGCTCCACGTGCCCAGTCCCAAGGTGCGTAGTAACAATCATGCCCAGGTGTAACCCGTGTTTTAATGACAGCAACGTAAAAGTCCGTACCTCTATCAATCGACGATTGGAACCAGAAGAACTCCACAATAGCGTCGATGGTGTTATCATGAGTATCGGAGTTGCCAACATAAAGGGTGTTCCCCTCAAAGAATGCGTAAGGAAACGTCTCCTCACTGTCTGAGATCGGATTGACATTGTCAAACGTTACGTCCCAGTCTCCTTCAAGGATTGTTGCACCTGTATATGATGTTTCGCTGGTACTTAAATCGTCTCCATAAGCTGGAGTTGACAATAGTAGACCGGCACTAAGCGCTAGTATGATTGATCTCATGTATTCTCTCTATTATTTGTTCCCACCGCACACGGCAGGGGTTGTGATAACATTATTATATTACAACTCTGTTGCTTGTATCACTTCCAGGTAGTTTTCGCTAATGTCAATAAGGGTTCCGTCGAATTGAAGCACTTGCCACGTTTGTGTGACATAGCTCAATCCTGCTGCCACTATCATTCCCAATGGTTCTGGTGGATCTTCTGGAAATTTCATCCAACGGTTATATTTCTGCCAGTCATTTTTGATTCTACCTACAAGATCACCCACTTTCACTGATCACCTCACAAAATTGCATAATCCAATCCTCCATTCCATTCTCAGTCAATACTTTAACTTTTTGAAATTGTTTTGGATGCGAAACAGGTGGAAAATCTACAACAGCTCCGAATCGCGGACTACGGTGGAGATCTTGAGGAGGTCGATATTCTATTAAATCTCCGATCTTCATTTCCTGTTTAACCTTTGAATTTCCCACCAAGCCCAGATAAAGCCCAATGCAACAAATGCAACACCAGCCCATGCCCACTCAGTCATTATTATCATGTTTCACCCACTACTTCTAGTTGTTCAGGATATTCCCATTCTTCAGGAAAATCTTCATTCCAGAAAACAATAACGTCTGTGCCTTTGAACCCTATTATTATTCCCCTCCACTCATCTTCTGCAAGAAGTCTCGATCGGTGGAAGTCTGGATCTCCCACCACAGCGTGGACAGGTTTAACCAGATCACCGATTTTCATAAATGTTTTCCCATGCTGTTTCAAACGCAAAATGTGCTACGGTATTAATAAAATGTAGCAAAATTGCAATACCTGACGAGGACTTAAAGTCACCTGTCAATACAAACAACAAAATAAATGTTATGGTAAGGGACAAAAGCCGCCAACTTATAACCTTAAGCAATTTATCCTTCATTAATCAACTCCAGCTCGTCTGTCCATTCTTTGTCAATTACACCCGGTGGCCACCAAACTTTGCAAACCGGTGGGACCTCAATGTGATCAATCACCTCCATGATAATGCCAACCTGTGGCTCCTGGGGAAACTCTTTACCGGCTATAAGCTGAACTAGATCACCGACTTTCATTTAGTCTCCGTGCACGCCATGTACTGAAAACTTGCGGACTCATTCCTCCGCATACAATCTCCAATTGACTATCAGATAGTTGTCCGTCAATGGGATCACGCTTCAACTGGCATGGTAGAGAGCAGTATATCTGGCTCTCATCACCAGCGGGTAAAGGTGTACTACATACCGAGCATTTTCTAGCTTTTATGAGCATTTTTTCACCACAAGCCTGACTGTTCTGGTAGCTTCTATCATGTAACCGGCATGCCGATATACAAACTGATCAGTGGTTTCTTCAGTGTTAGAGTTAACGAGGTTAGGTGCCCTTATATATTGTGATTCAACAATTTTCTTCATATTGTCAGTCACCCCCACGTCGTGTAGCTCTTTTGCAAATTGTAACATAAGCTCTTCATATTTCTCTTTATTCATTGATCATGAACCTCAAACTTGTCAGCACTAAAATCGGAAACTGTGGTCCATCTATCATGATACTTCACAGGTTGTAACCATTTAACTCTACAATGTTTATTGCCACGTGCATTTGTACTACACTTTTTTACAATTGCTAGCTGGCCAAAAAACCATTTAGCGTACGTACCTTCATCAATAAATGTTACTAAATCACCGACTTTCATTAATTACCTCATTTGTGTGACTTACCAGACACCATTCATATCCAGGTGGATAAATGTCAGCAGAGTCAAGTGTGTGCGTTTTGTATTTCTTTTTTTTCCAATCTCGTAAGTTTGTAATGCAGAAGCTCATTTGTCTCTCTTAAATTTTAGTACATTATCGGATTCTTCTTCTGCGGCTTGTTCTTCAAGCATTAAATCATCTTCCCGGGAAAGTTTCCATTCATAAAATGCCCACCACAATGCCTGGGAACAATGATTAATAAGTGCTCCCAATGCAACAAGCGCCAGCATTCCAATTATCAAAATAATAACATCAATCATTTTTATCACCGTTCACTACTTCAATTTTTACTGTAGGGTGATCACAGCCAACTGAAAAATACTCACCCTTAGATAATACCAACATTACTTCTTCAACTTTTTCGATAACAAGACCATCTCTTGCTTCGGAGGAAAGGATCCACTCAACGTTTCCGTCTGGGAGTATAACATAATATTCTCCTGAAAAATTAATAAGATCTCCAACATTCACGTCAACTGGGGCTAACAACTCTTAACTCTTCTTTCTCAAACCAAAGAGGTGCAATTTGACCTATTGGCAGAACTCTATAAAATCCCCGCAATTCCTCCGTAATGAGACCAAGCTTAAATAAAGGAAGTGGAATTCTTTCATTTGTGGACGGAAAGATTTTCCGCTGAATTGGCTTTACTAAATCACCGACTTTCATTTTATTCACCCTTTAAAAAAAATGGTAAAAAAGTACCTATTGTTAAAATTAAAACAGAAGTAATAATCCCGAGCCATCCTGCAGGTTCAATTAGAGATGCTGCTGGTGACAGGCTTGTCACGTCATAATAAAAAACCCACATTACTTTATCTCCTTCATTCTTCTCCAAGCTGACGGATCTACTGCTGTAACCATTTCACCAATTAAGAGGTAACGATCACTCCAGCCCATGTCACGCTTGTCAACATGTACGTCTTTTCTACGCCCAAGATACATCGCACTTCGTTGTGTGATTCTTTCTTTGTATGAATGAGTTTTGAGGTTTGCACATCTTACGGTAGTGTAGGGTATTTTTTGTGCTGATCCCCACGCTGGTATCACAAGAAATATTTCGCTATCACCCGCAGGCTCAAGCATCATCCCAATTTCTAGTTCGCTTACTTTCATCTTACTTCCTCTTCAATTTGTTGCATCGCTTCGGCCATAATTGCCGCTTGATTGGCGTCGAGCTGGAATGGTGGATGTTCGCCGCTTTCAATGCCTCCATGCTTGACAATCACAGCCTGAACTATGCCAACAGGGACGTATCCATACACTGTTTCCGTAGGATTGTCTGGCTGGTCAGCAAACCCGGCTATCAAAGGCTCTGGTGCCGTAGGGAACCCAAGCTCAACATGGGTGTATGCTTTTGCTCCAGTCTCCCTGGGTGTACAGTAGTTAGACTTTTGAGCCTGTACGCTGACTCCCCATCCGGACTTGCACATAAGAAATTCGAAGTTATTGTTCGTCATTTTTGGACTCCTTCTTCGGTAAGAAATGACAGATCATTATAAACGTAAAGCCAACTAAGAAAGCGGCAAATATCATCAAAAGTAAATTATGCATTAATAACCTCCACATGGCCATTGGCAATGTCGAACTCATCGAACCGCCATCCACCACAATCGAACATAACATGCCAGCTATTTCTTGGTGCTACATCAAGCACGACACCGATCCTGTTAGATTTTCCACCACAAAAAAAGCACCGACACGCTTTGTAAAGAGGGTGTAAGACATCAAGCTCCGGACATTCTTTTACTTTTACCAAATCACCGATCTTCATTTAATACCATCCCCACTCAAGAAAAATCATGGTCGGTACCGTAATAAGCATAAACTTCCAAACAATCCATGTCCATTCATTTCCAGGTGCATTCATAACCTCGACAGGATTACCTAGACGTGTCCCACCTATCATAATATCTTCAATTTTCATTAAGCACCTCATTCATCCATACACACTCAACACTCTTTCTCTTTTTAAATCCAAATCCCGATGCACGAAATAAATCAAGCTCCTCCGGGATTTCATATAGTTTACCGAATGTTTCGGACTTATGTTCATTCTTGGTCAGCAGAATGGTTAAGTCATGCTTGCGATAGTATTTATACCACTCTTCAAAAGCCATCTCTGGACCCTCAAGGAGCGTACGTGTCCTTACCAATCTATCCAACCTGTTGTCAATTAAGCCATGACAACGTTGGACGCCAGATATTGATGAGCCTTTGTTTGACAGGAGCTTTTTAATTGCAGCCTTGGAAATATGAGTACTTCTCCAGCTGTTTTCAAACACAGTCATATCATAAAAAATATTTTCAAAAATGCGAGTTGTGTAAAAAATACCAAAACCTTGACCGAGAAGTTTACGACAATGCAGATAATGCTGGTGTAGTCCTTCTTTAATTTTTTTAGTGGGTGGTTTCACTGATGGTCTCCAAATCATGAGTTGTTTGAGTGTGTGTCCTACCGGTCTCGCAATTGACAATAACCCAAGCTGCAAATCGAGAATCTCCATCGTGTCTTTGCCAGTCCCATGTTTTATGCCGTTCACAGACCAAATACAAGCTATCGCCCTTATGAAATCTTTTATTGAATCTTACAAGATCACCGATTTTCATTGATTATCTCCAACTCTACTACAGGAACACCTACCGCTCCATCGTTATGACCCCACAACACAGTTGCGTGTGGCTCCGGATCTATCTTATCCCATTCAACTTTCTTACCATGAATGTGAGTACGCCATACTTTCTTTTGAGTCATTTCAACAACCAAACCCGGTTCGCCTGCTGATTGCTTGTGCTTTACTAAATCACCGACTTTCACTTATACACTCCATCTTTGCACTTTGCTCAGTCCAAATATCACCATCGCTCCACAAAACTTTAATATCTTTTCGGCCAACATATACACCCGTCTCAATAATGATCCCGTATCGCAGAGCTGGGCACTTTATTAAATCACCGACTTGCATTGATAATCTCCATGTCTTTAGCCTCAACCCATCCAGTATCGCGGCGATGAGGCCAGAACACTTGAGCAAGCGGCTGTCCCTCAAAGGCACCCTCACGCAATTGGATGACAAGACCGGTGCGCGCGCTTTGCCCGCCAATCGTGTATTTGCTTTTTACCAGATCACCGACTTTCATTGATTTGTTCCATTTGAGATTCAGGCCAGCTAATTAGTTCACCGGTGCCGATTATGACAGTCCACCAGCCATGGCCATCATAACCATTGATATTCTCCCACGGCTCTATAACTGTTCCAACTGTACCTGTATCAGACATGGTCCCTATAATCTTTACCAGATCACCGACTTTCACTGATCATCTCCACAATCTCATCTTCTAGCAATTCAGCTCTTTTAGATAGCTCACCTGCTTTTCTTAAGTTTCCGTTTCTTGTGGCATAAAACGCCTCATGCCGCAAAGACGAAAGCTCTCTCTTCTTTTTTTCTAAAGGGGTGTTTAGCCCTAGTAGTCTTTTAATCCATTTCATTAACGACCTCGACACTGGAAGCTCGAACGTTTCCAAGTTTTCCATTCTCCCACAGGATATCTACGCTAGAAATCCTTCGAGTTCTTCCGTTAGTCCACGTATCCACAATGACGCCTGTCTTCGGTCCTACACCTGTCTGCCATGAACCTACAAATTTTATTAAATCACCGATTTTCACTAACTACCTCCATATCTTCTTCAGCAATGGTGTATGGATGTATCCTACCACCAATCATTACGACCCACTTGTTTGGAAGCTTTGGTCGCGGGACTTCAATAAGCACACCAACTTCTCCCTTAAGCCTTGGATAGAGAGAGTTATCAATGATTTTAATCATGTCACCGACTTGCATTGATCACCTCAAAATGCTTAACACCAACCCGCTGAACGGTGTGATGACCATGGCAATTCCACAAGAGCTCCATTTGTGAGCCACCAATAGAATCTATAAGTTTAAGCACTAGTCCCTCGCCGTAGAGGGTACCAAAAGTGTGCTTTACCAAATCGCCAACTTGAATCGTAGTCTTCAACATAACTCCAGTGATTAGGAGGGCAATTCCTCCACCACATTTATATTATATCACAGTGGCGTTGTCTTTCACATTTTCATTCACAATAATAAGATCATCAGCATATACCCTGCTGGTCACCGGCCGGTGATCACTCACCCAAAGTACTTCTATTAACGGTGGAATTTCAACGTTATCGATCACACGAATAACAAGGCCGTATTCACCGAGTTCTTCTACATGTTCAATAAGGTCACCGACAGCAACCATCGTCATTCCTACCGAATATCTTCCGGAACACAGTTTGGGCAGACAAGGTTGGTTGGACCTTCATCATAAACTGCAATCCTCCAAGAGTCCAGCTCAGAATGCTTCTTTTTATCAAAGGCTCTTCCACATTCATCACATTTAGTGGGCATACGGTTAAGTGCATTTTCAATACGTTGCACCTTCTGCTTTGCTTCTTTGTTTTGTTGCCGTTTGGCAATACGTCTTTCTTCTCTGTTCATTGTTTCCTCACCTAAGATTAAATCTGTGATATTTCATATCTTTATTATATCCAAAATATTTTTATGTTCAAAAAATATTGTCTTTGCCTACGTAATCTAAGGAGGTTAAGGTTGTACGACGAAGAACACCCGCTTGAAATTGCACTAGCAGCCTTTGTCGCCGGGCTTGCATTTGCAATATTCTTATACGCGAAGCTGGGCGTGTTCAACCCTAACAGAAAGTTACCAACAGAAATATTCAACACCCTTCCGGAACAACATCCGGCTTCCTTTTATGAATTGGATACGGATGAAAATACTCCGAAGGTTCTTCAATAACACCGAGTGTTGGATGCACAAGCTGAAGGATTGGGAAGTCATTTTCCCCCCAAGAAAACCCGTGCATATTGATGGTACCGAGGCAGTCATCCCGGTTATTGAAGATATCTGTAACTAAACAAATTCCTCCAGGTTCACACAACATTACGACTAGATCACCTACTTTCAATTCCTATCTTGTTTCAACCTCACAAGAAATAACCGCATGATCCATGGCTTCATCTTTAACAACATAGATCTTCTTACCCACCTTGATTTCACATGGGATTGCGCTGTTTTGTAGAATTCCAATGGCTGGCCCGCCATTTGTTGCCGGATTTAAATTAAACTCCACAGTTGATAGTTGAGCGTCATGGGATATAATTGTCCCAATCAAAACAAAAGATTTAAGCACCATATAACACCTCTATTTTATCAGTCTTCATTGATTACCTCCACATCGACTTCCGGGGTTTCATTGTCTTGTAAACCATAGAAGAAACATCCAATCTTATAAGATGGTATCCCAATACCGTATGTCAGCATCTCCCACCGGGTGAGGTAAGAGATTTTTCGTTCCAGATCTGAACCATCATCAAATATATTCCACCATCGAAAAGATGCTTCACAAAAAATATACCCAAGCCAGTCTAAGATTTCCCACTTTATTCTAGTTAGACTCACTGACCACCTCCATCAACGACTCTGCAATATCATAGATCTTACCAGCTTTTGGATATAAGACCGTGATGCACGGATGTGAGGGTCGACCAGCAATGTGTTTTGAAAGAATAATCCCGTAACCCAAACGTTTGTGTTGTTCCCTAGCTTCCTTCCATCGAGCGTGATTAAACTGTCTTTTCACCATGTCACCGACTTTCATTGATAACCTCGAAATCGCTCTTTCCCCATCTGTTGTCACACCTTTGTGGATCTATAAACATTTCTCCGTGGAGATAAGATTTTACCCCAATCTCGACTTCTCCTCGTTTTTCTAGCTGCAAGTAAAATTCCAAGTTTAGCGCCATACGCTCCGCTTTCTCCCAATTGAGGGCTGCTCCGCGGATCCGGTCTTCGGTGTCTTCTTCATATCGATACCATACAAGGTATATTTTTTTCATAAATCACCGACTTTCACTGATAACCTCCAGCCAACTTTTGGCCATGAAACCCAGTGTTCCATCATCGCGGATGACCCCAATTAAAGCCTTGGCATTCCCACCATCTTCAACGATCAAGTAAGTCTTGCCTGTTCCTTTATGTACCACCAAATCACCGACTTTCACTGACTAACTCTCTTTAAGTCTCTAGTTAAAAACGGCATAGGGCCGACACGGGTTAGTATTTCGGCAGTCTCTCCGTCCGTCTGGATGCTTAAAACAATACACACAGACTTCTGAGGTTTCTTTCCTTGATATTGTACCTGTACCAAATCACCGACTTTCACGCTACCACCTTCAAGACATGATGTTTGTATTTTCCAACATGATTTTCTCCAAGCTCAACACCATACACCCACTCTTCGTCAATATCAACGATAAGAACTGTTCGGCTCATATATTTTACTAAGTCACCGACTTGCATTAATTCTCTCTAATGTATCCAAAATCCAAGTGTCAGGATCACCTGTACGTGCCTTGGCGACACCGTACGGCATTTCCACAACTTCAAAAGCGTAGTATTCATACAACTTTTGGTATGCTGACGTGTCGTAAAAATCAAGTGAACCGTCGATATAGTGTGGCATCTTGGCACACTCAGCCTGTGTTAAGTTGGCGTCTTCATAAATTTCATTTAGCTTCATTTTCATTAATCCTCCCGCGGCATGCGTTCTTGTTTGTTTTCTTCTTTTTATCGATGTGATTCCCGGCACCTGAGCGTTGAAATGCATGAACTGCAAGCCAGTTTCGAGTTTTGAGAGTTTTATTCTTCTTCTTTGCCATGATTGATCAATCCCACAAAGGTAAACTTTTTCGATATGCTTCTTCGTTACCAGTGATATCTTCAACTGTGTCTTCGTTGACAACCAACCCGGCGGATCCGCTACCGAACCATGCATTAGCTAACACTATGGCGTCATACTTGTTTTTTGCCCATACATCGTTATATCCACCACCAATCCAGTTGAATGCGTAGTGAAAAACTCTGCCCTCTGACTCATCTTTAAAACTTGGATTCTTCATAAGCTATTAATAACCTCAACTTCGGGATCATTTGTTCGCATCCCATGATCGATTTCACCGTCTTCGTAGAGCACTGACATGTAAGAACTTGTCTCTGATATCTCAATAACAAGACCTTGTTGGCCAAAGTGCGAATCATAAATCAAATCACCGACTTTCATAAGACTGTATCCTCATAGTCATCATAAGACTCACTCTCCAATGCGACCCTGCAGTCGCTACGTGAAAACTTTTCTCCGCTATGAAGCAATACCCACCTGTCGTTAGGGTCAAGCTCTATAACGATTGCGGTAAAGAACCCACCAATCCCATCTCTAACCTTAACCAAATCACCGACTTTCATTGATTACCTCCGCACCGACTACGTCAAGATCATACTTGGTCCATGTGTCGAACTCGCCATCAATGAGAAACTCAAACTTGTAACCGTCAGTCCACGTGCAGATACCAGTCCAGTGTGCTCCACAGATAAACCCATCTTCATTATCAAAATCTACCCTAACACAATCACCGACCTGCATAAATCACCTTCAGCTCTGATGTTAGTGCCCAATCGGTTTCACCGTCATCGTAAAGCACAACCCAATTTCCGATTTCATTCCCAACAATCAATCCTTCTCGGCCGACTGCTGAATCATA
>Ga0163179_10002786_pt1 | contig 12030 bp, 14 predicted proteins | sample AtlANTMetagenome_FD_109643 | JGI IMG/M metagenome (GOLD analysis project Ga0163179, IMG submission 109643) | Marine eukaryotic phytoplankton communities from the Atlantic Ocean - Atlantic ANT 2 Metagenome | ecosystem: Environmental > Aquatic > Marine > Oceanic | place: North Atlantic Ocean...
CTTCTCTTTACTGCGAGTTACATTGTTTACTTCAAGTTCATCAACAAGGCAGCCGGTGAGAATGAATGGTGGTTCGGGATCTCCCCTGAGGGAATTGGCACCTTCGGGATGATTATCAATTTCGTTCTCGCGATTGGAATTTCACTCGCGACCAAGCCGCCGCCACCGGAAGTTCAGCATCTTGTCGATCGTGTGCGTTTCCCGCGGAAGGCGTTTTCTGACGAGGAGAACGAGTAAGAGATGAGAGAGCCCTATGCTCTCTGTGCTGGTGTGCGCAGGTGCTCGATGGCCTCCAGGAGGTCTTCCCGGGTGACCTCGTCGGAGACGAAGGCTTCGCCCAGTTTACGCAGGAGGACGAAGCGGATTCCTCCTTCGGAGAATTTCTTGTCCCGGGCAAGGGCGGCCATGATTGCGTCGGTGCCAAGATCAAGTTCGAGGACAAGAGGGAGTCCCCAGTGTTCATGGAGGCGGAGAAGTCGGGCGGTGTCCCCGGGTGGGAGGTTGGCCCTCTTTTCGGAGAGATAGAGAGCGGCCCGCACCCCCAGGGAGATGGCCTCTCCGTGAAGGAGGGTGCCGTATTCGGCAGTGGCTTCGATGGCGTGCCCGATGGTGTGTCCGAAATTGAGAAGGGCGCGGGTGCCCGAGGTTTCCTGCTCATCTTCTTCCACGATCCGGGCCTTGATAGACAGGTTGGCAGCGATGAGTTCGGGCGAGACCTGCTGGTTATCCGGGTTCATGGCCTCGAGTTCCGAGAGCATGGAAGCATCCCGGATGGCGGCGTGTTTGATAACCTCCGCGAATCCCTCACGAAATACCTTGGAAGGAAGAGTAGCCAGGACCGCGGGGTCGACGAGGACAAGGCGAGGTTGGTGAAAGGCTCCCAGGAGGTTCTTTCCCTCTTGCACGTTTACTCCGGTTTTTCCGCCCACCGAACTATCGACCTGAGCGACGATGGTGGTGGGAATCTGAACGAAGGGGATCCCCCGGTAAAAGATGGAGGCTACGAACCCCGCGAGGTCCCCGACGACGCCCCCTCCAAGGGCGATCACGAAGCTGCCCCGGTCGTGGCGATGTTCGATGAGTGAACGACAGAGAGTTTCGGTCTGCTCCATTGACTTGGAGCTCTCGCCAGCAGGAAGGAGGTGGCAGGTTGTCTCGAAACCGGCTGCCTCGAGAGAAGCCTGGACGGAATCGCTGTAATGCCGGGCAACATTGTCATCAGCAATGAGCGCAGCACGGCCGACAAGGCCGGCCTTTCTTATCAGGGCGCCCGCATCGCTGATGCAGCCCTGTTCGACAATGATGTCATAGGAGCGTCCGGGAAGGTTGACGGTGACTTGGGGCACGGGGAAAGGTCTGCAGGCAGGTTCTGGACGCGATGGGTTCGCTTGGCAAGGAACTACGAAGGCCTGAGGGCTTTCCACCGGGAGAGGTCCGGGTGGAGCAGCAGGTCCAGTGGCTTGCCCGAGAGGCTCAGAGTGGTGACCAGATAGTCCAGCAGGAGAGCTGAAGCAGTGGCGTCATAGAGAGCGTCGTGCCAACGACGATCGGGATGAATTTCATCAAGGGTTGAGACGAGGCCAAAGTCGGAGCAGAGGTCTCCGAGGGTGAACGAGGCCAACCCGGGCCAGGCTGCCCGGGCCAGGCTGAGAGTGTCTACCCAGGGGCCGAACTTGTGTCCTGGGAAGTTCCGGAGAAATCTTTTTTCGGTGCCGTGTCCATGGGCAACAACTACCCGGTTTGACAGGAGTCGCCGTACCTCGGGCCAGAGGGAGAGGAGGGATGGGGCGTCAACCAGGTCGGCTGCGCTGATCCCGTGTGTTTTTCCTGCGGCCCAGGTGATTTTCTGGTCGGTAGAGAGAAAGGAGCAGAGAGATTCGCCGAGGCCCTTGACCGGATTCCAGAGTGTAATGGCGATCTGGACCGGGACGTCTGTGCGCCCCCGGGTGGCCCCCGCTGACTCGAAGTCAATAACGGCAAACTCTACGGCAGATATTTCGGAAGCAGGACTGATCATGGCTGGTCCTCTGTGACTGGTGCAAAGAAGGGGCTCTTTTGTAATGGAGTGTCGCCGGGAGTGCGGTAATGTGGTCCAACTTGAATCATGAGAGAAACTATTTTTAATACCGTGGCTTCACTGGGGGGAGGGACGATTGCACTTATCGTTTTTGGAGTGGTGCTGTTTGCGCTGATCCTCTGGGCTATTGGCGCCTACAACGGGTTGGTAAGATTGCGCAATATTTACAAGAACTCCTTTGCTCAGATTGATGTGCAACTAAAGAGAAGGCACGATCTCATACCGAACCTCGTGGAGACGGCGAAGTCGTTCATGAAGCACGAGCGTGAAACGCTTGAGGCGGTGATCCAGGCCCGTAATGCAGCCAGCAGCGCGCGGGAGGGATTGAGTCCGGATGATGCTGGAGGGATGCAGGGAATGATGGCCGCAGAGGCTGGCCTCGGGTCCATGCTGGGCAAGTTCTTTGCTCTCGCAGAGGCCTACCCTGACCTCAAGTCGAACCAGAACATGATGCAGGTAAGTGAGGAACTGACTACCACCGAGAATAAGATCAGCTTTTCACGTCAGGCTTACAACGATGCGGTAACAAACTACAACACCAGGAGGGAAACAGTCCCCACCAATATTATCGCCGGGCTCTGCAGTTTCAAGGAAGCCGTTCTCTTCGAGATCACGAATGAGGAAGAGCGCGAGGTGGTAAAGGTAAGCTTTGACTGAGGAGGAATAATGGAGGTCTGCCAGGAGGCGAAGGTCTCGCGGTATTCTTACGCAGAGAAATCCTGTCTGCACGGGTGGTGAACTTTTTCGAAGCACAGGACCAGGCTCGTCGCAGGACCAAGTGGCTGGTTGTGTATTTTATTGGCGCGATCGTATCCATCGTGCTGGTTGGTTACCTCGGGGTATTCTGGGGTTTGAAGTTGGCGGGCCATCGAATTGAGTTGTGGGAGCCGGGTCTTTTTGGACTCGTGTCGGGGGTCACTCTTATCCTGATTCTCGGGGGGACGGCTTACAAGTCGGCCCAGTTGAGGCAAGGAGGCAGGGCGGTGGCGGAGAGCCTTGGGGGTAGACCGGTTCTTCCGGATACAGGGGATTTCAGGGAGCGTCAGCTTCTGAACGTCGTTGAGGAGATGGCGATCGCATCAGGAACCCCGGTGCCCCTGGTCTATCTCATGGACGAGGAATCCGGAATCAATGCCTTCGCGGCGGGAACAGCTCCGTCTAACGCGGTCATAGGGGTGACCCGGGGGTGTCTGGAGTTGCTTTCCCGCTCCGAGTTGCAGGGCGTTGTCGCGCACGAGTTCAGCCACATCCGGAATGGCGATATGCGCCTGAACATGCGCCTGATCGGGTTCATCTACGGAATCCTGATCCTCATGATCGTGGGGCGTATCCTGCTTCACAGCATGCGTTATACGAGGGTCGGCAAGAGGGATAGTGGGGGATCAGCCATGCTCGTAGTCCTGCTGATCGGTCTTGTTTTCTTCCTGGTTGGGGCGGTGGGAGGTTTTTTTGCCCGGTTGATCCAGGCTGCGGTGTCCCGCCAGCGGGAATTTCTCGCTGATGCATCGGCTGTTCAATTCACCCGGGATACAGGAGGGCTTACAGGTGCTCTCAGAAAAATCGGGGGATGGCAGGATCGCTCCCGGATGCGTAATCCCCAGTGTTCTGCGGTGAGTCACATATTCTTTGCAGAAGGAAGTCTTTTCCGATGGGGCTTGGCTACCCATCCTCCGCTCCGGGAGAGGATCCATGCCCTCCAACCGACCTCCTCGGACATATATTTTGATTCCGTGTCGCTCCCCGATGTTGAACTGGCAGGGCAGGGCAGGGGGAACCTCGCAGCGGTTTCGCAGTTTGCCCCGGCCCCGGAATCCGGGCCCCCTCAGGAGGATTCCAACAAGGAGTGGCTTGGGAAACCGGAAGAGCCTCACAGGATGACGGAGGAGAGGCAGTCAAGTGGGGTGGAGCAGCAATCCGTTAACGCTGCAGAGGTGGTGAGCAATCTTGGAGAGGATGGCCTGGGACAACTGGAGGCAGGGCAACGGATCCGGGATGGAATCGACCCTCTCTGGTTGAATGCCGCAAGGGACCGCAGGGAGGCTCAGGTTGTCGTCCTCGCCATGCTTATTTCGAGGGATTCGCATTTGCGCGAGGAGCAGGTTTCCGGTCTGCGCAAGGGGATGGGTTCAGAGTATTCTGAGAGGGTTTGTGAGTGGCAGCAGGCCATGGAGCCCCTTCACTCCGCTGAGAAAATCGCACTGCTGGATCTTTGCATGCCTACTTTGCGCAGGCTGAGCAGGGCGGAGTATGATCGCCTGGCGAGCACGCTCGACTGGGTGGCGGGAGCTGACGGGAAGATCGATCTCTTTGAATTCATGCTGAATCATGTGCTGACCAGGCATCTATACGGACATTTCGGACAGGTTTCCCGTGCTGGGGTCGCTCCCGTGGAGAGGATGGGAGATCTTTTCCGTGCGGGTAATGTGCTGCTATCGGTGATGGCGTCACTGGAGCGAGACGGGGAAAACGCGAAGCGGGCATTTAACTCGGCAGTAACGGGGTGCGATCCCTATGGGGGCTGGGAGCCTCGTCTTCTCCCGGACGAGGAGCTCGATCCCCGGATGCTGACAGCGGCACTTGCAGAATTTGAAGAAGCTCCCCCGATTGCGAAAAAGACGATCCTGCAGATGTGTTGCCTGGCCGCCGCCGAGGATGGGATCCTCACGAACTCGGAGACGGAATTGCTGCGAGCGATTGCCGATGCGATCGGATCGGGGATTCCTCCGTTTGTCTGGAATACCCAGTTAGGGGAAAGCTGAGGCAAACATTCTTGATTTGTTCGTATTCAGGGTGAATGTTTGGCCAGAGCCATGTCACGCCGCCCCCTCTGGATCTGGCCTAATCTTCTCAGTCTCGACGCCCCGCTGGTTGCGTTGGCGTGGTTCTGGATATTCAAGCAGGTCTGGCTGGTGAGATACCATCAGCCAACCCTGCCATGGTTTCTGGCGCTGGCGGTCTGGTGTATCTATGTGGCAGATCGCCTCATGGATTCGAGAGGTAAACGGAGGGAAAGTGGATCAGCACCCCTGCGGCACCGCTTTCATCGGCAGTTCAGGAACCCCATGAAAATCGCTCTGCTGGCGGGTTGTGTCGGGGTCTTCCTCCTGATGTTTTCACAGTCGCGTGGACTCCTTGGGTATGGGTGGCCTGTGCTTCTTCCGGTGGTGGCCTACTTCGTGGTGAGTTACCAGGATGCGGGGCAGGGCGTGTCCTGGTTCAAGAATATCCTCGCCGGACTGGCATTCGCTTATGGGACTACGGTTGGGGTGCATTTCCGGAGGGAGCTCTCTGTCCTGGATCTTGCGATGTCCCCCGAAGTGATCGTTTTTGCCGGACTCTGCATGATTAACATGTTTGCCATCGACCACTGGGAGTCTCAGGAAGGGGGCAAGGACGATGCTGAGGGAGAGGAGCGACGTGAAGTCGAAAAGGGGGTGCTTCTCCTGCTGCTTCTCGCCCTGGTTGGGGCTTGCTACTGGTTGGCGATCCGAGCAACTGACTATACCCTGCAGACCCACAAGGCCTTTTACCTTTCTGCCATGGTTGGTGCCGGATGTCTCGCATTTCTTGTTGTTCTACGCCACTTGTTCTCCGAGCGCTCTCTTCGGGTTCTTGTTGATGTTGCGATGCTTGTGCCGCTTCCTTTCTTCTACTGGTTGATGGTGGATTACGGGATCATTGAGTTTGGAGAGATTGGGTGGACTCCTGCGCAACCGGCACCTGAAATTACGGTGGAGGGTTGACTTCAAGCTTGGAGGTCAGAAGATTCACCAGTAGCGTCCCGCCCCTCAAAATACGAAATTGTGAGCGAAAAATCCCGCAAGCTTCATCCCTCGGTCCTTATTGTCGGAGCCCCCGGTGCAGGGAAAGGCACCCAGGGCAAGGTTCTTGGCACTGTTCCCCGGTTTTTTCATTGTGCCTGTGGAGACCTTTTCCGGTCGCTCGACACGCGGACGGAACTTGGTCAGCAGTTCGTGGAATTTTCCAGCAAGGGAGAGCTCGTGCCTGATGAGTTGACCATCAACCTCTGGAAGGTGCAGGTCGATAACTGGATCGAGACCTATCTTTACAAGCCGGATATCGATATCATGGTTCTGGATGGTATTCCCCGCAATGTGAGACAGGCGAAGATCCTTTCTGGCTACCTGGAGGTACACCGGGTCATTCACCTTACATGTCCAAATCGTGAGGAACTTGCGCGTCGCATGCGGAAGCGGGCCCTGAAGGATAATCGTTACGATGATGCAAGCGATGAAGTCATTTCACACAGGATCGAGACTTATGAGAAAGAGACCCGCCCTCTCATTGAGTATTATGAGGGGAAGGTCAGCGAAATCGATGCGACCAAGCAACCTGTCGAGGTGCTCGGTGACATAATAGCGGAGATCGTCAAGTTGGACGTCTACAGGGAGATGTCCAAGGTGCTCGTGTGAGGTTACGGGCTTCAGGGTGAGAAACTCTGATCCAGTAGCCTCTTTAATCAGCCTTTGGAGTCAGGTCATGCGGAAGTTATTCATGGGGACTGGCGACATCGCCCTGCCTTCCTTCCGCATGATGGCCGAAGAAGGTGGGTTGGTAGGGTTGGTGACACAGCCTGATCGACCGGTAGGTCGAAGCTCCACGCCCTGCCCGCCAGAAATAAAGAAAGAGGCCGTTAATCTTGGTATACCAGTGGTGCAACCGGAGAAGTTGCGCATGGAGGAAGAGATCGAAGGGATTTCCCGGATGAAACCGGATCTGATCGTTGTGATGGCCTATGGCCAGATTCTTCCTTCCGCTGTTCTTCAGATGCCGCATCACGGTTGCATTAACGTTCATGCTTCGCTCCTCCCTCGCCACAGGGGAGCATCATGTATCCAGGCCGCGATCAAGTATGGGGATGGAGAGAGCGGTATCAGTATTATTGAAATGGTGGAGGAACTCGACGCAGGTGACATCATAACGAAGAGGGCAACCCCATTGCGCGGAGACGAGACCGGAGGCTCCTTGCATGACCGCTTGGCAGAGATGGCTCCGGGTGTGCTGAAGGAGTGCCTCGAAGGGGTGGTGGACGGCAAGTTGACAGGCAGTCCGCAGGACGACAGCCTGGCGACCTACGCGCCCCGGTTGAACCGGCGTGACGGGGATCTCGACTGGGAGCAAGCAGCGGATCTTCTGGAGAGACGGATCCGCGCTCATGATCCATGGCCGGGTTCGTATACATCCTTCAAGGATAACAGGGGCAGGGCAAGACGGGTGAAGTTCTTCCCCGGGGCAAAAGTAGAGAAGCGTGCGGGTGACGCGGTTGCTGGAGAGGTGATTGAGGTGAGTTCTTCCGGTCTCACGGTCGCCTGCGGGGAAGGCGCCCTCCGTTTTGACGAGTTGCAACTTGAAGGAGCAAAGCGGTTGCCGGTTGGGGAGGTAATCAGGGGCAATGCCCTCCTTGTCGGGCAATGCTTCTTTTCGCTGGCAGGTCCTGCCTGATAGGCACAGAATGGAACTATGCTTGTGAGGGTTATGGCCGCAATCTTCCTGCTGAGCTTGCCTGGCTGGGCAGTTACGCTGGAAGTGGTCAATCTTCATCAACCGCTCTCACTGCATGGGACGGATGGGGTTGGGGAGACCCTCGGGTTGGACGACCCGGTGCAGGCTGCGGTCATGTCCCGTCCCTACGCCGTAACTGGAGCAATGCCGGAAGACCTGGTGAAGGCGATTGCCGCACCTCACCGAATCGCGACCAATGGGGATGGTTATGAGGTCAAGGATGCGAATCTTCTGAATCTTTGCAGGGTCGCTCTTGGAGCAGAGATGAAGGGAAGCAGGTTGCTGGTTCGACTTGATGTCAGCAAATTCACCCTGCAGGAGGACCTGGATCTTACCGCCCGGCAGGTGCTGACTCTCTCAATCATTGCAATAGAGCGAACTCTCCGGGACTATTTTCGAGATGCGGAGGATGTGTCCCTTGGGGTCTCAATTGGGATCAGGGGCACGACGGAGGGTAATGCTGGACTAACGAATCTTGCGCGGCGGTTCAGGATTGGCGATGCCGCGGACGAAGGCACGGAAGCGGACGGGTGACCGTCGCCTGATTTTCCACCGGGAATTTCGTTCCAGCTGTTCCGGCTCCAAGCTTATCATCCGCGTTGCATTTCCGGAAGATCACAAGTCTGTTCGCAGGGCCCTGCCTTTTAGCTTTCCAGAGATGGCGGAGGTTGATTTAATGCTCCAACCTTCTGACTGTATATGGATGAAAAGGGACGTTCTTTCAAGAGAGCGATATTGAAATTGAGCGGAGAGGCGTTGCGGGAACCGGGCAGCACGGATAATATTTCACCGGAGATCGTGGGGCGTATCGCGAGCGAGATCTCGGCGGCTCTCGAATCGGATGTCGAACTGGGGATCGTGGTAGGAGGAGGAAATTTCTGGAGAGGAGCAGCTGCCAGTGCCCGGGGGATGGACCGGGCCACCGCGGATTACGTGGGAATGATGGCGACGGTAATGAATGCCCTGGCCTTGCAGGCTGCCCTCGAGGAGCGAGAGGTGATGTGCATCGTGCAGTCGGCCATCGAAATGAAAAACGTTGCGGAACCATTTATCCGTCGGAAGGCCAGTCGGCATCTTGACCAGAAGAGAGTGGTGGTTTTCGCGGCGGGAACGGGAAGCCCCTTCTTTTCGACGGACACAACTGCCGCGTTGCGCGCCAGCGAAATGAGCGCAGATGTTATTCTGAAGGCTACAATGGTCGATGGCGTTTACACGGCTGATCCGAAGGAGGACCCGGATGCGGAACGCTATGAGTCAGTGACTTTCCACGAGTGTATTACCAAGCGCCTGAAGGTCATGGATTCCACGGCTTTCAGTCTCTGCATGGACAATAATGTGCCGATCATAGTGTTTGACCTGGGAGAGCCGGGAAATATTGAGCGCGCCCTGCGGGGTGAAGGGCTTGGCACGATCGTCTGTGCCGGGTAAGATCAGGGAGCTAGAAGATAAACCGACTGAAAATCATAATGGATCCGGAGAGCAGTAAGAAAGACGTAGCCGACGCCATGGAAAAGGCGGTGGAGCAGATGTTACAGGAGTTTGTCGGAGTCAGGACAGGCAAGGCCTCCCCGAGTCTGGTCGAAAACCTGGAGGTTCATGTAGAGTCCTATGCCAGTAACATGCGGCTCAAGGAACTCGCGGTTATTACCACCCCTGAGCCCCGTACCATCATGGTGCAACCTTTTGACCCAAGTGTAACCGGGGATATCGAACGTGCTATTCGTGAGAATGGAAAACTTGGGCTGAATCCGGTCAGCGATGGCAAGGTGATTCGCCTGCCCATTCCGGAACTCACCGAGGAGCGCAGGTTGGAACTGGTAAAGGTTATCAGGAATATGGCGGAGGAGTCCCGGATCAGAGTGAGGGCAGACCGGAAGGAGGGCATGGATGCCGCCAAGAAGATGAAAAACGACAATGTCCTGACCGAGGATCAGATGCATGACTTCGAGGCTGATGTGCAGCAACTCACTGACACCTACACGAAGGAGATTGACGAAAAGCTCTCCGAGAAGGAGCAGGAACTGATGACAGTGTAAATCCTGTTCCGGACTGCCGGGGCAAAGGGTTGCAGTACTTCAGGACATGCCGTCCCGAAGTTTTTCGATAGCATGCTGCCGACGCGTTCTCTTCCATCTGCAGAAGGCTGCTCCGAGGTAAAGCGCGCACAGGAGAACGACAAGGAAGGCGGAGCGGTGGTCAGCCCGGGACCACGCGAAAGTTCCTCCGGTCACGGCCGGAATCATGCTTGATGCGCTGGTCAGAAAAGCGAGGAAGGCGAGAAAGGAGGCGCCAGCCATCCCGTGGCGGCGTTCCCGGATCCCATAGAGAGAGGCAATGAGGATAGCTCCTCCGAAGAAGAGGCCGGGCATCGCCTGTGATTGAAGGGCCTTTGCTGAACCTGCATCCTGCAGGCCGATACTTCCCAAGGCGAGGAGTGCGAGAGCGAGAATGAAGCTCAGGAGGTGCATTGGCGGCGAAAGATGTCCAAAAGGTGACAGGTTCCACCTGTACGTCAGCAATCAACTGCCTTTCTGATTGTTCAGCCAGCTCACTGATGACCCCACTGGCACGATAATGACCATGGGGTAATAAGGATTCCCGGTTGCCCTGTATGCGATGGAGCGTAGTGTTCCGCCATGATCGACATGCTGGTGCGGCTATATGATCTGCCCCCTGCCGCGGAAGCCTACCGGACCGTGGCAGAGCAGGGGGTGATTCTGAGAAGGCCATGGGGCTATGAGCGCCATATTCTGGCGCATTGGGTGGGGGAGCATTTCTCTCCTAAGTGGGTCAGCGAGGCAAAGGTGGCCTTTGGGCGGCAACCGGTGAGTGCCTTCATTGCCACAAGGGAGAAGGAGATACTCGGCTTTTGCTGTTACGAAACCACGGGCAAGGGTTACTTTGGGCCGACCGGAGTGAAAGAAAGTGAGCGGGGAGGAGGGTTAGGCAAAGCCCTTCTCTTCAAGGCGCTCGAAGCGATGCGTGAGGAGGGCTACTCCTATGCAGTCATAGGCGGGGTAGGTCCGAGGGAATTCTATGAGAAGGCCTGCGGGGCCTTTGAGATTCCCGGAAGTGATCCCGGTATTTTTGCTGACCTGCTGCCTGATCCGTAAGGAGGGAGAGCGAAGGAAAGCTTCCAGACATCATGGTTTCAAAATCAGACAGCGCAGGGAGGCAGGATCCCGAGTACGTGCGGACTGCCTTCGCCCGGATCGCTGACAGGTATACAGTGGCAAACCATATCCTCAGCGGTGGGACTGATATCCTCTGGCGGAGGAAGGTTGGGCGCCTGATCCAAGAGCGTCAACCCGGTCATATTCTTGATGTGGCGACTGGAACCGGTGACCTGGCGCTGGAATTACAGCGTCGCTGTCCGGGTGCAAAAGTGCTGGGAACCGACTTCTGCGAGGAAATGCTTGATCATGCAAGCGAGCGTGGATTGAGGGACAGCGTGGTGGCCGACGCCCTCAAATTGCCTTTCGATGATGACGGCTTCGATGTTGTCACGGCCGCCTTCGGATTGCGCAACATGGAGGACTGGTCTGCGGGGATGCGGGAGATGGTGCGGGTAGCAAGGCCGGGGGGACTGGTCCTCGTTCTTGATTTTTCCCTTCCACGGGGTCTCCTGCGACGGCCCTACACAATCTATCTGAACAAGGTTCTACCCAGAATCGCTGGCATGATTACAGGGCAGCGTGATGCCTATGAATATCTGGCAGGGTCAATCGAACGGTTTCCCAGCGGGGATGACATGCTCGAACTGTTCGAAGAAGCGGGACTGGTGGAAGCCTCCTGGATACCCCTTACAGGGGGAATAGCCTCCATTTATACCGGCCAAGTACCCGCCGGAGATTCTTAACGCTTAACAGAGTGACTTACAGGGGTCACACTCAGTCCATGCCGATTCAGGGCTCAGCCAACCAGTTTGTTTGTGACCTCGTTGCCTATGAACCGGGTAAACCGGTGGAGGAGACCGCGCGTGAACTCGGATTGCGGCCCGAGGAGATCATAAAACTGGCCAGTAACGAGAACCCGCTGGGGCCGTCCCCAAGGGCGAAGGAGGCGATGCGAGCTGCCATTGAGGAAGGCCAGTTGTATCCTGACGGTGGAGGCTGGAAGCTACGTCATGCCGTTGCCGGGAGACATGATCTCGAGATCGAGAATGTGGTCCTGGGGAATGGGTCGAACGAGATCATAGAGTTGCTCTGTCATTGCTTCCTGAATCGTGAGACGTCGCTCATTGCTGCCGAGCATGCCTTTGTGGTCTACAAGTTGATGGCCACGCTGTTCGGAGCAAACTACGTCGAAGTGCCTGATCCCGGGTTTGTGCATGATCTCGATGCGATGGCCGAGGCGGTCACTGCGGAGACCCGCCTGGTGTTTATCGCCAATCCCAATAATCCAACCGGAACCCTGGTGGGGGAATCGCA
>Ga0163179_10002787_pt1 | contig 12027 bp, 10 predicted proteins | sample AtlANTMetagenome_FD_109643 | JGI IMG/M metagenome (GOLD analysis project Ga0163179, IMG submission 109643) | Marine eukaryotic phytoplankton communities from the Atlantic Ocean - Atlantic ANT 2 Metagenome | ecosystem: Environmental > Aquatic > Marine > Oceanic | place: North Atlantic Ocean...
AGCACGCTCAAAGGGTGTACGCCAGGATTACCTGACCGGCGTAGTAGAGCGGCAGGCCCCAAAGCTTGTTCATGAAAGTGGACTGAATGAAACGCTGTCGTGCGACGGCGAGGTCCGAACACAAAAAGAGCAAGGCACCTATGGCGATGGCGGGACGGCTGACTGCTACGCTGGTCGCCAGGCTCGCAGCGGCCATTACGCAGATCGCGACGATATAGGCCAAAACAGCGGGCTGCATGCCAGGCTTTACATGCGGGATGAGCCACTTTGTGATCGCCAAACCCGCGCCTGCCAAAAGGGTGAGCGCTGCGCCGAATACGCGCATGTCAATACCGTTCAGCATGAAGGCTACGGTGTAGACGAGGTGCCCGATGAGAAAGGCGGCGAGCCCCCCAAGAAACGCTTTTCCGCTGCCTTTGGGGATGAGCAGTATGTCTCCGAGCCAGCAACAAATCAGCGCGAGTAGAACACATCGTCCATAGGATGAGCTTGTCGCGTCGGCTTGGAGGGCTACGCCGACAAACCCCGCGGACGCCAGCGGTTTGGTGAAGTACTTCAGCTTTTGGCTTTCGCGATATTCGGCGCCCAACAGCGCGAGTACACTCGCAAGGGTTGCGTACAGGCTGATCATGATGCGGCGTTCCCGACTGCTTGAACGGACAGGGTTGGGCGGATCAGGCTGGCTTTTAGCATGGGGGTGCGCTACCTCGCCGGCACGCAAGGATGTAACGCGATGCCGCTCACTCCCTTTACCCCTTCGCTCTCCTATAGTCTCACTGGGCCTGATCGTGCGCCTGTAGTCGCGCTGCTCTCCGGTTTGGGCGGCGTGCAAGCGGGCTGGGCACAGCAAGTGCGCGGTCTTTCTTCGAGGTGGCGGGTGTTGACCCATGACGCCCGAGGGATCGGGGGATCTGGTTCGGCCGATCAAGACCTTACGATGCGCGACTATGCCGAAGACCTTCTGCGCTTGCTCGACTTTCTGGGTGTTGAGTCCGCGCACCTCGTTGGGCTTTCTTTCGGTGGCCGAGTCGCGCAGGAGTTTGCTTTGGCCTGGCCCGATCGGGTGGACAGGATTGTTCTTGGCGGGACCTCATGTCGTACTCGTCCGGTGGGTGAGGCGTCACCGGATGCGTTGCTTGCACTTCAGAACCTCGCTGAACTGGACGCCGAGGGTTGGGAAACCAGGTTGCTGCCGGCGCTATTTGGTCGGGCCTATCGTGAGAAACATCCCCGACGGATTCAGGCGTTGGCGCGTTGGCGGGCTCGACATCGCCCGCAGGCAGAGGGAATCGCTGGACAGTGGCAGGCGTATTACCGCTTCGACCTCTCGGAGCAGGTGCATGCGATTCAGTCGCCAACGTTGATTTTGCACGGCACGGATGACGGGCTTTCACCTGGTGTAAATGCTGAAGAATTACATCGACTCATCCCGGGTTCTCGTCTGGTCTGGATGAACGAAGTAGGCCACGCTCCCAACGTGGAGCGTCCGGAAGCGTTCAACGCGGTGTTGGATACGTTTCTTTCGGATGGCGCGTTGGACCAGGTTTTGGCGTCCCACAGCGTATGATGAGGGCCGTGACGTTGCCCACCTGGTTTGGAGACGCGCGTGTTCAGCGCGTGCTCCTTTTACTTCTTACGGTCGCCACCTACCTAGGGGCGACGCAGGCCGCCTTTGTTTGGGATGATCGGCCTCTCGTTGTTGAGAATCAGTGGATCGTGGGCGGGGCGCCGCTGCTAGAAGCTTTCGCTGTCGATCTATGGGAGACAGCAAATGTAAACGCGTCGGACCAAAGCTCTGGTTACTACCGGCCGCTCTTTCTTTGGTCGCTGGCCGTTGATCACACGCTGCATGGGCTTTCTGAGTTCGGCGCACACACGCAGAACCTCTTGTGGCACCTCGGCGCTGTATTAGCGCTTTACGCATTGCTCATGCGCTTCTTCTCGCCGCTGGGTGCGCTCGCGGGCGCGCTTCTCTTCGCTATTCACCCCGTCCAGTCAGAGGCTGTTGTTTGGGTGTCGGCGAGGAGTGACCTTATGGCCGCAGCGCTTGGGTTGACGGCACTGTTCATCTTGACGAACCCCAAGCAAACCGCGCGAGGACTCGGGCTTGCTGCTTTGCTAGCCTTCGGCGCGTTGCTCTCCAAGGAATCCGCGGTGTTGTTGCCGTTCCTGTTGCTCTTGCTCGATTATGGCGCGGAACAGCGCCCTGATCGGAGGCGGTACCTCGCGTTGGCGGTGCCGCTGGGCTTGTACCTGGTCTTGAGGTTGGGAGTTGGCGTTACCAGCCCTGCTGGACCAAGCGGTGCCGCGTGGGGCGCTCTTTTCGGTGCGCTTCCGGCGGTCGTCGGAGTGTATAGCGAGCTTTTGGTCTGGCCCAGTACGTTGTCGGTCGCGCGAGATTTGGAGAGTATGGGCGGCCTTGGCGCGGCAGGAGCGCTGGCCGTTTTGGCTGTTGGCTTGATCTTTTGTCTGTCGGCAGTCGCGACAACTCGCCGGCGTTTTGTCGGGGTTGGGCTGGGTTTTGCGTTGCTCACTTTTTTGCCATGTCTGGCCGCGATCGCTGACAAAGGCCTCCTTGGCGAACGCTATTTGTATCTTCCGTTGGCGGGGCTCGGTGTCGTTATCGCCAGCGCTTTTCGACGGAATATGATGTGGGCCGCCGCAGGGGTGTTGTTCGCGGGTTTTTCGGTCCAGCGAACTGGAGAGCGTTTGCTTGATTGGCGTGATGAGCAAACGCTGTGGGTCGCTGCCCTCGAGGTGTCGCCAAGTACCTTTTCGGAGATGAGCTATGGGCACGCGTTACGCGCGGCTGAGTTCAACCTCGCCGCCCACCAGCGTTTTCGCTACGCTTTGGAGCGAGACCCACCACGCCTGGGCGCGTGTGAGAATGTGATCGGGTCTGCGCTCGCGGCTAACCGCGTTGATCTGGCGATAACGGGGGCGTTGATGGCCGAGCAGCGCGGCTGCGATACGCCCGCCTTCCACGCCTACTTTGCAGTGTGTCGCGCGTTTGCGGGGCAATGGTCCCGCGCAGCGGCACGAGCCGAACTTGGGGCGGGGGACGCGCGAGGGCGCAGCGGACTTGTTCTGGCGGCTGCGCAGATTGTCGCAGGCGTACCAGAGGGCTACAAATCACTCGAGTCGTTTACTGCCGTTCGAGAAGACGCCAAGGAGCAAGTGGCGAATATGTTGCGTAATGGAGGGCACCCAGAGCTGGCGGACCGCGTGCTAAAGCCGGAGGTAAGCCTTTGAGCTTCGCGCACTGGGCCTTGGGCTTGGGTGCCGCGTGGGTGGCGCACAATGCACATGTGGACGCAGACCAGGTCCGACGATCTGTCGACGTTGAGCATGAACTGCAGGTGCTTCCCGATGGCCAACTGCTGAGGGTCGCCGTTTCTGGGTATCAGGAGGTCACCGCTGATCTGCTTTGGATGCGCGCTGTGCTGCTTTTCGGCGAACGGTGGGGGAGCGATCCGAACGAGCGATGGAGTGATTGGTTCGTAGGAATGATCGATGCGATCCGGATCTTAGACCCCGAGTGGCGCACGCCATATTTTTATGGGGGGGCGATGATGCGGCTTCTTGGCCGTATCGAGGCGTCTGATCAGCTTTTTCTCTATGCCATGGAGCAGATGCCGGACGATCCGTTCTTCCCTTTTGCCTACGGAATGAATCAGTACCTTGAGCGAGGGGACGTCGAAGAGGCGGCGAAATGGGTGCGGTTGGCCGCCGAGAAACCCGGCGCACCAAAGTGGTATCGCGCAGCGACCGCTGGTTTGCTGGCTGGCCAAGGGATGCGAGAGCAGGCGATTCGTTTTTTGCAGAGTGAACTGGGGTCCACGCGTGATCCCAAGCTTCGGGCGTCTATGGAGAAAAAGCTGCGCGATCTGCTGCACGATCAAGTTGTCGAGCAGGTGGGCCGCGTCCGAAAGTCTTTAGAGGCCGAGCGGGGGGCGCCATTCCAGTCGTTGGAAGACTTCGCAGCCAACGCGCCGGACTTGCCTGCTGATCCGTTGGGCGGTGAGTGGATCTATGCCGCAGACGGGGTCATTCGCTCTTCGGTTCGCGAAGAGACGCTCGTTTTTAGAGCGCGTCGCCTAGCATGGAAGCTCTTGGAGCCTGGTGACGAATCTTGAGTACGGACGCGCGTCAATTTGTGATCGGCCTGGGAAGTAGCATCGGAGAGCGAGCGCGATGGCTCCGTTTGGGCACACGCATTTTGGACGCGCAGCCCGGGGTCAGGGTCGAGGCAAGCAGCCGGATATACGAGAGTCTCCCGGTGGGGGGTGTCGCGCAGGGAAGGTTCATGAACGCTGCCTTGCGGCTACACTTCACCGGCTCGCCATTGGATTTACTTCAGATCTGCCAGCATGTAGAAGGGCGTTGTGGTCGTCAACGCAGACTTCGGTATGGCGATCGAACTTTAGATCTCGACATGTTGTGGTGGAGCGGTGGGGTTCAAGACAGCCAAAGCTTGAAGTTGCCTCATCCCGAATTGTGGCGTCGTCCTTTTGCCTGGCGGCCGCTTTTGGAGGTTGCGTTGAGCGATTGGGGGCTCAAATGTCCCGATATTGAGAGGCTCCGAGAAGCAGGCATTGATCGCGGACCCCTTGCGATCTGATTCTCGCAAGGCTACGGTCGGCGCGACAAGGCTCCATTTGGCCTTCTCCTGACGCTTTCGGAGTTCCGGAATGAAGCTCTTTATCGATACCGCCAACCTTGATGAAATCCGCGAAGCCTACGAATGGGGCATCGTGTGCGGCGTAACCACCAACCCAAGTCTGATCGCTCGAGAGGGTGGAGACTTCATTCAGCAGGTGCACGAAATCTGTCAGATCGTTGACGGACCTGTCTCGGCTGAAGTGGTGGCACAGGATGCTGCAGGAATGATCGCCGAAGGCCGCCAGCTGGCTCGAGTGCACGAAAATATCATCGTCAAGGTTCCGCTGAGCCCCGAGGGCTTGACCGCGGTGAGCACGTTCTCCAAGGAAGGCATTAAGACCAATGTGACGTTGTGCTTCTCGGCCGCACAGGCCTTGTTCGCTGCACGCGCAGGTGCCACATACATCTCGCCCTTTGTCGGTCGCGTAGATGACATCGGTCAAGACGGGATCGGCCTGATTGAAGAGATTGTGCAGATTTACGGCACTTTCCCCGACATTACGACACAGGTTCTCTCGGCATCGGTGCGGCACGTCAAGCACCTGCTCGACTCCGCGTTGGCCGGCGCTGATGTGGCGACCGTCCCGTTCAACGTCTTGGCAAAGTGCATCCAGCACCCGCTCACGACCAAGGGCAACGCGGCGTTTTTGGCGGATTGGGCGAAGGTACCCGACACTGACATCATTAGTCAGGTCGACCGCTGGTTCGCGAGCCGCTCTTAAAGCGCAACCTACGGCGGGCGTTAGCCTGTCGGGCGGATGATCTTCACGAACTCAGGCGCTTCCGCCAGATCGATGATCGTATCTGGCGGGGCCATTTCGCCTTTCCCGTCTCGTACAAGCCGTGCAAGTGGTTTGTCGAATAGGCTGTCGTCGCGCACTGCGGATACCGTCACGACCAACGAGCCGTCAGCGAGTTTGAGCATTGATCCGGGAGGGAAGGGGCCCATCGTGTTGATGAAGATCTGTAAGAGCACAGGATCGTAGGCTTTACCTGATTGAGCAGCCATGCGAGCGATCGCATCTGGAGGCGCCAAGACCGGACCCATACCTGGTCTGTTTCGAGTAAGGATGTCGTAGTCGTCCGCGATGTGAACCACGCGTGCGTAAAGAGACGGTACGCCCTTACTGTCGGTGTAGTCGCGATGATGTTGAATGATGGTGAGTATGCGTCGGATCTTGGATTCGTGGAATCCGCGTTGCCGTAACAGAACGCGTAGCCCTGCTCTGGTGTGCCGCTCGTAGGAAACGGTGTAGCCGTCCTCCTTCATCGTAAATCCCACATCGTGGAACATCGCAGCGACGCCGATATCACCGCAGGTTGCGTCAGAGAACTCGGCGGTTCTTGCGATGAGGATCGATAGGTTGGTCACCATCATGACGTGGCGTGAAAAGTTCGGCAGCGCTTCGTCGGCTTCGGAGGCGAGTCGTGCTGCGTCTGCGCCTTGAGACAGATCGACCAGCGCGTTGACCGTGCGGCGAACAGGGAGTGGGTTTGGCAGTCGGTTTGCGCCCAGGTCGCCGAAGACGTCCGCTACGACATTGGCGCTCTGTGCGTAGACCTCTTTGAAGTCTTGGTCGACCTTCCGTTCCTCATCGCCTTTGATCTTGAAGCGGTAGCCGGGGTGGAGCTGGCACGAACTCATGCCTTCGCCGACGAGGTTTTGTTGCAGGGTTGTGCGCGGGTTCGATGGTGCGGGATCTGCTCCCAACAACCGGATGAAAATGCGAACCTCTTCGTCTTCGAGGGGTTCGTTGAACGTCACGCCCCCGCTGTTGTGGCGGCGTAAATCACGCCCAAGGGCCATGGAGTGTTCGAGGTGTGCTTCGAACCGGATGCGTATGTCGTTGACGTACACCTGGTTTTCCACACAGAGGATATGAATGGGACCAATGGTTTCGTACAGGCTGGTGAGTACGCTCACGAATTCGATCGTAGGCGCATTGAAGGCGGAGTTGTTCAGCCTGTGGGTTTTGGTGAGCCGGAATAGGCCGTTCAAAATTTTCGCGAGGCGCTGGCCTTGATCGCGAATGTAGTCGGCGATTTCTCGGTCTTCACTGGCACCTGCTTGGAAGAGTGATTTTCCAAGCGATTTCTGGGCGTCGATGATGGAATCAGCCATCAGATCCCTCCAAGCGCCTCTGTCGTGCAATGGCTTTCATACAGTGTTGGTACAGTTGTGCACCGGCGCGTTTAGCCAGCCACCGGAGCAGTTTTTCTGCGTTGTCGCCGGGGACATGTGCGAGGCCAGACACTGCGGCCCAGCGGAGCATCGCCTGGCCGGGTTGAGGTCGACTGAAGAAGAACAGGAATTTGGGAGGTTTTACCCAGGCCTTAAACAAGACCATGGCCTCGTCATGGTTGAGGTGCGTCATGGCTTCGCCGAAGGCCGTCGCCTCAAGCGGCTCAAGGTTTGTTGTGCTGCGTTCCTGAATCAGCTTGACGACCGTGTCGAAGGATCGAGATTCGCGTTGCAAGACCAGCAGTCGTAGCGCGCGCAGGCGTACTTCTTCCGAGGGCGCGGTCAGCGCGTTCGTGAGCGCCCGCCCGATCTCCGGCGAGTAGGTTGCGGGCTCAAGAATACGTAGGCACTCGAATTGAATCTCCGGTTCCTTTGCAGTCACCAGCTCCGCAGCCAGTTGAATCGCGGCCTCTAAATCAATGTCCGCCAAAACGATGAGCATGTCGCATATCACCGGCGCGTCTGAAGAGGCGCGAATGCGCTCACAGAGCCTCTGCACGTCGCCTTGCATCAGGCGCCGCAGCAGGTCGCAGGTGACCGCGCGAGCGGAGGGGCTGCGCTCCACAGCGAGGATGTTGAGTATGGCGTTTCCGTGGTCGCCTGGGACCAGTTCGAGCAGCGTGTTGAGCTCGGGAGGCGCTTCCGTCTCGTCCTGTTGCATAGATTGGATGATGCGACGCATCGCCAACTCGCCGGTAAACGCATCGAGTAAAAGGGCGCGTGTGTCTTCTTCGTCGTCGGGTTCGGTGTAGAGGTTGATGGAGTTGACGACCTCTACGAGCGCGTCGATGAAACCCTCTGAGAGCAAGAAGTCTCGAATCTCTCGAATGAGCGGCATCGCGTCCGAAAGCGGGATGGTGTCTATCGGATCACGCATCGCGTCGAGTACTTCATCGAGCAATTGGACACACTGATGAGGCAGCGCTTGGGAGCTATCTTCCGCTGCCAGCTTTGCGAGGGTCTCTTTGGTGGGCTTGCGTAGTGCTACAGCCACCCGCTCTTCAAATTTCGGCCAGGGGTAGTCGAACTGGTACGGCGCGTCGAAGACGACGGCTTGCGTACGACTCTTGGCTTTGGATTTTTTTCCGCTTGCTGCGATCTCCGCCGCGGTTTCGTCGTCTTCCGGCGCCAGGCCTTCAACCGCGTCGACTTCGATGTGGTGGAAGCCTGCTTTCCATAGCAGCGTCACGATGTCGTCTTCTTGGAGGCGAATCCCTGTAAATCTCACGGAGAGAATACCGAGGAAGCGAATCATTTCTTCCCAGGGAGTATCGGCCTTGAAACGCAGGCGTCGAACCCCATCACGATACAGGCGGAACGCTAAAGACCGTTCTCTGTCTCGCTCCAGGTAGACGACCTCTCCGTCGAGGACCATCTCCCACGGCCGAATGCTTACAGCGAGATCTCCGTGGCGGTCGAAGAACCACTGCCATTTCGTTCGCATCTCCTCAAGGAAATTGCGGATCGCGTTGTTGCTCGCGTCGTAGATAAGGAAGGAACGCGCACACCGTGCAAGCGAGCGCATCGCCTCGCTCGCGGCTTGACCTGGAGCGCTCTCTCCCAGAATAGGTTCATCGCCTACCGGATCTTCCGCCTCTTCACCTTCTAAGGGCGGGGCTTCGGCGGGTTCCGTAAGGAGATCGTCGTTTTTCGGCGCTTCAGGCATCTGGCTCTATTTTTTTTTGACCCTGCATCCCACATCGTGGGTTGTCTTATGAATGATACGTGAACAGTCGCCAGACTTCATCTCCTCGTGCTTGCTTTGGGCTTCAAGACGCGTAAAGGTTTTCAACCTATCTCGCAGTTGCGAAGGTCCATGCTCGCCAATCGCCCCCGAATTCTTTCTGTCGGTACCTCTACGCCACCAAATGGGTACTCCCAGCAAGATCTTATCGATTTGGCCAAGGTCGAAGATCCTAGGATTCGCGCGTTGTTCACCGCGAGCCATATTGAGCGCAGATATTTTTACCTGCCGGAGTCGACGCCCGAGGGACTCAAGGAAGAAACCCAGGGCGAACTGCTAGAAAAGCATCTCAAGGGTGGACTCGAAATTGGCTCGCAGTCCGTCGAACGCTGCTTAGAGCCTCTTGGGCTCGGTCCCAAGGACATCGATTACCTCGCCTGCATCACCACTACGGGATTTATGGCGCCTGGTTTTACCGCTCACCTCATGAAGCACATGGGGTTCCGACAGAACTGCTCGCGTGTCGATGTGGTGGGGATGGGATGTAATGCCGGCCTCAACGGCCTGAATCCGGTGGCCAGTTGGGCGATGTCCAACCCCGGAAAGAATGCGTTGATGGTGAGTATCGAGGTGTGTTCGGCTGCGTATGTGTTCGATAACTCGATGCGTACAGCGATTGTGAACAGCCTCTTCGGGGACGGTTCAGCCGCGGCGTTGTTACGTGCGGACAATCGTGACGAACCGATGTTTGCCCCACGGGTTTTAGGCTTTGAGAGTCATATTATTCCAGAGGCCATCCACGCGATGCGCTACGACTGGGATGACGACAGCGGGAAGTTTTCGTTCTTCCTTGATCGAGAGATCCCGTATGTCGTCGGGCAGAACGCTGAGACACCGATAGGTAATCTGCTCAAGCGCTTCGGATTGAGGCGTCGCCATATCAGCCACTGGATCATTCATTCCGGTGGCAAGAAGGTGGTGGACGCTATGAAGTACAACCTCGGGATCACCGATCATGATGTGCGTCATACGCAGTCGGTGCTTCGCGACTATGGAAATGTGTCGAGTGGGTCTTTTCTGTTCAGCTATGAACGCCTGATGAACGAAGGTACGGTTCGTCGTGGCGATTACGGCGTAATGATCACGATGGGACCTGGATCGACGATCGAAACCGCGCTGCTGCGCTGGTAGGAGAGCAAGTATGCGACCATTGGAGACGCTGACTTACGAAGAATCAGGAGAGATCGCTACGGTCACCCTGAGTCGCCGTGGCCACGGCAACCGGATCAATGTTCGAATGGTTCAGGACCTGGGTGCCGTGTGCGATCACCTGGAGGATCACTCGCAGGCGAAGATCGTGGTTTTTCGCGGTGCGGGAAAAGTCTTTTCTGACGGCGTAGACTTCGCCGATTTTCATCCAGACCGTCCCATCGACATTCATGGGTTTAACAAGTGGGAAAAGATCAACGTGCGTCTTGAGCGCCTGCCGAAGGTCACGGTCGCGCTTGTGGACGGCGCCGCCGTGGGCGGTGGGTTTCAATTGGCGTTGATCGCCGATGTGCGTATCGCGACGTCCCGCGCGACTTTTTCACTACCCGAAGTCCGAATGGGCTTCCTGCCGGGTATGGCTACGTATCGCTTGGCTAAGTATGTCGGTCTCGGTCACGCGCGTCGAATCATGCTTTCGGGCGAAGAGGTTACGGCGGCCAAAGCGCTCGAATTGGGGCTCATCGACGAGATCAATGACGACTTGGACGCAGGGTTGGCTGCTTGCGTTGAGTCATTCGGTACAGTGCATCCGGTGACGGTCCAGCTGGCGCGTCGCCTGCTCAACGAGTCGTTTGCCGATTCGTTTGAGAACGCGATTGGTCACTTCCTTGCGGCGCAGCACCGTGCGGTCACCCAGACTGCGTTCCTTGAGACGCTTAAGCGCGCGCACCAGGAAGAAGGTTGAGCTCAGAGGCTGAAACGTCGCATCAACGCGGGCCAAACCCTAGGTCTCTTCGCGCTTTCACGCCTGATCCGGATGTCATGGCTCGGATCCGAGCCATGCAGTATTGCGACGCAGAGCGAGTCGCTGAGCTTCATCAAGCGGCGATGGGGGAGAGCCTTTGGGCTCGTTTGGGTCGCAGATTTCTCATCGAGGTGTACCGCGGGCTGATCGACGACCCTCGCTTCCTCGGTTTTGTCTACGAAGAAGAGGAGGGCATTCGAGGCTTTGTCGCTGGGACGCTCGATGGTTCAGCGATGATGTCTGGTGTCTTTCGGGAGCGCGTGTTCGGGCTCGCGGTCGCGATGGTCCCCGGTTTGTTGCGCGATCCGTTCGCCATGCGGCCTTTATTGGAAACGGCGTTTTACTTTGATCGGTCCGGCGACACGGTACGAGCGGAGAGTCTGTTTTGTAGCTTTGAGCCACACTTGCGCGGCAAGCGGGTCAGCGGTCACATCAACAAGGTGCTATTCGACGAATTGCTCGCTCGAGGGCACAGTCACGTCAAGGTGACAACAGAGCGTTCTAATGAAGGTGCGAACCGACAATTACAGAGCTGGGGCTTTGTTGAAGACGGTGCGTTTCGCTTCTATGGAAAAGATATGGTCCGGTATGTTTTGGACCTCGAGCACTGCGAGCGGGTGGCACCGGTGAGCCGTCACCCCATGGTGTAGACGACTGGTTTATAGCCAGCGTTCGGCGGTGGCGAGACGCGGCGAAAGGCTCATGAGTTCGTCTAATGTCCCGTTGGTTTCCGCTTCCTCGAGCGCCGTATCAGCGGCCTTTCTGCCCGCGTCGAAGGCTTCGTCGAGGCGTTTGAAGTCGAAGAAACCAAGGTGTCCGACGGAGGAGGTGACAGCCAGATCCGCCATTTCGCGAGACGCCATGGCGGCCTGAAAGCTGCCGAGGGTACTAGTGCGCGTCAAGGTTTGGAAGATGTCTGGAAGCTCTCTTGCGCTCGTGCCCACAAGGAATCGTAGGAGAGGTACCGGCGCCGGAGGGAGAGACACAGCCCCGTCGTTATCGCTGCTGGTCTTCAGATCGCATCCGACGACCGGGCCTTCCCCCGTCTCCATCATCACGTCTACTGGGAAGTTGTTGAGCACTCCCCCATCGACGAGCAATGAGCCCTCGTGGGTCACCGGTGGGGCTACACCGGGGATGGACATGCTCGCTCCGATGCCTATGATCAGTTCGCCTGTGCGGTGAACGACGGAGCGGGCGTTGAGCAGGTCGGCGGTCAGGCAAAAGTAGTCGCGCGGTAGGTCTTCAATGCGCTTTTCACCGAAGATCTTCGTGAGCATCGAGCGTGCTTTACGCGCACGGACCAACGAAACGATCGGAAAGGTGTAGTCGTTAAACGGGTTCGACGAGGCCAGGTGCTCCATACAGATCGCTTTGACCTCTTCATCGGTGTACTCGCAGGCGAAGAGCGCGGCGACGAGAGAG
>Ga0163179_10002789_pt1 | contig 12025 bp, 9 predicted proteins | sample AtlANTMetagenome_FD_109643 | JGI IMG/M metagenome (GOLD analysis project Ga0163179, IMG submission 109643) | Marine eukaryotic phytoplankton communities from the Atlantic Ocean - Atlantic ANT 2 Metagenome | ecosystem: Environmental > Aquatic > Marine > Oceanic | place: North Atlantic Ocean...
AAGGTCAAACGGTACCCGGACGCGGTCTGGCAACAAGAGGCATCGGCGCGGACTGACCACTCGCAGATGATGCGCGATCAATTGCTTCCTGATCAGATCCACAATTTTGCTCACAACAACGAATGGCTCATTCGTAATCTCATCTTCATCGGAAGAATCAACGACGCGCTTGACCTGGCGAAAAATATGACGGAACTTCCCAGGCATCCGAAATACAACATGGTTTCCAAGGGCGGGACAAGTTCCGCTTATGGTCGCCAACGCCTGATGCAGGTGCTCGATGAAGCCGAGTTATGGCAAGAAGTCGTTGACTTCGCCAACTCACCTTATCTCCAACCAACCGATATACTTGGCGAGCGAGTGAAACGGTTGCGGTTACTCGGACGAGCTCATTCGCGACTGGCGAATGTGACTCAAGTGGTGACCATTGTGGCGGAGCTTGAGGCCGAACTCTGTCAGAAGTTTGCGGCACGACAGATTGCTATTGATGAAGCCGAGCAGAAGGCGAAACGCGAGAAGAAAAACGACAAGGATACGGAAAAGATCGTTAAGGACGCACGGCGGAAAATCGACTCCGAAGTACGATCGCTCGAACGTGCACTCAACGAAATGTACGGCTACCTGGCAGCAGCCAATAATGAGCACGAAAAGGCGCTCGAATTACTCAAGAAATCAGGTGACAAAGATCCCTGGTATCAGGCATCGTTACACCTCAAACTCGACCAGGTCGAAGAGGCCATTAAATTGGTCGAAGAGGGTGCCAAGAATCGAAAAAATCAGACCCTGCCACTTGCCCGAAAGGCTGCCATTTTGTGGGCTGCCGACAAACGTGATGAAGCGATGGAGACCATGCGGGAACTCCAAAAGATTTCTGCCGAGGTGGATCTTGAGATGGAGCCGTTCGCCAGATTAGCTCCCATCGTTGCTGAGTTAGGTTGGGATGCTGATTGGCGAGTCGAAAAAATTGCATCGGATGACGTCGGCATTCGACCCGACCTAGATTCACTCGGACCGTTTCGTTGGCAACCGACCTACGCCCCAGATTGGACGTTGCCCAGTGCAAAGGGTCAGCCGCTTGCGTTGAAAAATTATTCCGGCAAGCCGGTGATTGTTGTCTTCTTTCTTGGCTATGGTTGTTTGCATTGTGCCGAACAATTGCAAGCGTTTGGGCCGCGTGCCGCAGATTTTTCGGAGGCAGGGATCGACGTTGTCGCCATCAGTTCCGATGATCAGGCCGGTTTGCAGAAATCGTTAGAAAATTATACCGGTGAGATTCCGTTTACCTTGGTCGCCGATCCGGAACTCGAAGTCTTTCGCCAGTATCGTGCTTTCGATGATTTTGAAGATCAACCGCTGCATGGGACCTTTCTGATTGATGCCCAAGGTCGTATGCGTTGGCACGATATCAGTTACGAGCCGTTCATGGACCCACAGTTCGTTCTCGATGAGGCGAAACGATTGCTGAATCAGGAAGAGAAAGACGAAGACGGTGCGGAAGAGAAAAAGGAAGAGGACGGACGATCCGAGGCGACATTGGCGAACAAGAGTGGTTCGTAGGACGCGTTGAGGAAATGTTGATCCCAATGCTGAGACGTTGGGATTGAGACGCCGGCCATGCCTGAGATGCCGAGCGTCAATATTGGAAATGCTTGATCGTCTCTCCCTTGTTCCCAATCTCCGAGAGTGCATCGATGCCGATTTGGAGATGCAAGTCAGCGTAATCTCGGGTGACCTTGGCATCGCGAACCTCCGTTTTGACGCCTTCAGGGGTCATCGGCAGATCTGAGACTAACAGCAGGGCGCCGCGAGCGATCTGGTTCTTGTGTCCCACGACAAACACCGTTGCTGTTTCCATGTCGATTGCGATCGCCGTCATCGCTTGCAGCGTGGTCTTGAACTCTTGATCATGTTCCCAGACTCGGCGATTGGTGGTGTAGACAACACCCGTTCGATATTCCATCGAATGTTCGACGAGTTTTTCGGAAACGAACTTATGGAGTTTGAAGGAGGGTAGGGCGGGGACCATCGCAGGGAGATAGTCGTCTGAGGTTCCATCACCTCGAATGGCTGCGATGGGAAGAATGAAGTGACCGATCTCACTCGATTGTTTCAGGCCGCCACATTTGCCGAGAAACAACACAGCCTTCGGGTGGACGGCGGTAAGCAAGTCCATGATGCTGGCTGCATTCGGCGAGCCAATGCCAAAGTTGATCATCGTCAGGCCGTCATCGTTCGTGCAGGCCTGCATCGGGCGACCTTCTCCAAAGATCTGGCAGTCGAACCGTTCCGCGAAGCTGGTCAGATAGTTTTGAAAGTTGGTGAGCAGGACATACTCTCCAAATTGGTCCAGTGGCATCCCGGTGTAGCGCGGCAACCAGTCGGTGACAAGTTGGTCTTTCGTGATCATGGGATTCTCAAAGGTCATTAAATGAGGTCCTGCATGCTAGTTAGACCGAGTGGTTCACGGCAGGCAAACGGCTCGCCGTACTTGGTTCCAATCGCTTTTCCCCAATAAGCAGCTTCATCGCGAAGCCTTTCCAGGAAACTCGGCTGTAAGTGTTCGCGTCCGCGAATGAACTGGCTTTCAAAGCAAGCGATCGCGGCCAGCTTTTGCTCCCAGTAATCGCTGATGTCCAGCACAAAGGCGGGTTGAGGTACCAGCTTGAGGTGAACGCAATAGTAGTTGTAGATCCGCTCCGGATGATACGGTTCGCCAGGAATATCACTCTTCGTCAATTTGGACCAGAAACGTGATGCTTCAACCAGTTGGGTGGCGGCAACATGGTCCGGATGAGCATCGGTCCAGTACGGAGCAAAAATCCATCGTGGTTGAGTTCGGCGAAAGACAGCTGCCAATTGATGTCGCGCTTCGAGGGTTGCTTCGAGGGATCGATTGGGAAGTCCCAGATTCTCGCGCCAATCAATCCCCAACACCTGGGTGGCCTCGGACGTTTCGGCCGCGCGGATTTCTTCGCTGCCATGCGGCGTTGGTTCACCGTTCGTCAGGTCGAGAATGCCGACCCTTCGACCCTCACTCACAAACTTCAAAATGGCCCCGCCCATTCCCAGTTCGGCATCATCAGGATGCGGTGCGACCACAAGAACATCAAGTTTTTCCGACATACAAAGGCAAACTCCAGGATAATCATGGCGCATAAAAAACGGCGCGAGCCTCAATGATGATGCTCGCGCCGGATTAGGTCAATCGAATCCGATGGATCTAGATGGAATATCCGGGGCGATATTCACGTTTCACGATCGATGCCAGTTCCGGCATGTTCGTGCACTTGAGTTCCTTCGCATCCCATTCGACACGCTTTCCACCACCGACCCAAACAGCCAGGTTGCCGAGCAAAATGGTTTCAGTGAGCGGGCCAGCATAATCGGGGAAGTTCGAGGTTGCAGGCTTTTCGCCCTTGATCGCGTTGACCCACTCTGTGAAGTGGCCAGGCGATTTTTCGAACTCAACCTGCGGTTCTTCCAGGCCATCGAGCAAACGATAATCGTCTGAATAGTCGCCTGTGGCGTAGATCGTGCCTTCGTCACCGATAATCAAGGCACCACTCGCAACCGGCTTCTCGCCACCTAACAACTTGGGATCAGGTCGCTTTCCGCCATCGTACCAGGTCAGGTCCAAGGGACCACGCTTTTCGTTCCCGGGGAACTCAAAGTCGATGATGGACCAACCAGGATACGTTTCCTTGTTGTGTCCGGCGGTCTGAGCGGTGACTGACAGGGGGTCACGGAGATTGAGGGCGTCGAATGGCATGTTCAACGTGTGGCAAGCCATGTCACCCAAAGCTCCGGTGCCGAAGTCCCAGAAGCCACGCCACTTGAAGGGATGGTAGGCTTCGTGATAGGGACGCGAGGGAGCTGGGCCAAGCCATTCGTGCCAATGGATGTGGTTCGGAACACCACGAACTTCGGCAGGTCGACCAGTACCTTGCGGCCAGACTGGACGGTTAGTCCAAACGTGAACTTCCTTGATGTTGCCCAGGACGCCTGACTGAACGACGGCCGATGCCTTGCGGAGACTGTCCAAAGCCGTTCCCTGGTTACCCATCATCGTGGCAACGCCTCGTTCGCGAGCGAGGTCACCCATGACGCGTGCTTCATAGATCGAATGGGAAAGCGGCTTCTGGCAGAAGCAGTGCTTGTCCATATTCATCGCCATGACGGCTGCAACCGCATGGTTATGATCGGGTGTACTTACGGTGACCGCATCGACTTTGTCACCCATCTCTTCGAACATACGGCGGAAGTCGTTGTAGGCCTTTGCTTCACGGAAACGCAAGCCTGCTCGCTTGAGGCTATTGTCGTCGACGTCGCAAATTGCGACGACCTTACCGTTTCGGCCGGCATCGGCAGAATCGCTTTGGCCCTTGCCACCCACGCCGACACATGCAAATTGAATTTGCTCATTGGGCGAAGTGCTTTGTGCCTTCGCAACTCCACCAGCGGCCCAATAACCAACGCCGGCTGCGGCAGAGCTTTTCAAAAAGGTTCGGCGATGTGGTTTCATCGGCATGTCTAATTTCTCCTTGAAAGGTATTCGATGGTAAGGGGAGCAGACTCAGGCAGGTACACTTCGGCTGCGTTCTCAGGTAGGACACGAGACCCCGTGTTTCGCGGTTTGATATTATACAAATATCCTCCCTGGTGTGGAAACCTTTCCTAGCTTCGCCGGATTGTTCTTTGGGATTGCTCCTCCCCCATCCCTTTTCCGGGATCTGCCGCGCCCAACAAATTCCAACTCGAGTTTGTCGTCAAGAGGCTCAAAAGGGGGATATTCCCGCCAATTTCCTATTCTCAACCGCTTTACGATGAGCCTCGATCATCGTAGCTTGATAGGACCGTGGGACGGTCAATCCTGACCCTTCGGGCCAGTGTCACTGGCGATTTGATAAGTTGCTATCCAAAACGGGGGTTCAAAGCCAGGACTCCCGGATTTCCCACCCCCTTTTGACGCTCGTCGAATTCGCGAACAATACGACTGAGCATCCCTTGTCGGTATTATTTGATCCTGTCTGGAGAACCTGTTCGATGCGAAACAATCGATTGTTAACCATTCTTTTCAGCTTAAGTCTCCTTACTCTGACGGGATGTCCCCAAGAGACCGGACAGTCTGGTGACAAAGGTAATGGTGGAGACACGTCTGGTGACTTGGACACTCCTGCGAACGGAAAAGATGAAACTCAATCACAGGCCACTCCGGCTGCCGATCCAGATCCGCCGGAGTTAGTGAAAAGCCTGGAAGATTCGGGAGCCATGATCACCCGCGATGGGAACGGTCTGATTACAGGCTTGTCCTATTACGACGGAAAAGCATCGATTCCCGTTGCAGATGCGGATTTGAGCGATCTGCATCAGCTCAAAAAACTGCAAAAGTTGCGTTTATTTGGTCGCGACATTACTGACGCAGGGTTGGACCATATCGTCAAGATTGAATCCCTCAAGGATCTTACGCTTGAGAAGACTGGCGTAACGGATCAGGGCATGGTGACGATTCAATCGATGCCCAACTTGGCTGCTTTGAGCCTTCCCTATGCGAGCATCGGTTCGGATGGGATCGAAGCTATTGCTCAGATTCCGAAATTGCGTGTGCTGCAACTTCTGCGCACGCTCACCGACGACGAATCTCTCGCGAAACTTGCAGGCAAGACGACGTTGGCTTCGCTGGACTTGCGAGATACGAGCGTCACCGACGACGGACTGGTTCATCTCAAGGATCTCAATCAGTTGAAAAGCTTGAAGCTTTCGACCGACCGAATTTCCAGTCGCGGTATGGAGCACCTAAAGGATTTGACGAACCTGACATCGTTGCAGCTTGATTTGTCGGCGGTCGGCGACGACGGCTTAGATTATCTGCAGGGACTTTCTAATCTTCAGGAATTGTATCTCTATAAGACTCAGGTCTCCGATCTCTCGAAATTGTCAGCGTTCCCGAATTTGCGCGTGTTGCGATTGCGTGAGACGTTCGTCAGCGATGAGTCGATGGAGCACTTGAAGGGGCTTGAAAAGCTCGAGAACCTCGACTTGAGTGAAACTGCAGTGGGTGACGCAGGCATTGAGCAGATTAAATCGCTGCCTAATCTTAAACGGCTCAACCTTTGGTTTTCGCTGGTCACTGATGCTGGCCTAAAGCCTATTGGCGAAATGCAGGGTTTGACCTGGTTGAATCTCGATAAGACGACGATTACCGATGCGGGGCTTGCTGATCTGGCTCCGCTACAAAATCTGAAATGGATGCATATCGGTTCAAACAACTTGACCGATGCGTGTGTTGAGCATGTGGGGCAACTCAAGTCGCTGGGTGAATTGATCATCACGTTCAACCCAGGAATTAGTGCAGCCGGACAAGAAAAGCTGCAGGCGGAGTTGCCGGACTGCAAGATCCAGTTCTAGCGATCGCGTCCACGGCATAACACTTCAGCGACGACGGTGGCTGAAGTGTTCCCGGATGAGATCAATCGTTGATGCGATCATTTCTTCGTCGATCTTGCGAATCGTGACTTCGGTATCGAGCGATGCAGTAGCTTGCCCGCAATAAGCTCCGGACACCGGAGCGCAATGACCGGAGTGAGCGGATGCGGCGACAGTGACATGTTCGTCGGCGACCCAGATTCCAACGGTGGGATCGATTCCTCGCCAGCCGGCATTTGGCAGGAAGACTTCGACCCATCCATGCAATTCGTTGGCTTGTTTGGTATCGGTGTTTAAGTGGTACCCACTGGCAAATCTGGCTGCCAGACCGACCGATCGACAGGCGTCAATGAAGAGAACAGCCGTATCACGACACGCTCCCGACCCGCGTTCGAGCGTTATCCAGGGGGCCAACGGCTTGCCCTGATCGCGATGCTTGAACTCGATGCGATTACAAATTTCTTGATTCAACGCGATCAGGAAATCAAGAGGATCATGGTGGGTCTGCGACGCGACTTCTGCGGCGAGTTGATCAACGCTTTTTGTCGTTTGCGGTGATTCCCGCACCAGATACGGAGTGAGACTCTCGGATTCTTGTTCGCTATAGATCCGGCCCAGAATTAGTTCCGCGGGCGGGCGCAGGAAATCAAACGGATTGGCACGTCGTGTTTCAACAATCGTTTCCGCTTCGATATTGAATTCCTGGTGAGCTCCGTTGAACCAAACAACCCGAACCAGATTTCCTTCGAGGTCGATTTGCTCGGTAATCCCCGCAGGCGTCGGAGAGATCTTCAAGCGGAAATCGAGCGTGTCCTGCGCGCCGTCATGTCGCGGTTCGAGTCTCAATTGGTGCGGCTGGATTTCGACCGGCGCAGAATACCGATAGGTTGTCGAATGCGTGATCTGAAGCAACACGGTCGATATGCTCCGATGCCGCGGGCTAGACGGCAGACTCTAAAGGCCGCTTTGTGAAAAATGTCTCATGGATTTCATGGCCTGCCCCATTCAAGCGGGTCTGGAAATTATCCACGAACTCATGCAGTCCCTGCGAAATAATCTCTTCCGCCTTAGCAAAGGCCAACTCAGCTCTAAGATACCCGAGTTTTCGCTCCGGTGGGTTACTGAATCCATCAAGATAGGTGCCCGATATTTTGTGCAGTGATTCGTTTGCCTGGGTGAGGCACTGCAAAACGGCTCGTGGGAACTCCTGGTCAAGGATGAGGAATTGCACAACTTTCACGGGGGAAATCTTGCCATGACGCTGTCGGTACATTTCCATCGCGCTGGCTGAACGTAGCAGTGCGAGCCATTGAATATCGTCGTAGGGGGTACCTACGTCAGTCGGATTGGGGAGTAGCAGAAAGTATTTGACGTCCAGAATACGCGAGGTTTTGTCCGCTCGCTCAAGCATTCGGCCGACCTGACAAAAATGCCAGGCCTCCCCATGAGTCATCGTCGCGTCTGTGACCCCCTGGAACTCCTGCCCTGCACCACTGATCGAAGAATAGAAGGAATTGGCGTTACCGAGAACCCGGTTGACTCCTCCACCATTCTCGACCATCAGATAAAACTGATTGAGATGTTCCCACATCTCCGCCGAAATAATCTCACGGACACTCCGAGCATTTTCCCGGGCTCTGCGAAGACAAGCGATGATCGAATTAGGGTTTTCGTCATCAAAGGTCATGAATCGTATGACATCGTCTTGGGTGTAATCGCCGTATTTGTCTTCGTATTGAACGGCATCCCCTGTCGTGACGACCAGGGGAGCCCATTGCTCCGAGCCTTCACTTGGCATGTCGAGACTCAGGTTCAAGTTGACTGAGATGAAACGAGCAACATTTTCCGCTCGCTCGATATACCGACTCATCCAGTAGATGGATTCCGCCACTCGACTCAACATGCTCAAAGCTCCCTTCGGGTATGAAATGATCGATCAGCAACAGATTGACTTAGGACAGGACCCATGTGTCTTTGCTGCCGCCGCCTTGCGACGAGTTGACGACTAGAGATCCCGGTTCCAAAGCCACACGAGTCAAGCCACCCGGCAGTACGAAAACGTCACGACCGTAGACCGTGAAAGGTCGTAAATCGACATGTCGACCTTCGAGTCCCTGAGGCGTTACGACCGGGACGCGAGAGAGGCTTAATGTGGGTTGAGCAATGTAATTCCGCGGATTGGCTCGAATTCGTTCCGCCATTGCTCTTCGTTCAGCAACGCTCGCATGAGGGCCAATCATCAGACCGTAACCCCCCGCCTCATTGACAGGTTTGACGACAAGTTCATCCAGATGAGTCAGCACATGATCCCGCTCGTTCGGTCGCCAGCAGGCGAAAGTAGGCACGTTCGGGATGATCGGATATTCGTTGAGATAGTATCGAATGATGCTCGGCACGTAAGTGTAAATGCCCTTGTCATCCGCTACGCCCGTCCCCGGTGCATTGGCCAACGCAATCTGACCCGATCGGTAGGATTCCATTAGTCCAGAGACGCCCAACATGGAATCCTTGCGGAAAGCCTTCGGGTCCAGGAAGTCGTCGTCAATGCGACGGTAAAGCACGTCGATCTTTTCAAGGCCCTTCGTCGTACGCATGTAGACGTCGCCCTTCGAAACGACCAGGTCGCGTCCCTCGACGAGTTCAATGCCCATCTGCTGAGCCAAAAAAGAGTGTTCGAAATAAGCCGAGTTGGCTGCGCCTGGACTCAAGACTGCGGCCTTCGACATCGGCCGCGTATCTTCTACCAGGTACTGGAGAGCATCGAGTAGCCGACTGCAATAATCGTCGACCGGGCGGACTCCCGATTGTTGGAAGAGAGTCGGTAACGATCGTTTCATTAAGCGTCGATTCTGCAACACATAGGACACTCCCGATGGACACCGGAGATTATCTTCCAGGACATAGATTTGCCCGTCGTTGTGGCGGACTAGATCGGTTCCTGTGATATGGCACCAGATGTTTTTGGGGGGCGTTATTCCGATGCACTGATGTCGGAAAGCACGAGATGTCTGGATGACCTCCTCAGGAATGACACCGTCACGGACGATCATCTGTTGGTTGTAGATGTCTTGCAGAAAGAGGTTCAACGCGGTGATGCGCTGCTTCAGACCCGCTTCGATCCAGCTCCACTCTTTTTGCTCGATCACCCGAGGGATAATGTCGAACGGAATGGCCCGTTCGGTGCCTCTCGAGTCTTCATAGACATTGAAAGTGATCCCGAGCTGGATCATTGAGCGATCGGCAGCTTGCTGCCGCCGGAATAGTTCTTCAGGCGAAATCCCATCAAGCGACTGGTGCAGTGACTGACAAGTCTCCCGCACACAATCCTGCCCTTGAAACATTTCATCGTAGAAATTGCCCGGATTGTAAACCTGCTCGCTGTTTGTGACATCGAGCGTCGACGATTCGACCACGTCGACTTCCGCCAGATCGGTTGACATAGATTCCTCGAAGTTCAATCACTTTTTAAGTGATTGGATCGAGCCGCACCCGCCGTTTGCTCACAAGCTGTGATGCAATTTGCGCGCCCCTCCAATCATCGAAGCATGGGTTGTCACCGACCAATGTCAAAAAAATTGCGTTTGGATGTCGGGAAAATCAGACAGACCGGAAGAATCAGAACGCAGTGAGGCCTTCTGACGCCCGCAGAGAAGTGGAAAGCCGAGGATTCAGCGAGCTTGAAGGGTGAAAGCCGAGAATGGAAGCAGAACTAAATTCTAGAGCGAACCGCCGCCATCGCCTCTTCGACCAGCGACGCTTGTTGCGAGTTCGTCGGATTCTGGGCGATCCGAGTGAGTGCTGCGATCAGCTTGGTGCGGTGATGGGCCGGCATTCTGGAACGTCCCTGAGTCAGAGTGATCATGGCCGCGTTGCAGAGCATGGGATCCTCAGAATCCAACGCAGCCATTAGCGTGTCGATCGGTGAATCCTGCAGAGCCAACACGAGTTCCACCAGCTGTCCATCATCCTGTAAGGTTTGCTGAGAAACAATAGCGACGACGACATCCGGTACCTCTTCAGTATTGCCCAACCAGCGGCGGCGAAGTGCCATGATCCGATGAAAGTGGGGAGCGTCATCTGGGACACCACGGCCAATGTTGTCGACCGCATATTGTCGCAGCGATGGATCGCTGGCTCCACGCAGCATTTGAATCAGCTTCCCGGCGATCACTCCAACCGGGCAACTGGCATGAATTCCCGCTGATTTGTTCAGGCCACGTACCAACGCTGGAATGGAATCGGCACCCAGACTCATGAAACGTTTTCGCGCCGCTTGTCCCGCTTTGCCGCGGAGCTTCCCAATGTCGTACTGAATGAAATCGTCGACCACCTTGTCGTAACGGAGCTCTTCTGGGTTGAGCATCTCCGCGGAGGCAACATTCCCATGATCCATCTGCGCAGTCACGGCGTTTGCCGTTGGGTTATTTTTCTTGCGATTCAAGATGGCCGCATATTTGGAGGATGAATCGATCACGACCGGCTCTTTCATTCGCTGAGCAAGCCATTTCTCATACATCGAGCGAGGTGGTTGTTTGATCTGCATATCCGACGGCGGACGGCTTGGCGACCGTTGCTCTGGTTGTTCTTGAACCAGCTCCTTGACCACCGGTTCTGGTCGAGTCGGCTGGACGGCCGATTGCTCGGCTTCAACTTTGTTCGTCTCTGCTGTCGGTGACGGTGCAACCGTCACCGTGGGGGCCCGACCATCCGTCTCCTGATCCGACTCCGAGAACCCCATCGTCAGCGTAAGTGACTGGCTCGAACCCGCACCACCTGTGTCTGCGATCCAGGGAACTGAAATCGACGTGATTAATAGAAAGCAGGTGAGATGAAGGACCAGGCTTGTCAGCCAACTGGAAGCGTCTTGCCAACGCTGCGCTCCGTCTCCCTCACTCAGCCTGGGAGCTGAGCTCTCCAGGTTCAAGCTATCGACTTGAGCGATCGAAGAGGCGCTCTTGTCGTGAGATGGAGATTCAAAGGGGCGCACTGATACAGCAACTCCAGCGAAGTGAACGAATACAATGATTGGCCACGACCAGAAATAAGTCGGCGGCAGATGAGCTCTAACACTGATTCTATGGGATTAAAACTATACGACAAGCAAAAACTGGAGATGCGAACCGACTCAGCCGATCCCGGCAGCACCTTTGCTTAGAATTCATACAGACTTTGCTGATGGAGCCGATATTGTTGATAAGATCCAACAACCCCTCGAATTGTGGACCCGGCGAAGATCAAAAAACAGAGTAGCAACCCGATTGCCGCTGTTTTGCGACGGTTCGATGACAGACCCAAGATTCCCTAAACCATTCCAACCATGGCTGGGATAGCGACCCACCATGAAAAAAACATACTTAGGACCGTCACTACGTCGACGATCAGGGATGAGATCGCGTAATTTCCGCGAGAACGGTGCCGGGAATCGAATGGATCGTAAGACGTCTGAGATGGCGTCGGCAATTGAAGTGACCCAGCCATGATTGCTTCATTTCCCACTTCGTCCACGTTGGTGCGAATGGGGGGCAGTGATGCAGATGTGCCAGAAATCAATTGGCCGCAATTCCAGCAACGGTTTGCCGATTCCATGAATTACTCGCCACAT
>Ga0163179_10002790_pt1 | contig 12024 bp, 4 predicted proteins | sample AtlANTMetagenome_FD_109643 | JGI IMG/M metagenome (GOLD analysis project Ga0163179, IMG submission 109643) | Marine eukaryotic phytoplankton communities from the Atlantic Ocean - Atlantic ANT 2 Metagenome | ecosystem: Environmental > Aquatic > Marine > Oceanic | place: North Atlantic Ocean...
GAGGGTGCCACAGGGCAGTCCAGCTGACGAGCAGGCTCTCCGCATCCTCACCGTCGTGGTGGATCGGAAAGTCATCAAAACCGTGGCAGCCCAGCAGAATAGCGACTTCTTGATACGGCATGAGTCAGACTTGGGTTGTCCAAATGGGGGTCGTCGAGGGAATGCTAAGTCCGGTGATCACTGGGCAGCATCCGGCACTTCCGCAGCCCTTGGTGGGGCTTTTAAGCAGCCGGTTGAGCATCAGCAGGTTTAGCCCCTGAGATGAAATCCGAGGCACTGTTGGTTTTTCGAAACATTTTATATCGCACGAGTTAATGCTCGTCGACAGGGTTGTGACGATCATAGGTGCGTTATGTTGTTGAAATAATTCAGGTTACGACGGTACGAAGACGGTCGAAATGTTTGACAACTGCTCACCCCGCTCGATAAACTAGAGAAGATTAAGGAACAGGTAATAGAACAGGTCACTTCAACTCTCGATTCTCGGTTGGAGGCTGGCTCGATTCTCGGGCGACGCTTACATCTCTCGGATCGCAATGCAATCATCCAGATTGCTTGGGAGTACTCGCTATGGCGACATCAAATGCCGTTTGGGGCATTGATATCGGACAGTGTGCTTTGAAGGCACTTCGATGTCGGTTGGACGACGATGGTGAGACGATCGTCGCGGATGCATTCGATTACATCGAATATCCGAAGATTTTGACACAGCCTGACGCTAATCCGGAAGAACTAGTGAAGGAGGCGTTGGGGCAGTTCTTAGCGAATAATTCCGTTCGCGATGCCCAGGTTGCGATCTCCGTTCCGGGGCAGAGCGGTTTGACGCGGTTTATCAAGTTGCCGCCTGTCGAAGCCAAGAAGATTCCCGACATCGTTAAATACGAAGCGAAGCAACAGATTCCCTTTGCGCTCGAAGACGTCATTTGGGATTACCAGCCGTTGGTGGGGGGGGGGAAGGACGAGGGCGTTGCGTTGGAGACAGAGGTCGGATTGTTCGCGATGAAACGTGAGCAGGTTTTCCGCGCTCTGCGACCATTTCGTGATGCGGGTATCGAACTCGATTATGTCCAGCTGACCCCCATCTCCATCTATAACGCGGTGACCTACGGTGTGTTGAAGGACATGCCAACTGCGGCCGAGTTTGATCCCGATGATCCACCGCCTTCGGTTGTTGTGATTTCAATGGGGACGGATACCACGGATTTGGTCATCACGAACGGTTTCAAAATCTGGCAACGCAGTGTTCCGATTGGTGGTAGTCACTTTACGAAGCAGCTCACCAAGGAGATGAAGCTGACCTTTGCCAAGGCAGAGCATCTGAAACGCAACGCACGGCAGTCCGAGGACCCCAAGGCTGTTTTTCAGGCGATGCGACCCGTCTTCAACGATTTTGTCCAAGAGTTGCAAAGAAGCATCGGTTACTATCGCAGCATTGATCGCAACGCCAAGATTGAGCAGGGAGTCGTGCTCGGGAATGCGATGCGATTGCCAGGCTTGCAGCCCTATGTCGAAAAGAACTTGGGGATTCCGATCAAGAAGGTTTCGGACTATCGACATTTGTCAGGTGCCAATGTCGTTTCGACCCCCAAATACAAAGATAATTTGCTCTCCTTTGCAAATGCCTACGGACTTTGTATCCAAGGCGTTGGCAAGGGGCGACTCTCCACGAATCTCATCCCACGAGAATTAATTACGGCACGTCTGATTCGCCAGAAGAAACCTTGGGCGCTGATCGGATTGGCTGTTTTTCTCCTCGCAGTCGCGTTTAACTTCCTCTTCCATTGGAATCGCTGGCGAGAAGCACATCAGGATCGCTTCGCAGCGGTTTCCACCGAGGTGACAAACGTTGGCTCGGCCAGCTCCAACCATATCTCGCAATACGAGAGTCTTACGGCGGAATACGATCGATTGAAGCAGGCGGGCGATGAGGTGGTCAGCGGTGCTGACGCCAGGTTCCTCGTCCTGGAATTGCTCAAGGCGGTAAACTCCGCTTTGCCGGTCGACGAGGAAGCGGATCCCATGGCGATTCGAAAGGGGGATTTTGACAATCGGCCCGAGCTGTTCATCGAGTATGTCGAATCACAATACTTCTCCGATCTTGGTGACTATTACTCACCGGATGCCAAAGAACGCTATCAATCGTTTCTGACGAATCTTGAATTCAGTAAGCGTCGTGCCGCAAGGCCCGATGCTGGCGCAGCTGCCGAAGAAGAGGCGACGGATGCAGGCGGCGAAGATGGATTCGATGAGGACGGATTTGAAGACGATGGATTCGAAGACGATGGATTCGAAGACGGTCTTGATGCAGGTGGCGCAGATGATGGGATGGAAGACGAGCCGTTAGTGGAAGGGAATGAACCTCCCCTGCCGAGTCCGGGTTGGGTATTCCAGGTACGTGGTTTCCATTTCCACAACGAAGATGAATACAACTTCGGGGAGCAGTACCTGTTTAATACTCTCCTGAATAATCTTGAAAATGGAACGGTTGATCTGCCCGCCGGTCCCGGTGGTGAAATGGTCACCTTCACCATGCAAGAGTTGGGGATCTACTGCCCGCTTGTTGTCTCTGAAGGGAAAGAGATCAACGTGCTGGTACCCAATCCCAATTACAAGGGCTCTGCTGGGGGTGGTCAAAACGGTGAGCGAGCACGTTTTTCCACCACGAATAACGGCAATGCCAATGCTACCGATGGTGAACTTATAAGCCGACAGGCTTATGAATTTACCGTTCAATTTATGTGGATCGAGACACGGGCCAGCCAGCGTTTAGAAGCTCGTAATAATCCGGCTTCAGATGAAGATGCCTTGGATGATGATCTTGCGGGAGGACTATAAAGATGGATCAACTTAAAGAGTACTTTGGAGTTTTTAAACGCCAACACTTTTGGTTTGTCGCTCCCGTGCTACTGGTCTTGGGGGTCGTCGTCTGGTTTATGGCTTCCAAAAGTTTGACGGAGGAGTTCTCTTCGAATAAATCCACCGTTGAGGGGCTCCTTTCGAAGATGCGGGCAGTCAGCGGTTCCGAAAAACATCCCAATCCAGAATTTCACGAGGGGATGCAGCAGCTGATCGATGGTCGTCGTGAAAACGTTAGAGCGGCTTGGCAAACGAAGTACGATAATCAAAAACAGGATTTGGTGTGGCCTGAGGTAACTCCAGATTTCCGCGATGCTGTAAAGGATATGAATCCGATTGAAAAAGTCGATTTCAAGACTCAGACGATTCAGCAATCCTTGCGGCGATCCTACAAGAGGTTTGTCGACGAAAAACTACCTCAGCTGGCGTCGGATATCGGGGCCAAATGGAGTCCTACGAAGGCACGCGGTGGTTCCGCCTACCGTCGCAGTCGAGAAGCGGCTGCGGATGATGGTGGCGTTGTCGATCAATCACAGCTGGTGATCTGGAATCCGGACAATCAGGCCATCATCGAAGAAAGATTTGATTGGTCCTCCACACCGACTACTTTGCAAGTTCTCTATGCCCAGGAGGATATCTGGGTCCTCGAAAACCTGATCGGGATCATCAAAGAAACCAATGGTGATGTGCAGACACGATCTCAAGCAGCCATCAAACAGATCGCTTTCATCCAGCTCGGCAGTGACGTAGAAAAGCCGAGTTTTCGCGTGCTTGTGCCCCAGCCCATGGTGGGGAATGAGGATGGTCTCACGGAAGAGGAGATGGAGATGGAGATGGAGGTGGTCGGTGGTGATGAATCGGGGGCCGGTGGAACGGGATTCGGTACCGAAGGCGAAGGAGGCTTCGATGCAGATGGAAACCCGCTGCCGAAGCAAGATGTGCTGGCCTCATTAGTCGCCAATCGTTATGTCGACAATAACTATCAGCCGATCGCTGATCTAGCTGGCCTGGAGGCGAGTGCAGCGGTTGCTAAGCGAATCCCCGTGCGGATGCGACTGTTGGTCGACCAGCGATCTTTGAATCGCTTGCTCATTGCCTGTGCGAACTCCAAGCTGACCTTGGAAGTGCGGCAACTAAGGTTCAATCCCCAAGGCGAGTCTTTGGGGGCCGGAAAAGCATTCGGTGGGAGCGGTGAGGATCGTGGAAGGGCTACCGGAGGCTTCGGTCGGCAAAATGCAGAAACGAAACAATTACCGAATTACACCTCGTTCGATCGCATGGTCGAATTATATGGCATTGTCTACATCTTCAATCCGGTCGACGAGTCGAAAATCGGCAACTCTCCGGAAGACGAATTTGCGGCGATGTAAGGCGAAAGATTTCGGAACGGTTCACTGAATTTTCGGATAATGGGAAGAGAGTGATGAAGTTCAGCTTCAAAAAAGGCGGGGATGACGGCGGCGAAAAGAAGCCTAAGGCGAAAAGTAAGTCGCGTGGGGGCGGTGATGGATTAGCGTCTGTTAAAAAATCACTTGCCAGTCACGGCGAAAAGATTCTGCTCGCCATGATTGGTCTCGTCTCGCTTTACGTCATCTACTCTGGCTTTAGCCAAGAAGGTATCAGTTCGACTCCCGGTGATGTTGAGACGGCTGTTGCCTCCGCCAGAGCAAATATGGACTTGTCGACATGGTCGGAGGTCCAAGGAGCTCGTTTTTCCGATCTCGACCGGTTTGATGTACAGGCCAGTGAGGACACGATCCCCATCAAGGTAGACCAATTCACCCTGCATGCACCTTTGCATCCAGTCCTACAGGAAGAACGACAAAAACGTAAAGATCCTGTCGTGATCGCTCCCGTTGAACTCGAGGTTCGCCCGGGCTATGGAGCTCTCCTGACGGCTGATAATGGTCAGGGTGGTGGTGGGTTGAGAACGGTACTCGGAACCTCCAATGAGGATACCCGACCCCTGCCTGATCAGGTTCGCGAGCGAATCGGCGGACGCTCTTCAAGCAGCGGTCCCACCGAAAGCCGATACTTTAACTCCGTGCTGGGGCTCGTACCGGCAAAGGCTCATCAAGATGCTTACCGTGAAGCACTTTCAAAGGCGATCGAATACTCGATGGAACGTGATACGCCCCGTTATCTCGCGGTCGAAATTGAACGCCGTGAGATTGCTTCAGACGGCACCCCTGGCCAATGGGCTGCGCTCGATTCTCCACGAATCTTGGCGACCGAGCCTAGTAACTGGGCGAGTAAAGAAGAAGAACTCATCTCGTCGGATCATGTCATTCCGGCTCTCGTGATGCCGCTGCCGCCGATCGTGATGCGTGATGTTGGCACCTGGGCTGCACATTCCAAAATCCCGCAGCAACAAGTGGATGAGCGGGGTTCGGTGATCGAACCTTCTGAACTCAATGAACGTGGAAATACCAGCGTCGATGGAGATGGTGAGTTTAGCCTCTTCGGTGCTGAAGAATCATTCGATGAGCGGGCCAATCCCGACGAAGGTCAAAATGGTGATGACTATGGCGGTGATGAGCTGACGGAGGCTGACGTCAGGGGACAGCTCAAGGTCGAATTCGGCATGTTCCGTTTCTTCGATTTCGATGTTGCACCAGGCAAGGCCTATCAATATCGCGCCCGTTTGTTGCTAGAGGATCCCAATAATCCGAATTCGCATGAACGGCCGTCCGCCAACGCTTGTGAAACGGATGTTGTGATTCGACGTCAGGCGACTCCGGATAAGAAATTCGTAGAGACACCTTGGAGCACTGAAAGTGCCTCGGTGATCGTTCCCAGTGGTACACAAATCTTCGCCGGAACAGTGGCCGCGCCTGCACGACGAGCAGTGTCGAGTTCCGGAGGCAGGATTAGCCTGCCGATGAGAGCCACGGATGAACCTGTTGCAAACGTGATGGGTGTGGCCTGGGATTCCGGCCAAAAACTGGACGTTCCTGCCCCGCTGGAAGTGCGTCGCGGATCACTGGTTAAGAAAATGAAGGCTGAACTCGAAGTGGTAGATCCCTCGATCTCACGCGTACGTAAGGTCAAGGATTACAACTTCAATACCGACTTCCTCGTTGTCGATATCGCCGGTGGTGAACGGCTAGATCGTCGAGGTGATCTCCGCTCGCCAGGTATGGTTCTTGTGATGGATCGAGCCGGAAACCTGATGTTCCACAGTGAGCTTGCAGATCGTGATTCCTACGACTTCTATGCGATTCCGCCGGATGAGGAGGAAATGCGATCCGAGCAAGAACAACTCGAAAACGGGGAAGGCGAAGGCGATGAACGCGGACGTGGTCGCGGGCGTGGTCGTCGTGACCGAAATCGAGGCGGCGAGCAGGACGAAGCAGCCGATGACTTCGGGATTTTCGGGGCAGAGGATGAACGCGGTGGTCGTGGTCGCTAAATGGTTGCGACCTTCTTTTTCTCGCACTTAAACGCCGCTAGCAGTAAGGCTGGCGGCTTCTCCTTCGAGTGTCTCCGCGGGTTGTAAAATTCTGGATTCTTTTTGGATTGCCCTTGACGCTGTTTTCTACAGCAAGTACTTAACCGCCACTCGTCGGCAAACTTCATTTCCGAAGAGCTGAATTCGTGAGTGTTGAGGCACCAAAAAGCTTGGTGACCTCGACTGCGATTCGGAAACGGTTTTGTGACTGCTGGCAGAATTGGTTTTGCAAGGAAGCCCCGAAACGAATTACATTCGATTTAAGGAGCGTCGCGTTGATGATGGACGCGCAACGACTGAGCTGCGGAGTGCTAACCGCTTGGATTTTGCTGACAAATCTAGGGCAAGCACAAACAACGAATCTAAGCCAGCATACCCTGGTCACCCAGGCCATGGTGGGGCAAACCTCAACGAACGGCGATCGTCGCGAAAGCGATGATTTACTTCGTCGTGCTCGCGGAGCAATGAAAGATGGCAATCTTGCTCAGGCAAGATGGTATCTTGAGCGAGCCGAGAAGATGCAAGTCGACTACAGCGGATTGCTGAAGCGATTTGTCGACACACCTCAGAAGGTGCGTCGAGATCTTGCCAAGCTGGATCCCACGACGGCAAGTGAGGCGCCCAAGGCCGCAACGTCGGCTGACGAGGCGACCACGGCTGCCAGCACACCCCCCTCGCCGCCGGCACAGCCCTTGACCGTGAATAACGATCAAGTATCCAAGCCGCTGCCAGCAAAGGTGACAACCAGTCCGCCCGTCGCACCGGCTCGCGAAGTCATTAATAATCCGTATGCAAATGGAACGAGCCCGGGGCAAGCTCCACAGCCTGCTGCCATCGCAACCAATGCAAACTCTCCTTGGACTGCAAAGAAACAACAAGCGGCCCAACTATTGGCTTCCGCACGGGCCTCTTTGAATCGCGGTGATTTAGCTCAAGCTGAAATGCTCGCGAAACGGGCTTACGCGATGCGGATCCCAGACAGCGAGTTCGGTCCTGGTGAGATTCGACCTTGGATGGTGCTGTTGGAAGTTGATAAAGCAGTACGCCAGTCTGGTGGAAACGTCGTCTCGGCCGGGGGCAATGGCCCAGCGGGTCAAGTTCGGCAGGCGATCGGCGGTGCTCCTGACGGTTCCGAAATTCAACCAGCTCAAGCGGTAAATGGTGTTCCAGGACAGGTTGGTTTTCCAAACCAGGCCAATCCCTTGCCCTTATCAGCTCAGACTCCTCGTCCGCCAGCCCCGCGTGTTGCTCAAAGAGAATCTGACGATGGGTTATCGGGTCTGCCTCCAGCGATTCCCGAATCGCCCGCGATGCAACTGATCAAGGAAGGTGAAGAAGCGGTCAAGCAACGTGATTTTGCCACGGCTCGTGAACGCTTCCGTGCAGCATGGAAATACGAACAAGAATTGGATCCTCAAACCCGACAGCGGTTGCAGGATAACCTTCAGCTTTCGCGTGCAACAACGACCGAGAATATGCCCGCACCGAATCAGCTTACGGCGGGCGAACAAGCGATGGTGCGACGATTTGGTGCTGAGATTTCTCGGCAACAGGTCGCCATCAATCGAAGTCTTCGCAGTAGCCCGAAGCAAGCCTGGGATGAGTTGAAGCAACTTCGAAAGCGAGTTGTTGACGCGGACATCCCGAATGTATCGCGACGACAATTGCTGGCTCGCGTTGATCGCAGTATTGAGGAAGCTCAGGAATACATTGAACAGAATCGATCTCGTATCGAATTGGATGAAGCGAACCAGTCCGTTTTGGCTGAAATTGATCGCCGACGACGTCATCAGATTCAGATTGATGATGAACTCACGCGAATGGTCGACGAGTTCAACACGCTGATGGATCAGGAACGATTCTCGGAAGCGGTTATCTTGGCCAAGCAAGCAAGAGAGCTCGACGCTGACAATCCCACCGTAGAATCGATGGGATGGAAGAGTCGATTTGCCGAAAGATTGCTGGTGGACATGTCTCTCCGCAGTCGCTCGGAAGATGGTGTTGTCGGAGCCTTAATGAGTGTTTCTCAGTCGGGTATCCCGTTCGACGATCGTTATCCGATTGAATTCCCTGAGGATGGCAATGCTAAATACTGGGATGATCTGACGAAACGCCGACGTCGAGCCATGCTCGAAGGTTCGCAACGCTTCTCGGAAACGGAAATGGAAATCCAACGAGCATTACGCGAAAAGGTGCAAGTTGATTTCACCGAGCAACCGCTTGGTGAAGTGCTGACTCACCTCGGTGATCTCGTCGGAATCAGCATCTACATCGATCCCCAAGGCCTGACGGCCGAGGGTGCGTCCAGCGACATGCCGGTCACGATTCGATTGAATCAGGAAGTGCAGCTGAAAAGTGCCCTGAACATCATCCTTGAACAGTTCAATTTGAGTTATGTGATTCAGGATGAGGTTCTCAAGATTACGAGTGAGCAGATTCGCGACTCGAAAGTGTACGTGGAAACTTATGACGTGGCTGATCTGGTGATTCCGATCCCCAACTTCCTGCCGAGTTATAACATCGGTCTCCCGAGTGCCATTCGAGATGCCTACAACAGCCAGGGTCACGGTACGTTCACCGGAGGTTATGACCAGGCTCCCTTGACGATCATGGCGAATAATCAACAGAACGCGGGCAGTAGCAATTCCGTGCTCGCTCAAATGACGAGTTCCGGTGCTCTGCCTAATGCCTTAGGTTCGTCTCAACCGCTTGGCTTCGGTCCAGGTGGGCTGGGAGGCGGATCGATGGCCGACTTTGATACCCTGATCGATCTAATTACCGCGACGATCGCTCCCACGACTTGGGACGATGTGGGTGGTGAAGGTTCGATCCAAGGTTTTCCGACAAACCTCAGTCTTGTCGTGAGTCAAACACAAGACGTGCATCAACAAATCGCGGATCTCTTGGAACAGCTGAGAAGACTTCAGGATCTGCAGGTTACGATCGAGGTTCGCTTCATTAACCTGAACGACAGCTTCTTCGAACGGATCGGTGTCGACTTTGACTTCAATATTGATGACAACACGCCCGCTAATCCACCGGAAGATGGTGGCCCGAGCATTGTGATTGGTCTTGATCCTCAAGGAAATCCGACTGCCGATCTGGACCTTCAATTCCAACAAGGAAGCTTTGGGTCTGCGGTCCCTGCGTTCGGTGGATACGATCCTGGAAGTGCGGCGAGCTTCGGCTTCGCAATCATTAGTGATATCGAAGCGTTCTTCCTGATCGAAGCAGCACAGGGTGATACTCGAACGAATGTCCTCCAGGCTCCCAAGGTAACGCTCTTCAACGGTCAACAGGCGAGTGTGAATGACTCACTCCAGAGACCGTTCGTAACCAGTGTGACACCGGTCGTCGGTGACTTTGCCGCGGCTCAAGCCCCCGTGATTGTTGTTCTCAGCGAAGGTACTCAACTGAACGTTCAGGCTGTCGTCTCGAATGACCGACGGTTCGTGAGGCTCACCTTGGTACCGTTCTTTAGCAAGATTGGTGATGTCGAAGAATTCACCTTCGAAGGACGGCGTGTGTCGAACACTGGAACTTCAATTGCAGATCCGACGAATCCTGAGGAAACGATCGAGGATAATGCTGAGGAGGTGATTGAAGGTACGACGGTTCAGTTGCCGCAGTTCGCCTTCACCAGCGTGTCCACCACGGTCAGTGTGCCTGATGGTGGAACGATTCTTCTCGGTGGTATCAAGCGACTTCAAGAAGGTCGAAACGAACAGGGTGTACCTGTCCTCAGTAAATTCCCTTACATCAATCGTCTGTTCAAGAATGTTGGCATCGGCCGCACGACGCAGAGTTTGATGATGATGGTCACACCACGGATCATCATTCAGGAAGAAGAGGAAGAACGACTCGGTATCGCTGTGCCTGACAATTAATGAAGTGGAAAACTTGCAAAGCTCGTGGCGTGCAAACGCTGCGAGCTTTTTTTTTGGCGCCGTTGGAGTCCACGAAATTGCAGACAAAATCTGGGCAGCCTAGAACCTTGTAAATCTTTTGCCAGTTTATAAGTCGCCACGTGAAAATCAGGCGGACGCATGTTAATCTAGTCGCCTGAGGTTGGGCTTTGTGGAACGCGAGGTCCAGCCAGCGTTTCGCAAATGCCATCCGCCCCATCTGGCCTTGGCGACTCTCTCTCCTCAAAGGATTCCGTCATGCATCGAGCTGCCTGGCTCTCCCTTGTTGTCACGTCGATTTTGGTAGGCATTGTTATTGCAAATGAAGTGTCGACTCGTCCGACTCAAGGACTTCACGAAAACGTTCCGTCGACCCATGCGTTGATCAACGCGCGACTGGTTCTCGAGCCCGGCCGAGTGATTGAGTCTGGAGCACTTGTCGTGCGAGATCACGTGATCGTGGCGGCCGGAGAAAACGTGCAGGTGCCCGCTGATGCGAGAATCTGGGATCTCAATGGCAAGTCGATCTACCCAGGTCTGATTGATGCTTATAGCGAAATCGATGTGGATGCGAATGAGAATAATCAGGGGATTGGTCATTGGAACAACAACATCCAGGCGCAGCGAAGTGCTGCGGTTGCGTATAAGGCTGATGCAGGACTTCATCAGCAATTGCGATCCTCTGGCTTTACTGCTCGATTGGTCGCGCCCTCCGGTGGGATTATCAAGGGAGTCAGCTCGCTAGTGTCCACAACGGATCAGGGTGGAGATCGTGCCGTGCTCGTCGAACGAGTGGGTATGCACGGAAAACTGACGGTGCCGCGATCTGGTGGCAGGGACCGGTACCCTAATTCTCCGATGGGGGCCGTCGCTCTGTTGCGACAAACTCTCTATGACACCCAGTGGTACCGTGACGCTTGGAGAGTCTTTCAGAATCAGGCCGGGGTGCCCAAGCCTGAAACGAACGTGGCCTTGCAAGCTCTGCTGCCATTCGTGGATGGTGAACAACCTTTCTTTCTGGAAGCACCCGATGAGCAGTATTTCCTACGAGCCGACGCCATCGGTAAAGAATTTGGACTGAAGCTTGTCGTACTTGGTTCGGGCGAAGAGTATCGGCGACTCGATGATGTGATGAAGGCGCATCGCCCTATTATTCTGCCGCTTAAGTTTCCGAAAGCTCCGGACGTGGCGACTGTCGAATCTGCCCGTGATGTCACACTCGAAGAGCTCATGCATTGGGATCATGCGCCGGAAAACCCTGCCAGACTTCGCGAGGCTGGAGTTGTCATTGCTCTGACGACACGTGGGTTAGATAAAAAGGCCGAATTCCTGCCTGCTCTGCGAAAGGCAGTTGAGCGTGGGTACGATCCGAACGACGCTCTTGCTGCAATGACCACGGTGCCCGCTGAACTCTTCGGCGCTTCGGACAAAATTGGTTCTTTGGCCGCCGGGAAGTTAGCCCACTTTTTTGTGACCGACAGGGATCTGTTTGCCAAGGAAAGCCAGATCGTTGAAACCTGGGTTGCTGGTGAACGATTCGTGATTAAGCCCGCTGCCAGTCGCGATCTGCGGGGACGCTGGCATGTTTCCCTGGGAAAGCATGAGCAGCAATGGGAAATCACCGGCAAGGCCTCGTCACCCGGAATCAAATGGTCCGTGAAACCGGACGAAGATGAAGCCCCAGAAGAGAGCAAAGACGAAGAGAGCAAAGACGAAGAGAGCAAAGACGAAGAGAGCAAAGACGAAGAGAGCAAAGACGAAGAGAGCAAAGACGAAGAGAGCAAAGACGAAGAGAGCAAAGACGAAGAGAGC
>Ga0163179_10002792_pt1 | contig 12016 bp, 30 predicted proteins | sample AtlANTMetagenome_FD_109643 | JGI IMG/M metagenome (GOLD analysis project Ga0163179, IMG submission 109643) | Marine eukaryotic phytoplankton communities from the Atlantic Ocean - Atlantic ANT 2 Metagenome | ecosystem: Environmental > Aquatic > Marine > Oceanic | place: North Atlantic Ocean...
ACAGGCTTGATTTCGCCATTATGTGTACACCCAATGCCATTATATAGCATCATTAATCCGAGTTTCTAATCCGATTTTCCTAAGACTTCTTTTAGCTTAACTAAGTATTGTTCTCTTTTGTCTATAACATCATCATATAAATTTATTTCAGTATCACAAGCACAAGTAGGACAATGTAAATTTAAAGGTTGTAGAACTTCTTGATAAACATCTACAACTTGATGACCTTTTGCATTTTGAATTAAATTTAGTGCTTCTTCTTGTAATCCGTCCTGTGAAGCAATAACACTTGTAATCAATCTTCCGTCATTAGTTGTATGAAAACCAGCTTCATTATCAGCTATAGCTTGTTCTTTTAAAACAGATGTCATACCTTCTAAAAAATATAACGCTAATTCCCAACCATTTACAAAAGCATCTTCTTTATCGTGAGCAATAATTCTTGCTGACTCGATCAAATCAAATGTTGCTTCATTAGACCAAAAACTTGTATCTAGTCCAAATGAAATCATTATGTCTTTAGTAGCGTCTAAAAGTTCATCGAACATAGTAATCTTTAGAGTCAGTCATCATATAAAGATCGTACATATGTTGTGAAACATTTTCATAAAGTGTATAAGCTACAGATGTATCTCCTTGTTTTATTTTTTTAATTGTTTCTCTATCGACACCTGTATGTTCTATTAAATCACTATCTCTAACATCAAACTCAAACATTAAATCTTTTAAAGCTCTATGACTTAAAACTTTTATATGAGAAACCTGTGAGCTAGCTTGTTCTTGTATCAAGTTATAAATAACTGACATAGCGTCTAAACTAACATCTACATTTTTCATATACATTAATTTCATTAAATCCCAATTACTAATGTTGGTTTTATGTGATAAGTAAGCTATTGAAATTTCGTGTTTTTTCATTTCAGATTTAAGATTTTCTGGTCTAATTAATTTTATATATGGGAACTTAATTATTTTTCCATATATGTCACTGCCCGGAACTAATCTATAGTATTCATAATCAGTTATAAATACATAATTACCTTTTTGTGTTGTAACTCTATTTAGTTTTCCTGTTAAGTCCCACTCGTTTTTTAACCCATTTTTAATTGTTCTTTTATCCATTCTATAAACTCCTCCGGATCATTAGTTTGAAGTATGTCATTGACCATTGTTTCCCATTCGTAAAAATACTCGGGTTCAACTTTAAATCTGTATCTACCAACTCTTATTTGAACTGTATCTTCTTCATCTGATACTTCTCTTATAGATTCTACTTCGAATCGTTCTCTTTCTGAGTCAGTAATTAAGTCTTCTACATCATCTAAGTCCCAACCTACTCCTTCTAAATCTCCACCTTCTTGTAATATTCCTTGCAAAGACAGTACTAATTCATCTGTATGCCAACCACCTAATTCAGTAAGCCTATTATCTGCAAGTAAATATGCTTGAGCTTCGACATCAGAATCGAAATTTATACCTCTTAAAACCGGAACCAGCCACTCTCCATCTTCCTCCCGAACACGGATTCTATCCGGTGGTGTATCTCCACCCTTTTTAAACATTGCTAACGTTTCCAACCTACCGTGTCCAGCTAACAACTTACCAGTTTTTTCATTCATCATAATTGGTGATGTAAAACCGAATCGTTTCATACTTTGGTATATTTGTCCTATATCGTGATCTTTAGGGTTTATATCTGCCCCAATGACTTCTGATAAAGCTACATATTCGATTTTGATGTCTTCACTCATATATACTCCTTTAGAACGGTGCTTCTAAGGCTTCACCTGTTGCAGGATCCTTTTGGATTTCCTGCATAGGTCTACCCTCTGGTGCAGGCATACCTTTAGATACACCCGGCACTGAGCCACCATCTTTGTATATTTTATTTACTATTGCAGTTGCAGATTTAGTACTGATACCAACTTCATCAGCTACAATCTTTGCAGACTGTCCTTGACTACCATCTTTCTTAGTATATTGTTCCACGTTCATTTTACCGTTAACAATAACTCTTACGCTTTTGTTACCAGCAACTGATTGGAATAAGTTAGTTGCTGTGTCTCCAAAGCAAACAACATCAAACCAAGATGTGATAGGTTCTTTGGTATCTTTATCTTGACCTGTATAGACTGCAAGTCCAAAGTTAAGATATTCCATACCACCAGCACTTGTTTTTAAGTCTGGATTTACTGCGTTACCAATTAAAGTAACATTATTTACTGCCATTATTTCTCCTCTCGGCAATTATCATACGTTATTCCTTATTAGTAAGCTTGACACCAGCAAGATGTCCTTTCTTACCATCAAGGAACCATTCCTTAGCTTTTTCCCACGGCTGCTCGTACATCTTTGGATCTTGATACGTTTCTAATGTACCATTCTCCAATTTCTTACGATTTGTTTCATATACCGCGTGCCAAAAACTTTCATAACCCATACCGTCTAAATATCTATTTAAACCTTCTCGGTTACTAGCACTGGCATCTCCCGATACAAGTTCGCCCTTAACATCCTCTCGTTCACGCCTTTCATATTCTCCTGCGTGTGCTTGAGAAACAATTGTGCATTGTCTCTTCCACTCACTTGGAGTAGGTGCGAATTTAAGTCCTGCATCAAACAGGTCGTTAAGTGCTTCCCATACTGTGTCGGGTGAGAAATGTTTAAAATCATCCCAATATCTTTTAACATTGGCATTGTTTGTGTATAAGTTGTTATTCCAACGAGCGTTTATCCACTGTATCATAGTGACAAACTCTTGTTTACTTAATAATTCCTTCGCCATAATAAATGTCCTCTACGTATTCTCTTAGGTTTTTTTCTGCTATGACCTTTGCTTGATCTATAGCATAATCCATATTAGCAAGTTCACTTGCCAATTTCAAGACATCATTTGGATTGTTTAGACTTTCTTCATAACTAGGTAAGAAAGAATACTTTCTTTTGATGTCGGATTCACCAATCTTTTCTAAAGATAGGTGCATTATTTTTTCTTTTAACTCGTTGTACTGTTCGTTAAACTCATCAGACATAGTTGGATTTTCAACTTCTGATTCAAGTCTAGCTATCTCAGACTCTCTATCTAAGCTAACATACACTCCATTGTTGAGTGCTATATTGTACTTAGGAGATTCTTCTTTAATAGCTTTTGCTTCAGCGTCTAATGCTTTTTCCCTAGTGTCGAAATGTTCAACAGTTATATTTGTAATTTGATCAAACCAATCTTTATCTCTTTTATGTTGTGATATTCTTGCGAATACATTTAAAGAAATTCCTACATAAAGTAGTTCATCGTCTAACCAAAATCTATAAAGAGCAGTCTTACTCATTTGCCCACGAGTCTAATGACCCACCTTCTCTAGCTTTCTTATTTAGCTTTGATAGTTCGTCATTAGATAGTTTTACAGGTTGCTTTGCTAAATCTCCCCAATTATTTACTAATGCTTGTGGAGTAGGTGTTGAGCCATACTTCATTACATAGTGTTTATACCTAACAGGTATTTCTTCGGGGTCTGCATTTATTTCTGCAAGCTGACCAACTGCTTGATTGTATCTACCTCTTTCATTTTGTGGCATATCATCCCAACCACCTCTAATAGTTCTAGTAAGAGAAGAAAACAATCTTTGATTTAAAGTTGCACCCTCTCCTCTATCAATAGTAGATACACTTTCTACAATTTCTGCTTTACCATCCCAAACTTCTGCTTCCATATCAATTTGTTTAGGATTATAAAATTCATCTTTAGCTTTTTGCTTTGCTCTAAACTTTCTTTGTCTTTCTTTTGCTTGTTCTTTGCGAATTGAATACTTACCGGATAATTCATTCCAATCGTGTATTTCCACATCCCCGTTATCTAAAACATCTATCCAAGCATATTTAACAAGTGTATTGTAAAAAGTTAAAGGATCATCTTCCCATTCTGCACCTTTTGCAAGCAACTTTGCAATAGCTAATTGTCTTTCATCATCTTTTATATTTCCATAAGGTGTGACTAGACCTTTTTCTTTATATTCTATAACCCACCACCACATCAAGTGAAGATGCCCAATAAACTCAATCTTTGATATTCCTAAGTCTTCTGCTGCAGCTTCAACCTTTTGATGATTGCGTAGTTTAGAATCGCTTTGTAACCAAGCCATTACTACTCCTCCTCTTCGATTGTCTCCACTACATCTACTTGTACGAAACCGTTGTTGTTTTCAACTATTTCTTGTGCTAACTCTGGATCATTTACTGCTTGAATCAAGCCGGCTACTTGCATAGCTGTATTTATGTCTTCAGCATCAAATAAATAATCTTCTGTAACCTGTACCGTGTACATATAGCGTTTTAGTTTTTTCATATTTAGTCCTCTAATGGTACTTTAAGTACTCTACCATCTTTGCTTATAAATTCCAAGTCAATCATTTCCATAGCCATTCTGCCATAGTGTCCTTGAAGTGTCCAAGCCTTTCCAGTCTCGACTAATTTAGCGAATAACAAAATCTCTTGTGTAAGATTTGTATCTCCGTTTTCGTAAGCAATAATCATATCTGTTAAATCAATATCCATTTATTCCTCCTCATCTTCTACTAAGACTGGAGTAAAACTGAACTCTTCATCAAAATGAAAAGAACCAAGTGCCTTATTTTTCATCGCTCTTACTTTTTCAATAGTTTGCTCAATAATATTTTTTTGAGCGTTCCATTGTTGATATTGTTGTGGATCTGCAAGCTGTGATGGTTTAGCCAACATTAAACTAAAATGTTGTATTTCCATTTCCCTTAACTGTCCATCTATAATGTCTTTCATAACTTCTTCAGTTATATACTCGTATTCCATTATTCCTCCTCTAATTGTTCTTTTACTAGTTTCCAATTTTTTATTAAACCTTCAACTACTTCTTCTATTTCTGAAAGTCTACACAGAAATATTCCGTCACCAGTTCCGTGTGGCATAGCCACCATTGAAAATGGTTTATTAATACTACCATCTTTTTGTCGTCCTGCATATTCAGAAGATTGTTTTTCTGCTTTATAAAATCTAGTAGCAATTGGTTCTACTTGATTACCACTTTTTACTTCGAATCGTACTTCACTATTCCAATGTTCTTCATCTGAAGATTTACCACCGTAAAGTCTTTCAGGTACACCTAATAATGTTTTTGCTCTTTCTTGTTTTGAACGACCATTACTTCTGTTAAAGGTGTTCATCTTTCTTCTTTCGTCTTTCGACAAATATTTATCAGTCATTAGTGAACTTGACGCAAAAGCCACTCAAAGAACTCTGGTGTCATTGCGACAATCTCCGGTTCTCCATCTGGTGTTCTTTTGCTATTTCCTCCCTTTCTTTTTAATTTTTTCCAATAGACAACTGTTTCAAACTGTCCAGACTTTTCTAAAGCTTTGCGTAATGTTTGATGTAAATTTAAATTTGTTCTATTTTTGCATTCTCCTATAACGTCAAAACTTTTTGCTTTCTCAATAACTAAGTCTCCTCTATCATTCATACCACCCTCTGCTAATCTTTGTGCTTTTACACTAGGTATCTCATTTAATCTATTGACACAGAAAGTTTCATATGTTGTTCCTTGTTGTTTTGGTTTATTTACCATATACATCCTCTACTATGTTTGTATAAATTTCCCAGCTTTCAGATCTTTTACCACTAGGCTTACCTAACTCAGCCCACATTCTTGATAAATTTTCCCATTGCTTTGGATTTTTATAAAAGTCTAATACTTCTTTACCTTTTTGTAATTTACCAGCTTCGTGTAAGCTTGAAGCAAAATTATGTAAATCTTCATAGTCTTTTGAAAGAGCTTGCATACGACCCATAAAGTTCATATTTTCTAATGCTTGAGTTACTAAACTCATATAAGCCATTAACTCTTCAGCAAATAATTGTCCAACTAATTTAGATATATTTTTAGAAGGTATAAAAGCCGGGCTAGTTAATACTGATTTATTAAATACTTCTAAGAAACAAGTATCGTAACAATTTTTTTCTACTTCGGCTGTACAGTATATGCACTTAGTGTTTAAATCTCGTATTTCATTTGTCATCAAGTTCCCCTAGTAAGGTTTCGACATTTGTTTTATCAGAACCCATCCAATCGTCATACATTTCTATTGTATTTAATGCACCACTTAATTGTTTAAAAACTTTTTGCAAATCTTGATTTAAACCTATCATATTCACAATTGATCCACTTAAAACTTCTTTTGCTCTTTCTATTGTTTCTTCAATGTGTTCGTTAATTTCTTCAGTTTTTTCATTACGAACTTGATCTTGTGTATATCTTGTTACGAAAACCCAATTAACTTTATAAGGTGTATCCATAATGACATTATAGTAGATGATCTAAATTTCTAGGGTAAACCAACAAATGTTTTCCGGCAAATAAGCTACGCTTTTATATCTCCTGCCTTTATCTCCAAATTCAGTCGTATTAGGCATAGATTTACTATTTTCCCACTTTAATTCGTACTCTAACCAAGCTAAATCATACATATTCCATACATATATAGTTCCGTCAAACTCCGTTACGTATATAAACATTCGACTAGAAATTCTTGCTAACTCCATATTTTCTTCGTATTTATATTTTTCTATAAGCCAATCAGCATATCTGTAATCTCTTGACTTTATCTCTACCATAAATTGATGATTATCTGCATCGTAATGTTCAAATTGATTAGTGGTTTCAGTAGATTGCAATGGAGATAAACCGAATCTTCCGGTTTTATTTAGCTCTCCTATAATTTGATCGGTAGTCACTAGAAAGGTGGCTCCCAATTTTCATTAATCCATTTTTTTGCTTGCCTATGAGCAATAATATCTTCTATCTCCCACTTTATCTTTTCCCACCAAGCTAATACATCAAAGTCCCAAAAAGTTCCACACTTTCTACAAACTGTATATGTGTACATATCATCAGCATCAGCTTCTATCCAATTATGAAAACCTTTAAAACAAATCTTTTTTTTGTTTGTTTTCATTCTTCTTCTCCTGCTATTGCGTAATTACTTGCTTCAATATAATATTTATGTGTAGAGTTCTTTGAAAGATACTTCTTACGCATTTGATTAGCTAACGTCCAAAAGTCTTCGTAAGGATTTTTCTTACTGCTTTCAATAATGACTTTAGATTCCCACTCATCAATAATTTCATCAGACTCAATGTCCCTAATACGTACAAAATAATTGAACCTATAAGGTATTTTTTCTGCTTGAACATATCCATTCACTCTTCCTCCTCGTTAATTGACTTAACTTTCATATTAAGGTTAGGATTTACATATTGCAAATCATTCTCTGCATATTCTCTAGCCTTGAGGTAGGAGTCTGCAAAGAAACTCCTACTCCAATGACCTTTAACTGTATATTTCTTCATCTTCATCTCTGAAAACCATTTCCATTTCAGCTGGATCGTTATCTAAGAAAGATTCCATAATACCATCATTTTCTCTGCCTTCGATTTCTTTCATTCTGTTGCAATGGGCTTTAAAAGCTGTTGATGATAATCTTTTCATTGTACCAGCAGCAGTCTTAGGTATTTGTTTGACTGTTTCTGTAACAATATAAAGATTGTCTTCATTTTGTTGTGTGAAGCTACCAATAACTTCAATTCGCTTTTCTAGTTCAGTTATTTTTTTCTCTAACTCTTGTATATGAGCATCGAGCTTTTTATTTCGAGTGATATTCTTATCTATCATTTTTTCCTCTTTCGATTATGTAGCAACCCTTTGTTGCTATCTATTTCATCTTGGCATACTCTGTGTTATATAACAACTTTCATTGCAAAATTTCTTTGTTATTTTCTACTGCCTATATAAGTAGCAATATAAAGTAGTACCAAAGATATGAGTACAAAGATCCATTTTTCAAGTGGCATTACTCCTCCTCTCTTGGGTCATACCAACGATATCGAACTGTTAGCTCTTCTCCTCTTTTAATGTGTCTTAAAGTACGTAGAACATAGTGTCTTCCTGTTTCTAACAATTCACAGTTAGGAGCTTCACTATGATTTATAAAACCACCTAAAGGTGTCCTAACTAAATTTTCCTCATTGTCAAAACCTAAAGCTTTTTTATAGTGTGTCATACCTAATATTTCATCGTGAGGTATTTTACGATATGCAAAAAGTCCAAGACCTTCAATCTTGGACTTCCTTATTGTTAAATTGTCTGGAAGAGGTCTATAATTCTTCATCTAAGTCATCATAGCCGTAGTCTTCGTTAAATGAAGACGTTAACATAAATAACCCTATTTTGCTTTGTAATTTTTTTATATCGTAATAAGATAAATTTTGCTCTCTTACTTCTTTTAACAAAACATTATATACGTGATCTATTCTACTCATTTATATTTTCACCTCTTTCTAAGTAATCGTCATCAGTAGGATTATCATAAAACCATTCTTCAGGAAATCCTTCTTCTCTTTTTTGTTTTTCCCATTTCCACATAAGAAAATTGTATTCTATTCGTTCTTTTATTTCTAATATTTTCGATTTGATTTTTGCCACCATACAAAATCCTTTCTAACATTTTTAAAAAATGTCTCATCGTTTCCCCAACACCATTTGCTAGAGTTCCAATCAGTCCACCTTACATTACTATAAGTTTCTTCTGCTAGCAAGGATGCCATCAAAATATTGTAGTAAGGACTAAATTGTACTTTTGTTTGTTCAAATCCGTGAGAACTTTTAGAAGTGGGTCCTTCGTACGGTTGCCCGTAACGAAGGATTTCCCACTCGTCCCACCTAGGTAGGTTGTGCTTTTGAGCCACCCAGTTCCAAGTTGATTCTATAAATTGAAACAATCCGGAGTCATCATTACCTTCTGCAGTTCGTAATGCGTCTTCCTCTCCCCTTGATTCACACCACATTATTTTATAAGCTGTGGCTAAATTATCTTGATCAAAATGCTGTACAAGCATTTCAATGTGTTCTTTTGCTAATATAATTTCGTTACACTCTTTATAAGTGGTCATCCAATCATCACTCATTCCACCATCAGGTGGTGCAATAGTTACTAAAAATAATAAACATTCAGCTATCATATCTTTTTTGCCTCCTTAAAAAAGCGTAAAGTATCCTAACGCCTCTATTACCTTATTTAATTGATTTAGGTTATTCTACTTGTAGAACCTTTATCAAACGTATAGAGTTTTCAAAAGCTGACTCTTTTGATGGTCCAGATTCGAAGTACATTTCTGTAGTACTTTTATCAATAATCTGTGCTTCAAAGCAAAGCCAGTTCTTATCAAAGGAAACAGAGATTACAAAATCGTCAATCTCTCTAACCTCCGGCTCTATACCTTCATTGATATAGTTTTTCATACCCATAATTATACCATAAGTTTCAAATATGCAAGGCTAAAATACCGATAAAAACAAATTTGCATATTTCAACGATATGTGTAGACTAAGTAGGCAGAAATGGATTAATTTATTGCGGGACAATAAAATTCCTTTCTGGTCATAAAAAAGGATGTGGTGTAGTTAAGCAGGGAGGACACTTGTGGCTACTACACCATTTCCATTATTAAAAGGAGTAAAATGACATATAGTCAAGATGATCAGCCAGTAGGTGTATACGAAATAGCATTACTACTAGGTGTAGAGCCAGCAACAGTAAGTAGCTGGAGACAAAGAAAAAGATTGCCAAATCCAGCAGGACATTTAAATAAAGGTAGAACACCTTTTTGGAAAACTGGAGATGTATTAGCTTGGGCTAACGCGACAGGTAGAAATAAAAATATAAATGTTGAGCAAACAAATGAACAAATCTATAAAGATAACATTAGTGATAGCTTAGTAGATACTGTTGTTAGTGATTTGGAATGGGATCCATCAGTACATACATTAGATGCACCGGAACTGTAAATGGACGAAAAGCATTCAATTGAAGATGAAGCATTTAATTTAGTTGATACATTTAAATCTTCTAGGTATAACTCAGAAGATAAAAGTGAAATTATTCAACATAAAGAAATGCTCCCGGAGGATGCTCACGATACTTTACATTTACTACATCAAGTTGAATCTATTAAGAGAGCTTGTAACGAAGCAATTAAAGATATTAAAGATGAGCTTTTACAAAGACACAGTGGAAAAATTGTGAAAGTTGGTAATAAAATATTGATTGGTAAACACGGAAGAAAGTGGAAAGCACACGATCCGGATAGAGTATTAGATTATTTAGGTAACGATTATAGACAAGCAGTAAGACCTAACTTTAGAAAAACAGGAGTAGAAGAAGTTGCTAAAAAACGTGGAGATAATCCTCGAGTAATTTGGGACTCATTGTTTTATGAAGAGTTAGAAGAGACACTTACTATATTAGATGTTGATAATCCCAAGACACCTAAGTATATGAAAGATATGAAAGACTTGGAAGAAAAAGATGTCAGATAAGTTAGAAGTTACGTGGGCAGACTTGTTTATGTTTGAGCGAGTTGCAAAGCGTGCCAATATCAACTATACTGATGCTATTAAGGAAAGAGAGAAATATATGGAAGAAGAATCAGTAACTTCATTCGAAGAAAAGGTAGTGTTACAAGAGTTATCAAAACCTTTTCCTCAAAAATACATTCACAAGAATCCAACAGGATTTGGAGAATACATACAACACTCTGTTATTAGACAGAGACTACTTAGTGTACTTGGACCATTCGAACAGAAGGTTATACAAGTATTTAAAGAAGAAATGACAGACAAACAAGGTAAGACTAAAACAGTTACTACCGGTATTGTCTTAGAAATGACATTTAACATTGCAGGTCGTAATGTTTCTGTTCAAGAGATTGGTGACGTAGAACAACCATTCAATTGGAAAACAGAAGGTGCAAGAATGAAAGACGCAGTGTCAGACGCAGTTAAAAGATGTGCTATGGCTATTGGTTGTGGTTTACATCTTTGGGCACAGTTTGAAGGAAAGTCAGAGTATTTCTTAGATCAACAGTTAGCAAAAGAACTAGGTGGAGAAGAAGATTCAGCTGAGTAATGGATAATTATTCACCACTAAATAGTTTAATGAATGATCATATGCTTGACTTACAAGAACAGTTTAGAAGAGCACATTTTAATACTAAAACAGAAGATTGTAATAGAATTGCTAAAGATATTGCATTAATCAGCATTGCACAATCATTGACAAACATCTCTGAAAGACTGGATAAGTATATACCTAATGATATACTTGACAGTAATGACAGGGAAGAAGATTTGCAAAGCTGAAGAGTGCAATACTGCATTATCTCAGTACAATCCCGAAGAATATTGCTTCACACACACTAAGAAAGTTCCGGAACCGGCAGGTTTTTATAAAGATAAATGGGGTAATTTACGTGAGTATGGAAAAATTATTAGGCAAGTACACGAAGATCCACGAAAAGGCGAGAGCAAAGATATTGATAACACAGGAGAAAAATGAAATTAGACAAAGATGATGAACATTATAGTTTAATGTATGATTGGGTTGAAGATTTAGAATTTATTGAAGGGTATCACTTTCTAAAAGCAAAACAAGATGGAACAGATGCATTTACTCATATGCATATGGAAATAAAAAACGCAGGTGGAGATATTACATTACGGATTGATGCTAATGGTGTAATGATTAATTGTGGCTGCGGTTGTATGAGTAGTGAAGAAATGGATTATTTTGAAGTTTGTAAAATACAAAAAGATTTAAACAAAATGATTCAAAGAGCAGAGATACAAGGTGAAAATCCATTTGAAGGTATGTATCCTCCATCGAATCAATGGTCTAATAATGATATTAATGAATTATGGGATCAATTTAAAAACATTAGTAGTGATAATGAAGAGAGAAGACTTGACAGAGATTTAAGAAGATTGACCGGTTCAATAGATAGAATTTTTGATAAAATAGACAAGTTAGCCGAAGACAAAAGAGAACAATACTTAGTTAAGCTAAAAGAAGTCTTAGGAAAATCGGATTAGAAACTCGGATTAATGATGCTATATAATGGCATTGGGTGTACACATAATGGCGAAATCAAGCCTGT